>Ga0210017_1004367_pt1 | contig 11597 bp, 10 predicted proteins | sample CryGeyCG2014_020_FD_183966 | JGI IMG/M metagenome (GOLD analysis project Ga0210017, IMG submission 183966) | Groundwater microbial communities from aquifer - Crystal Geyser CG08_land_8/20/14_0.20 (SPAdes) (version 2) | ecosystem: Environmental > Aquatic > Deep subsurface > Groundwater | place... | reverse complement strand
GAATAGTAATACTAGTTGATAGTATCATTAGCAGACGAGTAATAGTTGTTGAGGAAGATATTTAAGGATTTTTTTATTTGAATTTATTTTATAAAGAAGTATTCCCAAATATTCCACTGAATATATGAAAAAAATATTACTGAGTATTATTTTATCAATGTTAATTCTCTCACAAGTTACTTTTGCTCAAGATGTTGATTTTGATAATTTTAATCCAGAAGATTTTGTTGCCACCCAAACTGATAATGTTGGTTTAGATCAAGCTTTAGGGGTATTAAGTCTTATATTTGGAGCATTGGGGCTAATCGTAATTTTACCTATTATTGGATTATATGTTTATTTTGCACTTGCTTTATCAACGATAGCAAAGAAAACAAATACTGAGAATCCGTGGTTTGCATGGATACCAATACTTAACGTAATCTTAATGTGGAAAATTTCCGGGATGCGTTGGTGGACATTGTTATTGATTTTAGTGCCAATTGTAAACATCGTCATCGTAATCATGTATTGGATGAAAATTGCTGAGAAGAGAGGAAAACCAAGTTGGATGGGAATTTTAATGATAGTTCCAATTATAAATTTTGTGATACCAGGAGTTTTAGCATGGTCAAATGAAGAAAATAAACTTGAGACCCGAAATAAACCAAATGATGTTCAACCTACTGAAAATAATATGTTAACTCTTCAAGAACAAGAAAAACTTAATAAAATGGCTGATTATGTAAAACAGAATCTTAGCCAAGGATATGACATTAACAATATAAAAACTTCCCTCATTGACCAAGGTTTTGACCCTAAATTAATTGAGAAAGCTATTCTAAAAGCTCAGAGTTCATAATTAAAATATGGACCAAAAAACAATCCTAAGGATAATTGATATCTTACAGAAAGAGTATGATATATCTGGTTATTCTAATCGAGGAGATGCGTTTGAAATTCTTATTGGAACAGTATTATCCCAAAGAACTAAGGATGAAGTCACATGGGTTAGAAATAAGGAACTGATGAAAAAAGCTAATACTCCACAAAAAATTTTGAAACTAACTGAAAAAGAGATAGCTGAAATCATATACCCTGTTGGATTCTATAAACAGAAGGCAAGTAGAATAAAAGAAATTTCAAGAATACTTGTTGAAAAATATGGAGACAAAGTTCCTAATAACCGAGAAGAATTAATGGGTTTACCTGGAGTAGGAGGAAAAACTGCTGATTGTGTCATGTGCTTCTCATATGGCGAGCAAGTTATACCAGTTGATGTTCATGTTGAGGTCATGAGTAAAAGATTGGGCATTGCCGACTGGAAAGATAAACCAGAAATTGTAAGAAAAAAGCTGCATGAAATTATTCCAAAAAATAAACGCAATCTAATCAACTCCCTTTTTGTTGAGCATGGCAAAAGAATCTGTACTACTAGACGAGCTTATTGTGAAAAATGTGCAATTGAGAAATATTGTCCTAAATACACAAAGCCCATCCCACTTTAAAGTATTTATATAAGTTTTCACTATATTCTAGTAACATATGGTGAGAAAGATGCGAGGCGAATGTATTCACAAAAGGTGAATTAGTTCACTCGCAAGAAGATAAAAAATACTTCTCAAATTGATTCTAAAGGCAGAATTTCTATCCCAATTAATCTTAGGGCTAAACTCGGCTTTCTTGAAGGGACTAAAGTTGATATAATCTTCGATAATAATAGGTTAATTCTTTCCAAAAATGGCCAGAGTAGTGTAATGGTAAGCATAGATACCTGTGGAGTATCTGGATCTGGTTCAAATCCTGGCTCTGGCCTTAAAAAAATAGGAATACTTGGAGGAATGGGTCCAGAAGCAACAGCAGATTTATACATGAAGATAGTCAGATATTATCAAAAAAAATACAACGCAAAATATGACAGTGATTTTCCTCCTTTTATTATTTTTAGCGTCCCAATACCAGATGTAGTCGAATCTGCAGAAAATGAGAAAAAGGTTTTAGAAATGTTAACAGAATCATCGAAAGGTTTGGAAAGAGAAGGTTGTGATTTCATAGTAATTGCATGCAACACAGTTCAATACTTGTTGGAAGAACTGAGAAAATCAGTCAAAATTCCAATAATTGGAATAGCAGAAGTGAATTTCAGATACGTTAAAGGGAAATACAGAAAAATTGGTATTCTAGGAACTAAAATAATGATTGAGAAAGGAGTTTATAGCAAAGAATTTGAAGGAATAGAAATAATAAAACCCGACCAAAGAAAACAAGAAAAACTAACCAAAATAATATTGAACATCCTTGCAGGAAAGATGGATGAAGAAGAAAAAACTGTTTTGTTAGAAGTAATTGAATATCTTAAAAATAAAGGTTCAGAAGCTATTCTAGTAGCATGCACAGACTTACCATTAGCAATATCTCAGAAAGATGTTGACATTCCACTGATAGATTGCACACAAGTATATGCAGATGAGGCAGCCAGATTATCTACTTTTAAATCTAAATCCAATAATTAATGTAGGAGATATTTATGAATGAAAAATTTCAAACACCAAGAGGGACAAGAGACTTCCTTCCTGAAGAAATGATATTAAGGGAAAAGGTTTTTGATACTGTTGAAAAAGTTTTCAAAAGATATGGGTATGATCCGTTGAAAACACCAGCCTTCGAGAACTTTGAATTATTTTCAACAAAAGAAGCAATAGGTGAAGGTGAGCAGGATAAATTTTATATGTTTAAAGATAAGTCAGATCGGGAATTATGCTTAAGGTTTGATCAAACAGTTCCTTTTGCAAGAGTAGTTGCATCCAACCCCCAATTACCCAAGCCATTTAAAAGATTTGAGATATCCCGAGTATGGAGATATGAAGAAGTCAAGCGGGGCAGATATCGAGAATTCTGGCAATGTGATGTTGATATCGCCGGGTCAAAAGACATGTCTGCAGATGTTGAGATAATAGATTGTACAATGACGACAATAGAGGAATTAGGGTTTACTGATTGTTATATAAGAGTAAACAACAGGAAACTTTTGTCAGGGACAATTCAGTTTGTAGGAATACCAAAAACCAAGGTTCAGGATGCATTCAGAAGCATCGATAAATTGGACAAAATTGGGATGGAAGGCGTGGAAAAAGAACTGGAGAGCAGGGGGATAAAAGGCAAACAAAAAGAGAAACTCCTTAAAATAATCGGAATAAAAGGGGACCCACAAGAAATCCTCGAAGAAATGAAAAAACTAATCGGCGAAAATGAAGGAATATTAGAATTACAGGAATTGTTAAAAAATCTTGATTATATAAAAAGAAAGGTTATTCTAGATCTCAGCCTTGTCAGGGGATTGGATTATTATACGTCAACTATTTTTGAAGTCATGAGCGAGGATAAAAAGATAGGAAGTATTGCCGGCGGTGGAAGGTATGATAAAATGATTGCAACTTTTTCAGGTAAAGAAGAAATTCCTGCCGTTGGTGTAGCTTTGGGAATAGAAAGGATAATCGATCTTCTGAAAGAACGGGAAAAGAATAAAGTAAAAACTTACACAAAAGTATTCGTTGTTAATGTTAATGATGAAGTAAAGGAGGATTGCCTTAAAATTGCTAAAAAACTTCGTCAAGCTGAAATAAACATACAAACAGATATCATGGGGAGAGATATCAAGAGGCAGTTTGAATATGCTAATTCTTTAGGGATACCTTATACTTTGATAGTAGGACCTAAAGAAGTAAAAACTGGCGATTTTAAACTAAAGAATATGTCAACAGGCGAAGAAATAGAATTAACTCTGGAAGAAATTATAAAAAAATTAACTTAAATCGTAAAATCTTCACAGAACATCAGATTTGATTCCACAACAAGCCCGCAATCCTGACAAACCAAGCCTTCTGTTGTGTATTCTAAATCATCTGAGCCACATTCTGGGCATCTTCGATTTTTCATATTTACTACCTGTCAGTGGTTTTAAACAGTTAAATATTTAAAACTAAACTTTCCGGTCTGATGAGGCAGCCGTTTAACCAGTGATTTTGAGGGTAAAAACACCATTTTAAACCATTTATTCTAGTTAACTATAATATATCTGGGTCTTATGATTGAGGTTCAAATATTGCATTTGCTTTATCTTCTTATTGTTAGCAGCATAGTTTCTCTTATAACAAAATACATAAAATTCCCGTATACAATAGCACTGGTTGTCATAGGTTTCATCATAGGTTTGTTAAATTTGCCAGTAGATTTTCAATTTAACCCAGAAGTTATTTTATTCATTTTCCTTCCTCCTCTCATATTTGAAGGAGCATACCATACGGACTTTAACGAATTCAAAAGAAATATAAAAAGCATATCAGCATTTTCAATTTTTGGTGTCCTCTTGTCAACCTTTTTTATAGGGCTTTTTTTAAACAAGTTTCTTGGATTTCCTCTTGGTGTGGCATTTCTTTTTGGGGCAATAATATCACCCACTGACCCTGTTTCCGTGCTTGCAATTTTTAAAAAGGTAAGAATTCCCAAAAAGCTTTCAGTTATAATCGAAGGGGAAAGCATATTTAATGACGGGGGAGGAATTGTTTTATTCAAAATAATACTTGGGTTTATATTGACAGGAAGCTTTTCTTTGGTAAATAGCGTAACAGAATTTTTTGTTGTAATTGTAGAGGGTCTTTTGATTGGAATTATCATGGGAACTTTAGCTGTTGAATTAATGAAAAAAATAGATGACCATCTAATAGAATTGCTGATTACAATAATAGTAGTATATAGTTCTTTTCTCTTAGGGGAAAGTTTTCATGTCTCTGGTATAGTTGCAATAGGAGTTGCAGGATTGATTATCGGAAGTAAAAAAGCCAAAATAATGAAGCCTTCATCACAAATAGCTATCTTTAGTTTTTGGGAATTTGCAGTATTTGCTGTTAATTCATTAATCTTTCTGCTTATAGGGCTGAATATTACTACTGAAGCATTAGTGAATAATTTTTATTTGATAATTTCCGTTACTTTTATTGTTATTTTATCACGCTTTTTGAGTGTTTATTTGATTAGTTCAGTGTTGAATAAATTTAAAGAAAATATAACTAAAAAATGGAAGCTTGTAATTTCTTTGGTTGGCATAAGAGGATCAATACCTATAGCCCTTGTATTAAGTCTGCCAAAAACATTCCAATATAGAGACACTTTTATTTCAATAATATTTGGGGTAGTTTTTATTTCTATTGTTAGTGGGGTATCTTTGATACCGATAATGAATAAATTAAAGCTTAGAAAAAGGCCTGATGTAGAGTTTGAGTATGAATATAATATTGGAAAAATAATAGGCTATAAAAAAAGCATGGAAGAACTTGAAAGTCTTTTCAGTAGCGGTAGAATATCAAAAAAAGTTTTTGACATAATCAAAAATAATTATATTGAAAAATTGAAAAACCTTGAAGTAAAAGTAGACGATCTTTTTATGAAAAATACTGGGTTAAATAAAAGCCAAAATCTCATTATAATGAGAGATTTGTTATTAAGCCAAAAAAATGCAATAAAACAAGCTGAACTCAATGAATTAATATCGATTAAAGTTTCTAGGCAACTCATAAATGATATTGATACAAAATTGAGTGAAATTGAGATCAAATTAGAAGAGTTATTATGATTATTTTTCAGAGCTTCAATTTGAATGCTGGAGAAGGTGAGAAATAACTTTAATTATCTATAAGTTTTTCTATACCTAATTAAAGAGTGTGAATAAATGAAAGTAAAAAAGATAGTATGCGACACTTCTATTATAATAGATGGAAAAATAACAAAAATGCTTGAAAAAGATGAATTTGAAGGTTTAGAAGAAATAATTATACCAAATCCAGCTTTGGATGAATTGCAATCACAGGCTTCTCATGGAAGAAATGAAGGTTATGTTGGGCTGGAAGAACTAAAGCAAATTAGGGAATTGTGCAAACAAAAAGAAATTAAGTTAAGATTTACTGGGGATAGGCCCACCCTCGAAGAAATAAAGCTTTCTAAAGGAGGAAGATTAGACGCTATTATCAGGGATGTTGCAAGAAATGAAAATGCAACGCTTATTACAGCTGATTTTGTCCAATCATTAACTGGTGAAGCTGAAGGGGTTAAAACCGAATATTTGCCTCCAGAAAATATTGAAAAAGAATTGACATTCGAGAAATATTTTACCTCAGATACAATGAGTGTTCACCTGAAAGAGAATGTCCAACCAATGGCTAAGCGTGGAAAACCAGGTGAATTTAAATTACAGATAATAGATGATAAGCCCCTTACAAAGGACCAAATGAAAAAAATAATTGAAGAAATTATTGAAAGCGCTAGAAAAACAGAAGATACATTCATAGAAGCCGAGAGGGGAGGATCAACTATAATCCAAATGGGCAACAACAGGATAGCTATCAACAGGCCTCCATTCTCAGACGGATTGGAAATAACGATTGTTAGACCAATAATAAAGTTAACATTAGAAGATTACAAGCTTTCTGATAAGCTTAAAGAAAGGTTAAAAACAAAAGCAGAAGGCATTCTTGTCGCGGGTCCGCCAGGATCAGGTAAATCTACATTTGCTGCTAGTATAGCTGAATTCTATTATTCACAAGGTAAAATTGTTAAAACACTTGAGTCTCCTAGGGATTTACAATTAGGTCCAGAAATAACCCAATATGCACCATTAGGTGGAGATTATTTTAAAACTGCAGATATTCTTCTTTTGGTAAGGCCAGATTATACAATTTTTGATGAGGTGAGGCAGCCAAACCACTTCAAAATATTTGCCGACATAAGACTAGCTGGTGTAGGAATGGTCGGGGTAGTTCATGCTTCTGAAGCTGTTGACGCTGTCCAAAGGTTTGTTGGAAAGATTGAATTAGGAATGATTCCGCATGTTATTGACACAGTTATTTACATCAAAGATGGCCAGATAAAAAATGTTTATGATTTGTCATTGACAGTTAAAGTCCCGACTGGAATGTTTGAAAAGGATTTGACCCGCCCGGTTGTTGAGATAAAAGATTTTGAGACTGGGAAACTGGTTTATGAAATCTACACTTATGGGGAAGAAAATATTGTCATTCCAATTAGGGACGAAGATAAAAGAGAAAATGCAATCAAAAAACTAGCTTCTAAAAAAGTAGAACAAGTTATGAGAAGGTATGACCCTGATTGCGAAGTGAGCTTTATCAACGATGACCGTGTTTCTGTAAAGGTTGATAATGACTGCATAGCAAGGCTGATTGGAAAACAAGGAACCAATATTTCAAAAATAGAAGAGGAACTGGGCGTGCATATAGATGTTGAGCCTAAAGTTACAACTACTGGCAGGGAAATTGCATTTGGGTTGGATGAAATTGGCAACAATCTTGTCTTTAGGTTTGGGGATGGTGTGAAAGATTCTATGGCTAACATTTACGTTGACAATGAATACCTCCTCTCTGGAACTGTTGGGAAGAAATATGAAATAAAGATCAACAAAAGCTCTGAGATTGGGAAGAGGCTTGTTCAAGCATTGTTGAGCAAGAAGAGGATTAGAGTGTTGGTTGTTTAATTTTCTCTTTTGTAGAAAATAAAACAATTTAAGATTAATATCCAAATTTAAGATTAATATCTATAATATTAAGGTGATTTGATGGTAACATATGAAAGAGAAGAATTTAGAGAGGGAATTTTGAATGGTACTCTGATTTTACACTTAATTCACGACTATCAAATTCCTACAAAAGTGGTACTAAGTAAACTAAATTTATATAGCCGATTTCCTCAAGATATGGGTGGAGGAAGAAGGTTAACTTTAAAAGATGAAGAAGGAAGAGAAATTGAAGTGAGAATTGAGGATGAACGAAAAAGACTTAAATATCAAAAACGTACAACAGAACAAATATATGGAAGTAAATTAAAAATAAAAAACTAAAACAAACTAAACAACCCTTTCTGTATTAAAAATATAAAGAATACAACATTAAAAAAATTGACACTAAAACCCAAAAGAAGATACACTCCAATAATACCGTCAATAATACTAACAAAATTCAATCCCCCAAACCCTACAGCTAGAAGTATGCCAAATAAAACACCTTTTATTATTAAATATATTGCAACTATTCTTATGATAGAATTTGGTATGAAAAAAGAAGCTATGAGAATTATAGCGCAAATTATATCAAATATTCCTAACATTTGTCTTATCATTATATCACCTGAATAAAAATATCGTTTTTATATAAAAATGTAATTCACATTTCTCTTTGATTATCATTTTTTATTTCAAAGTTTTATATTTTTCCTGAAAGTTTCTAGAACACGCTGAGGGATTGGGAGTTGCTAAATAGTCGTCCCATACCCCTAGAGTGATGGATTTTTGTATATTTTTGGGAACGATGATAATTTAAACTTCAATAGTAGTTTAAGGTTATGAGACAAATCGATATGAAACAATTCTATGAATTCTATTATACAAAGAAACTCAGTTTGTCCGCCTGTTCAAAGAAAATGAAAGGTACCAATAAGTACTTTATGTGATAGGGCTAAAGGGCTTGGATGGAAATTAAGAAGTATTGAAACTGCAATGCGTCTAGCATATGCTAATGGAACTAAACAACCACCCAATCCAAGAAAATATATTGATATTGAAGAAGCTTATCGACTTTATGGTGCTGGGAACTCCCATGGTGAAATTGCTAAAATATTGGGTTGTAGTGCAGAAACAGTACGTTCAAGGTTGGGATATGCTGGTGTGTATTCTCGTCCTAGATCAACACCTATTGATATTGATATTGAAGAAGCTTATCGACTTTATGGTATTCTTAAGAGTTACAGAAAAGTCGCTGAGATATTAAATTGTAGTGCAGAAACAGTACGTTCAAAGTTAAAATTAGGTTCATGATTAATAAAGTGTATAATCTTGTAAAATGTAGAAGTCACAATGACTAACATGTCAAAAATCTTTCATTATGGCAAAAGTAATTATCTAGGATTTTTAAATTATTTAGAAGAAATATTAAGTTAACTCCCTGAACAAAAATGTTATTTTTATATTTTGATGAAACTTTTTCTAAAAGTTTCTAGAACTCCATCCTAAGTTATATCTCCACAATTCATTCCTCGTTTGATGCTACCTGAATAAAAATGAATTAATCATTATTGAAATTGTACTTGAGATACTTGCAGCACATGCTATTAGTGGATCAGCTGATAATCCTAATCTGGCGAATAATCCTGAAGCTATTAAAACTGCAATAAAATTATAGGAATATGTCCAAAAAAGGTTTTGCTTGATTTTTGTTTTTGTATAATCACTCACTTTTACTAAGTCTTGTATTAATCGTAGATCATTTCTTACTAGTACTATATCCGATGACTCTTTGATTAGATCAACTTCATTGTTAACCGAAATTCCAACATCTGCTTGAGCAAGGGAAGGTGCGTCATTTATCCCATCCCCAATCATTACCAATCTATTTTTCTCTCTTAACTTCCTAATTATCTCGAGTTTTTTTTCTGGAGTAATTTCTGAAAATATTTTTGTTATTCCTAATTCTCTTCCAATATCTCTCGCTGTTTTTTTATTATCACCAGTTAGCATAATTACTTCACTCTTTCTTTCTTTCAGAAATTCAACCAGCTCCTTGGAAGATTCTTTTAGTGTATCTTGAAACTTGATTAAACCTATTATTTTTTTATTGACACAAATTACTATTGTATTTTGCAAGTCTTTAGGTAATTCATCAGTTGCTATATTAAATTTCTTCAATAACTTTTTTTCACCGACATATACACTATCATCTTTGTATTTAGCATATACACCTATTCCAAAATATTCTTTGAAACTGTCGGGTTCTGGTGCTCGTTTGTTTTTTTTCAATTGTTTGTATAATCTTTTCACTAGCGTATGGGATGAATTTTTTTCTGCCATCAAAAAATATTTTATAATCTCTTCGCGACTAAAATTGTTTAAGGCTATTACATCGTTTACTTTTACTTTTCCTTCAGTTAATGTTCCAGTTTTATCAAATATAAATGTTTTTATCTCAGGTATCATCTCAATACTTCTGTGATTTTTTACAACAATTCCTTTTTTAGTAAGTGTGATTATTGCAAAGATTATAGCTATTGGTGTTGCTAGAACTAGAGAAGCATTTGATGAGATTACTAGTATAGTTGTCATTCTCTCAAAAGATTGATAGTAAGAATATCCAAAAAAATTGTATACGAAAAATATTATCAATGAAGCTAGAATAAGAAAAGTCATAAAAATCTTATAAGGGTTTTTAATTTTCTCTTTGTTTTTTAATTTAGATTCTTCAACATTTTTTATTAAGTCAATTATTTGTGACAAGTAAGTATCTTTACCTATTCTCTCGACTTTAATTCCTATTAGACCATCTACTACTATTGTGCCTGCAATAACTTTGTCCCCTTTATTTTTTTCTACTCTTTGGCTCTCACCTGTGATTAATGATTCATCTACAAACGAAGATCCAGACAATATGGCCCCATCAACAGGAATATTATTACCCGAGCTGATTATTACAACATCCCCAATAGTGAGATTTTTGATTGAAATAGTCCTTTCCTTACCATTTCTTATGATTCTAACATTTTTGGGAAGCAGCTTATACAAATCTGAGAAAGTTTTTTTAACATTTTTCTGGGTTTTATAGTCAATCAATTTTGTGATGTAATAGACAATTATTAAAATAGCTGTGACATGGAAGTAGGATTTTTCCCCTATTAACAATCCATAGATGCTAAGCATATATGCAGATGTCGTGCTCAATAAAAAAAGCAGGTCTATGTTGTAATCTTTAAGAGATTCTTTAATGATGAAATAGGCTGTTATAATTTGAATTATTGTTGTTAATGTTAAAGCAATGAATGGATACTCAGGAATAGATATCCCCAAAAATATTACTGGTATACCTATTATAAGACTAATTGCAAAGAGAGTTAATAGCAATTTTTCTTTCATTGTAGAATTAATTGATGTTAAAACTTTTATTTAGAATCTTCCAAGATATTCCATAATTTCATCTGGGCTTGCACGGACTAATGTTCTTTTACTATCATCTGAAGGAATATAGGTAAATTGTCTATTATAACCGATGATTTCTGGACCTCCGGGTAGATTGAATGTTAAAAAATTAATCCAGTTGGAGGGCATACATGTTCTGTCTCTACTACTTACATTAAAATTTCCAGCATCATAAGGAGTTGGTTTCATTGACCCACTTGGATGATAATGATGATATCCGTTATATTTATTCATTTCATCTGTAATTCTAAAAGTTATCATCGACTCTGATCTATTTCTAACAAAACACCCTCGTTTCATCTCTTCTTCATCTAAAACTTTATCAATAACTGCTCTAGTACCATCTAAACTAACATGTAATAAACTTCCGCATTCTAATCTCTCATTTTCCTGAGTTCTTTCAAGTAAATAATTTAGTCCATTTAAATCATCAAAAACACCATTTTCAACATATTCTAAGGGGTATTGGGTCTTATTTCGTTTAACTCTTCTTACTTTTCTTGCTCGCATTATAAGGGAACGACAACTACCTCTGATTCTTCCAAAAAAATAGAATATTCCACTTATACCTAATAAACTAAATAAAACCGACGAT
>Ga0210017_1004366_pt1 | contig 11604 bp, 8 predicted proteins | sample CryGeyCG2014_020_FD_183966 | JGI IMG/M metagenome (GOLD analysis project Ga0210017, IMG submission 183966) | Groundwater microbial communities from aquifer - Crystal Geyser CG08_land_8/20/14_0.20 (SPAdes) (version 2) | ecosystem: Environmental > Aquatic > Deep subsurface > Groundwater | place... | reverse complement strand
GAATTCACGATGCTTGAGCTTTATCAGGCCTACTCAAATTGTCAGGGCATGATGGATCTCTGCGAGGAGCTGATAAAAGACGCCGCGCTCCGGGCTTTTCCCGGTGAAGAGCCCGCTCTCGTCACCGACAAGCCCTTCAGAAGGATAGCCGTATTTGAAGCTCTCAAAGAGAAAACAGGCATCAATTTTGAGGGCAATTCGGAGAAAAAAAGAGCCGTTATCAGAAATAGCTCCATCGGTTTCATATTTCAGCAGCCGAGTTTTCTTCCCGAATTCACGGCTTTGGAAAATGTCCTGATGCCCGCCCTGATAGGCGCATCCGACTGTAAAGCGGCGCGCGGCCGCGCCGAAGAGTTCTTTGAAGGAGTCGGGATGTCTGCAAGATGCAATCATTTCCCGTCACAACTTTCGGGGGGAGAACTGCAGCGTCTGACGATTTTAAGGGCGCTTATAAATGAACCGGAAATTATTCTGTGCGATGAGCCGACAGGGCAGCTTGACGAGGATAACGCCGCTTTGGTTATGAAAACTTTGAGGGAAGTCGCAAGAGACGGTTCATCAAGCGTCGTTTTTGTCACCCATAATCAAGTGTTGACGAAAGACGCCGAGACGGTTATCAATTTAAGGGGCGGAAGAATAGAAAATTAGTGAAGTGTGAAAAGAAGCATCATCAGCAGCGTAGTAATAATAGGCGAAAAAGTATGAAACATATTTTTGTATTTTTCACTTTAATAGTTTTGCTAATAACGGGAAATAAAGTTTTCAATATAATTGAAAAAAAACTTTCGCAACCTGTAACTTTTAAATTTGAGTTAAAAGACGGCTTGCTCCCTGATTTGCATTGTAAAAGGTGGGGCGTGTCGAGAAATGCGGAAATTGAAGGAGTATTCATATCAGGAACTTTTAATTCATGGAGCAATGATATGGATAACTTTCTTGAAGGAAATATCGGCTATCCTTTAATAAAAGAATCAAAAAATGTGTGGAAAATCGTTCTAAAATTACCCCCCGGTGAAAACAAATATAAGTATCAAATATTTTTAAAAGATAGAAATCTTCGCGAAAAAATTGCTGAAAAAGGCGTGCCTTATGGAATATTGTGGATTGAGGACATGTCTAATCCTAAAAAAACAGATGACACTTTCGGGGGCCATAATTCTGTTAAAACGGTTTATTCGGTTAAGCCGTATCAAAAAATTTTTGATGTGATATTGGGATTAGCGCTTTTATTTTTGTGTAGCTCCTTTATTTTAGGCAAAATAATACATTACATTTTATCTGCAAAGATATTGTTTCACCGCAAAATCATTATTGTTGTATTTTTTATCATAACGGCATTTGCCGGTGGTCTTGCCGTATACGGTCTGGCAAAAATGAGAGAAAAAATTAACGTGCAAACGAATGTTATGGTAAGTACAATTTTTGCCGCGGCAAGAAGCGATATCGCGTCCGCTCTCAATAAGATGGGTTTGCAGAGCGCATTTATAAAGAATAAATTGGACGAGTTTGTCGTGTGGTTTATGCCGGCTCAAAATCCTCTGGTTAATAAATTCCATTGTTTTACAATACATCAGGTAGAAATATATGGTCAGGATGGGTGTCCTAAACTTTTTGGCACTCAATCGCACATTTGGTTCAGGCAGCAAAAAGCTGCGCTGGAATATTTCCAAAAAAACAGATGGCGAGAAAGGGATTTAAGTCAGATAAAGCAGATGACATGGGGAATGGAAATTCCGCTGAATAAAGGAAGAATGTTAAAAAAATTGGGTTTTCCTGACGCTCCTCTGGATATTACAATTTATCCCGTAAATAAATCGGTTTTTGAAAAATTTTCGTATTGGTTCAGGTGTTTTATTCTCACGAAAAAAATCTGGCCGTACAACACAATTATTTATCCGCTGAGCACTGCGCGTAAATGTTACGGTTATATAATTATAAGGATTTCCGACGCTCCGATAATAGGAATAAACAGCGGTATTGTCTATTTTCTCAAATGGTTTGCGGGCGCATTTCTTATTCTTTTAATCGCTTTTCTGTTTCCTGTTTCAATACTGGCAAAAACACTGTTGGCTCCGATATATCTGATAACGGACGGAATGAAAAAGATAGAAAAAGGAGATTACTCCGCTAATGTTGAAATTGAAACAAAGGATGAGTTCCAGCGGATGGGAGGAGTTTTTAATGACATGGTAAAAGGATTGAAAGAGCGCGAACTTATAAAGGACACTTTCGGAAAATATGTAACGAAACAGGTTGCGGATAATATTTTAGAAAATCTCGGCAGGATAGATTTAGAAGGCGAAAAAAAAGATGTCACAGTATTATTTGCGGATATAAGACAATTTACGCCGTATGCGGAAAATCATCTTCCGGAAGAAGTGATTAAAACCTTAAATGAATATTTTGCAATGATGATAGACGTGATATTCAGGAATGAAGGCACTCTTGATAAGTTTATAGGCGACTGTATAATGGTAATATTCGGCGCTCCTCTGCAAATGTCTGACCATCCGTTAAGAGCCGTAAAGACCGCAATAGAAATGCAGTCCGCATTAGAAGATTTTAATCAAAGGAGAACCAGTGAAGGTAAAGAACCCATCAGTATCGGAATAGGCATAAATTCGGGCGAAGCAATTGTCGGCAATGTCGGAAGCGAGAAAAAAGTGGAGTTTACCGTCGTGGGAGATAGCGTGAATATTGCTTCCCGTCTTGAATCTAATTCAAAGAAAGGGCAGATACTTATCGGAAAAAATACATACAAAAGAGTGAAAGATTATATCACGGCAAAAAAGTTGGGTTATATTGAGATGAAAGGGAAAACCAGTCAGATAGAAATTTATGAGGTGAAAGGATTTACTGCTGGGAGCGGAAAATAGTTTACCCCGTTTAGTGTTGCCCGAAATGCGAAATATTATTAGTATATTATGGAAAAAACGGAGCTAAAAGGCAGGTAATTACAGGAAAGAAGGTTTGTGCGAAGGAATATCCGACATCAGATAATGCAGCATAAAAGGTCACTTAAATCTTTTATTTTGACTCAAGAGTTTTTTTATTCGCAAGACGTTATATGAAATTGCCCCAAATATGAATAAAACATAGGAGGTAGTTGAGATGTCTTTACAAATTTTGATAGACGGCAGATTTTTTGATAAAAACGACGCGAAGATATCCGTCTTTGACCACGGTCTTCTTTACGGCGACGGCGTCTTTGAGGGAATAAGGGCTTATTCAGGCAGAATCTTCAAACTCAAAGAGCACATTGACCGTCTCTACGATTCGGCGAAAGCCATAATGCTTAAACCGCCGGTGGCAAAAAAGAAAATGATTCAGGACATAAGAAAAACCCTGAGAAAAAATTCCCTGCGCGACGCTTATATCAGAGTTGTCGTAACGCGCGGCGCCGGCGACCTCGGACTCGATCCCAACAAATGCCCTTCGGCGTCGTATTTTATAATTGCCGACAAAATCGTTCTCTATCCGAAAGAATTATACGATAAGGGTTTGTCAATAGCGAGCGTGAGCGTGCGGCGCAACATTCCCGAGGCGCTGAACCCGAGAGTAAAGTCGCTTAACTACCTGAACAATATTTTGGCAAAGATCGAGGGCACTCAGCGCGGGGTGCCCGAAGCTCTGATGCTGAATGCGCAGGGTTTCGTGGCGGAATGCACGGGAGACAACATTTTCATCGTGAAAGACGGTGTTTTGATAACTCCGCCTTCGTCGGCAGGGGCCCTTATGGGAATAACGCAGGAAACTGTTATAGCGCTTGCGGAAAAAAGCGGTCTCAGAGTGAAAGAGGAGCTTTTCACGAGGTATTGTATTTTTACCGCAGACGAGTGTTTTCTTACGGGAACCGCCGCCGAGGTTATTCCCGTCGTGAATGTGGACGGCCGTATTATCGGCGACGGCAAGCCCGGGAAAATAACCTGCATGCTTATTTCAAAATTCAGACGCCTTGCCGGCACGACGGGCGTTTTGATATAGAATTTTACGTTGCAGTTTCTATGCAGATTGCGGAGAAGTTTTAAAAATGGGAAGAGTATTTAATGAAACGAATCTCCCTCTTTCCCCCTTTTTCAAGGGGATATCAAGGAGGTTTGAGTTAAGCAGGTATGATTTGCGAAATCTGTAAGAAAAATCAGGCGACGATACATTTTGTGATGAATGTGAACGGCAAAGTCACGAAAATAAATATCTGCGAGTCCTGCGCCGCAGGCGGCGGAATGGAAATTTTAGCGAGTCCCGAAAAATCGTTTAACCTTCTGAATAAATTTCTCTCCTCGCTGGCGATGGCTGAAACAGCCGAAGATAAGGAATGTCCGACTTGCGGAAAAAAATTATCGGAGTTTAAGGATGACGGGAAACTCGGCTGTCCCCGCTGCTGGGATGTTTTCAGAGAGGATATTATACCTCTGTTAAAAAAACTGCACGGCGTGAGTTTTCATAACAGGAAAAAATCACCTCTCAGGAAAGAAAACAAAATCTCAGAAGCGGAAAAGATACAGGATGAATTGCGCCGCGCTGTGGATGAAGAAAATTACGAGAAAGCGGCGGAATTAAGAGACCGACTCAGGGATTTGAAGAGTAGCGACGTGAAAAAATGATTTTAAAAAATCTTTCGGAAAAAAGCTGCGAGTGGCTTAATTCGGACACGGCCACGCCTTTTATTTCAACGAGAATTCGCTATGCCCGCAATCTTGCGGGTTTTGTGTTTCCCTCCCGCGCAAATCCCTCGGAGCAGTTAAAGGCGAGAAACGCGGTTTTCCGCGCCCTCGTTAAACTTCCGGAATGGGAGAGATACGAAAAAATAGAAATGGAGGAACTTGATATTACCGACCGCAGGCTTCTTATGGAAAGGCATATGGCAAGTTATGATCTCGTCTTTACGGAGAGAGTATCGGGTCTGGTTATAGATAAAAGCGGGCTGATGTGCATAATGCTTAATGAGGAAGACCATTTGAGAATTCAGGTTTTCGCTCGGGGTCTTGATTTCGGCGGCTCATCCGCACTCGGCGCAGGCGTTTCAAAGGAAATAAGTTCGGTGTTGAAGTTTGCGTTCCATCCGGAATTTGGTTATCTTACAGCGTGCCCCACAAATGCGGGAACGGGTTTGAGAATTTCGTTTCTTGCGCACCTGCCGGCTCTTTCACGCGAGGGCTTAATCGGAGAACTTATGGATTCGCTCGGCAGGTTAGGCGTCGTCATAAGAGGTTTTTACGGTGAGGCGACAAAACCGCTGGGCAATTTTTTCCAGGTGTCTAATCAGGTGACGATGGGCGTTACGGAGGATGAAATCACAGAGAAACTGACGGCTATTTCCAATCAGCTTGAAAAAACCGAACGACGCTCTTCTGATAAACTTTTCAAAAAAAATAAAATGGAAATGCTCGACCGCATATACAGGAGTTACGGTATCCTGCAGTTTGCCCGGAAACTGTCTTATGAAGAACTTATGAGCTGTGTTTCGGATATCAGGTGGGGTCTTCGCGAAGGTATGGCAATCCCCGTCGGCGGCGACAAAATTAACGACCTGATTATGCTTGCTCAGCCGGCGCACATTGAAGAGAGAGCCGAAAAAAATTTAACGCCGGATGAAAGGGATGTTTTGCGCGCGGAATTTGTGAAACAGATTTTAAACTAATGAAAAACCTGCAGGAAATTATTCTGAAGCTCTCCTCTTACTGGGCGGATGCCGGCTGTCTTGTTGCGCAGCCCTATGATGTGGAGAAAGGTGCGGGGACTTTCAACCCTATGACATTTTTAAAGATTTTCACAAAGGGCGTCTGGCGCGCGGCTTACGTTGAACCTTCGCGCCGACCTCAGGACGGGAGATATGGAGAAAATCCTTTCCGTCTTTATAAGCATCTTCAGTTTCAGGTGATTATGAAGCCGGCGCCCGAAGATAGTCGTTTGCTCTATCTAAAAAGTCTCTCGACGTTAGGAATTGATTTGAAAAAACACGATATACGTTTCCTTGAAGACAACTGGGAATCCCCGTCGCTCGGCGCATGGGGTCGTGGCTGGGAAGTCCGCTGTGACGGTCTTGAAATAACGCAGTTCACTTATTTCCAGCAGGCGGGAGGGTTAGACCTGCCGGACGTTCCTGTGGAACTCACCTACGGGCTTGAAAGAATAGCAATGTTTTTCGCCGGGAAAAAAAGCGTCTATGACGTTGACTGGTCGGATAATGTAAAATACGGCGCCGTCAGGCGCGAAGAGGAACGGCAGTTCAGCAGATATTATTTTGAGTTAGTTCCAAAAGATGAACTGCTTGAAATCTGCGAATTTTACGGCAGGGAAATTGACAAACTCATTAACGCCAAGCTTTCTCTGCCGGCTTACGATTGCCTCTTGAATTTTTCGCATCTGTTTAATGTCGTTGACGCGCGCGGGGGGTTAGACCACACTTCACGCACGGCAATGATAAAGAGAATGAAGAATTATGCAAACTCCATAGCGAAACTCTACATAGAACAGACACAAGCGGGAAATGAAACACAATGAATAAATGCGATTTTCTCGTTGAACTGTGGACGGAAGATTTGCCCGTGCCGGTTCAGGAAGAGGGCGCTCTTAAAATTGAGTCGGCTTTGACCGACTTTTTCAAAAGGCAGAAAATTTCTTTTTCAGAGTCAAAACATTTCTCGTCGCCCCGGCGGCTTGCCGTCGTGGTTTTCAATGTAGATAAGTTCTCCAAGCCCGAGGAAACGGTTGTAAAAGGTCCTCCGGCATCTCTTTCATTCGTTGAAAACGGCCAGCCCTCCGCCGCATTGAAGGGCTTTGTGAAAAAATACGCAGGCGACCTCGCCGATGTCAGAGTGAGATCCACGGATAAAGGTGAATACGTTTTTCTTGAAATGAGGAAACCCCGGAGAGATACGGAAGACATAATAAGGAGCAATATTGCGGAGGTGCTTTATTCGGTGAAGTTTGAAAAGACCATGCGATGGGCAAAATATTCTTTTCCGCGTCCAGTAAGAAATCTTGTCGTAATGTTCGGGAGAAAAAGTTTGCGGATTTCCTGCTTCGGAATAAATTCCTCAAGGATGAGCCGCGGTTTCATAGCCGAAAACATAAAGATAACTTCTCCCGCAGAATATGAAACAAACCTCAAAAGAAAAAGAATACTTGCTGATAAACTCAACCGAAAAGATACTCTTTTGAAAGAGCTTCAGGGAGCCGTGAGGAAACCTTACAAGATAGAAATTGAGAAAATGGAGAATCTGGTGGATGAAACCGTCGGGACGTGCGAACATCCGAGAGCTCTCGCCTGCGATTTTAACGAGAAATATCTTGATATACCCGCGGAGTTTCTTGAATCAACGCTCGTGTCCAATCAAAAATGTTTTCCTGTCGTCGATGCTCAGGGAAATCTTGCGGACAAGTTTGTTCTCGTAATAGACGGCGATTCTTCAAACGCCAAAAGCGTAAAAGCCAATTACAGGCGCTGTGTGGAAGCGAGATTTGAGGACACCGCATTTTTCTGGGCAAGCGACAGAAAAAAAGCGCTCACCGATTATTATGACGATTTAAAATTGATAAACTGCCAAGGTAAATTTAAGAATCTTTACGAAAAAGCGGAGAGGGTCGGGAAAGATGCGGTAAAAATTGCGCGTGAATACGCTCCGGATGAGGAGAAAAAAATTTCGCTTATTGCGAAACTTCTTTACTGCGATATTCCGACAAAAATGGTTGCTGAATTTCCGGATATGCACGGCATCGCCGGCCAGTATCTCGCAGAAGGAACTCTTCTTGATAAAGGAGATAAGACCCTGCGAGAGGCGGTTACGCTTTTTAATCTCACGCGCGCTTCCTCCGTCTGCGGCCTTTCGGATAGGTTGAATACCCTGAAATCGTTTTTCTCGTCGGGTATTTCCCCGACCACGTCAAAAGACCCATACGGGCTTAAAAAAACCGCGGATGAAGTGCTGAAAATCGCGGTTTCTTCCGATATTTATTTTGATTTGAGAAAATTGTTTCTGCTTGTCTTTGACGATGTGTCTGCGGAGGTGTCCCAAAATATACTGATTTTCCTGAAAGACAGATTTTCAGTGTATCTTGAAAAGGCGCACATCGGGAAAGACGTTGCGGCGATGGCGATAGATAAATATGAAGTTCCGAAGAAATGCTTAGCCATAGCCGATGCTCTCCATGAATACCGCGGGGAAGACCCCGAGTCCTTCGGCAGAATCGTTCAGACAGCCAAACGCGCGGACAATATTTTGAAACAGGCGCGCGCTAAAGGAATAAAAAAAGCAGCAGTTAAGGAAGAATTATTTTATGAAAATGAAGAAAAAAATCTGTTCAAAGAACTTTGCGGGACAAAAGACGCCGTCTATGAAAAACTTTCAAAAAACGATTATTCCGGCGCCTTAAAAGATCTCGGCGGGTTGAAGAAGCCCCTTGACGCTTTTTTTGAGAAGGTAATGATAATGGCGAAAGACGAAAACATCAGAGACAATCGTCTCGCTCTTGTCGGCGAAGTGTCCGTTTTATTTTCGGCATTCGGTAAATTTTCGCAAATCCTCGGGACATCAAGTGCTTGCGAAGCCGCACAGACCGACAAAAAAAGCAAAATGCAATGAACCCCGTAAGAAATTTTGTAGATATTATTGGTAGATTATGAAAAAAGGTATGGATATAAATTCGGGGATTTCTTACGGGGTGAAAAAAATAAAAATTAATCTGACCAGAAAAGATTCTTATGATATTCTCGTGGGTTTTAACTGCCTCAAAACGTTAGGAACGCTCATAAAACGTTTGAAGTTGGGCGATAACATTTTTATTATTACGAGCCCCAGAATTGGCGGTTTATATCTCGGCGCTTTGAAGGCAGTCCTTAAAAAAGCAAATTTTGAGAGCGTCAAAGTAAAATATTTGCCGGATGGTGAAAAAAATAAAGTGTTCAGCAAACTTGCTCCGTTTTACAGGGAATTAGCCGAATTTGACGTCGTAAACAAAAAACTTCTCATTATAAATTTGGGCGGCGGCGTTATCGGCGATTTCGGCGGATTTGTCGCCTCTTCTTACAGGAGAGGAGTAAATTATATTCAGATTCCCACCACTCTTTTGGCCTGCGTTGACTCCGGCATAGGCGGCAAAGTCGGCGTGGACTTTGAAAGATTAAAAAATTATATCGGTTTTTTTTATCAGCCTAAATTGGTTTTTACCGATTTAAGCATGCTTGAAACTTTGAACATGAGAGAACGTAGGGCAGGGTTCGCTGAAATTATTAAATACGGAGTTATCAGCGATTTAGGGCTATTTCAAATTATAGAAAAAAACCATGATAAAATTATAAACCTAAATAAAAAGTTAATTGAGACGGTGGTGGATAAATCTTACAGAATAAAAGCAAAAATTGTGGAACAGGATGAAAGGGATACGAAGGGCATCAGGGCGGCGCTGAATTACGGACACACAATCGGCCATGCCGTGGAGGCCTCTTCCAATTATGCCTATCGGCATGGAGAAGCGATAGCTATTGGCATGGCTTGCGCCGATGATATCGCCGTAAAATTAAGGTTGCTCAAAGCAAAAGATGCGGAAAGAATAGAACGGCTAATAAAAAATGTTAAATTGCCGACGAGAATTAAAAATTGCCGACCGAATAATATTTTAGAAAAATTAAGCAAGGACAAAAAATTTATTAACGGAAAAAACCGCTTTATCCTGCCTGTGAAAATAGGCAAAGTCATAATCAGGGAAGGGATAGATAATAATCTGATCAGGCAGGTTATCAAGACGAGATTCCAGAAATAAGCGTTTGAAACAATTCTCCGCTTTCATTGTATTTTACTTTCATGGGGGGAATTACAACGGTTCACTTTTGATTTTTAAATGACAACGACAAAACTTCATATTGACTTTTTGCAGGGGATTTTTTATACTTTACAAATAGCGGGGTGGAGCAGTCCGGTAGCTCGCAAGGCTCATAACCTTGAGGTCCCAGGTTCGAATCCTGGCCCCGCCACCATAATGTTAGGAGGTCTAATGGATTATTTTCTTACCGACGAGCAAAAAGAAATAATAGAGGTCGCGCGTCTCATAGGCAGGGAAAAAATAGCACCGGTTGTCGAGGAATGCGACCAAAACGAGCGTTTCCCGAGAGAGGTCTACGAGGAGTTTGCAAAGGCAGACCTCTGCGGAATTGCGATTCCCGAATCTTACGGCGGTCTCGGTTTCGGGTTATTCGAGCACATTCTTGTCATAGAAGAACTTTGCAGATATGACGCCGGCATAGGTCTCGCTCTTGCGGCGACGGGGCTCGGCACTCTGCCGATTCTTCTCACGGGCAATGAAGAGCAGAAGAAAAAATATCTTCCGGACATCGCAAGCGGAAAGAAAATGACGGCTTTCGGTCTTACCGAATCCGGCGCGGGCAGCGACGCCGGTGCGATGACGACCACTGCCAAAAAAGACGGCGATTCATACATCATAAACGGTGCGAAGTGTTTCATCACAAACGGGGGCGATGCCGAAATTTACACGGTGATAGTGAAAACCGACCCGTCAAAAGGTGTGCGCGGCGCCTCGGCCTTTATCGTGGAGAAAGGCACGCCGGGTTTTAGCTTCGGCAAAAAAGAGAGAAAACTCGGCATCAGGTCATCATCCACAAGGGAACTGGTCTTTACGGATTGCCGCGTGCCGAAAGAGAATCTTATAGGCAAAGAGGGAATGGGTTTTATCGTTGCTCTGAAAACACTGGACACCTCGCGGCCGGGTGTGGCGGCTCAGGCTCTCGGCATAGCGCAGGGCGCTTTGGACGATGCCGTAAAATACGCGAAAGAGAGAATACAGTTCGGAGCTCCGATTGTTTCTATTCAGGCTGTGCAGCATCTTCTGGCTGATATGGCTACAAAATTGGAGGCGGCTCGCGGTCTCGTGTATCAAACGGCAAAGATCATTGACGCCGGAAGCAAAAACTTCAAAAAAGAGGCTTCAATGTGCAAATTGTTTGCGACGGATGTAGCGATGGAAGTGACGACAAACGCGATACAGGTTATGGGCGGCTACGGCTATATGAAAGATTACCCGACGGAGAGAAGGTTCAGGGACGCGAAAATAACGCAGATATACGAGGGAACAAACCAGATACAGAGGAATGAAATAGCCTCGGCTCTAATCAAGGAATACAGGTAGCCGAAATTCTCTGAAATAATATGGACATAATCGTCTGCATAAAACAGGTTCCGGGAACGACGGACGTAAAGATAAATCCCGATACAAACACTCTCATAAGAGAAGGCGTAGAGGCGATAGTCAATCCCTTTGACCTTTATGCCGTCGAGGAAGGCGTTCGTCTCAGGGAATCTCACGGCGGGAGCGTCACGGCTTTGACAATGGGGCCGCCTCAGGCGGCGGACGCTCTGAGGGAAACGATAGCCGTGGGCGTTGACGAGACGGTGCTTGTTTCAGACAGGTCTTTCAGCGGTTCTGACACTCTCGCGACGGCATATACGCTTGCGAGGGCAATAAAAAAAATAAGCGTTTACGATATAATTCTATGCGGTTACCAGGCGATTGACGGCGACACGGCTCAAGTCGGGCCGGGAATCGCCGAAGAATTGAAAATTCCGTGCGTAACATATGTTAAAAAAATAA
>Ga0210017_1004365_pt1 | contig 11605 bp, 17 predicted proteins | sample CryGeyCG2014_020_FD_183966 | JGI IMG/M metagenome (GOLD analysis project Ga0210017, IMG submission 183966) | Groundwater microbial communities from aquifer - Crystal Geyser CG08_land_8/20/14_0.20 (SPAdes) (version 2) | ecosystem: Environmental > Aquatic > Deep subsurface > Groundwater | place... | reverse complement strand
CATAGTCCATAGTCCATAGTCCATAGAAGACAGAGAAGTCCATAGTCCATAGTCCATAGTCCATAGAAGACAGAGAAGTCCATAGTCCATAGTCCATGCTTTAGCCCATATATAGGGACTAAAGTCCCTCTACCCTCGGCTAAAGCCGGGTAGATTGAAAACGGGCTTGATAAATCAAGCCCCTACAGCCGGGTAGAAGGAAAACTAACAACTAAGAACTAAGAACTAACAACTAAGAACTAACAAGAGGAGGTTGGTAGTATATCTTGAGTAGTAAAAAGTTTTCTACTATTGGCTGGCAGGGGATAAATCTTACTGTTCCTTCAGGCTGGAATTTAACTGAAGTTAGTGGTAATTACCAGGCTGGTTATCTAAAGATTAGTGACCTTAAGAATGTTAGATGTGAGATAAAATGGGAAGAGACAAAAAGTGTGCCTAACTTAAAGTCTCTGCTTAAAAATTACTTTAATAAGATGAAGAAGGTGGCCCGCAAGCAGAATCTTAAGATAAAGATTGAGGAGGATATAAAGAGTTTAAATGAGACTATGTCCGTGGGGAATAGAGCTTTTCTTACCTTTGCTTGGGAGGCGAGGACGAAGGCAGTAGGATTCATTGGGTACTGTCCTATTTGCCGGAGAGTCTTGATTATGCAAGTCTTATCGCCACAGGGGGAGACTGAGAAGAGTATGATTTATTCTATCTTTTCTTCTTTGAAGGACCACAGTGAGGATAATTTAAACCTCTGGAGTCTGCATGGTTTAGAGGTAAAGATACCGCAAGATTATTATTTAAGGAAGTCTATTTTGCAGTCGGGCTTGGTCCAGCTTGACTTTCAAAACAAAAAAAACAAATTAGTAGTCAGACGCTATGCCCTAGCTAATGTAGTCCTAAAAGGAAAGACTCTGGAGGAATGGTTTACTAAAAACTTCCTCAGGGTCTTCAGGGAATATGAGACTAAGGAGAAAGAAGTGAAGATAAAAGGGCATCCGGGCTGGAAGGTAGAAGGTAAGTTGTCCCCGGGAGTAAGAGCTCTCTGGGGGCAGGTTCGCTTGGCATTTGGTCTGCTCGGAGATAGGGTTTACCCCGGAAGATTGCCCAGCTCTCTGGTCCCGTCTAAGCTTTCTAACGGGGTTTATTTAGCTCTACTCTGGCATTGCCCGGATTCAAACCGAATTTGTATGCTGGAGAATCAAGCAGAGGAAGAGGTTGACCCACGGATAGGTGAGATTATTGAAGGGTGGAAGTGCCATTGATGCTGGATGGGTGAGTTGGGGAGTTGAGGAGTTATAGAGTTTAAAGAGTTTAAAGAGTTGGAGAGTTTAAGGAGTTGATTGGATGCTTGATGGGTGTCAAGGTATCAAAGGACAGAAGACAGACGACGGACGACAGAAGACAGACGACAGACGACAGACGACAGAAGACAGACGACAGACGACGGACGACAGAAGACAGCAGTCATCAGTCATCAGTCATCAGTCATCAGTCAACAGCCCGCAGAAGAGACAAAAGACTATGGACTATGGACTATGGACTATGGACTAAAAAAGGACAGAGGACAGAAGACAGACGACAGAAGACGGACGACAGAAGACAATTTTGAATTTTGAATTATGAATTTTGAATTAAATTAAGAATTAAAAATTAAAAATTAAAAATTAAAAAAGAGGGGTTGGAGATTAAGAAGAAATTAAGGCTTGATAAGAAAGAAGTGTTGGATTCGGTGCCGCTGAGGAATCCTAAGCTTTCCTGGAGAGAAAATAAGAAGGGGGAAGTGGTAATTACGCTCCCCCGGCGAAGTGATCGGGTGGGAAAGATTCTTTCTTTCTTCTTTCTTCTCCCCCGGCAAAAGTTGTTAGTCCTGGATGAGGTGGGGAGTCTGGTCTTTGAGAGGTGTGATGGGAAGTCATCGGTAAGGCAGATTATTGGATACTTGCAGAGAAAATACCTTTTAACTTACCTGGAGGCACAAAACTCGCTTACTCAATACTTAAAAGAATTAGCTCTGAAGGGAATAATTGGGTTGGAGGTAAAAAGAGATGTGAACTAAAACGCTGATATAAAATCAGCGATTACAAGTGAAGGGAATAATTGGGTTGGAGGTAAAAAGAGATGTGAACTAAAACGCTGATATAAAATCAGCGATTACAAGTGAAGGGAATAATTGGGTTGGAGGTAAAAAAAGATGGAAAAAAGTAAGTTAATATCGGAAATAAAGTCAAGAAAACTCCCTTTTAAAGAAGCAATTAAGATTAGTTTTAAAAATGTAAAGATAAGAATTTCTCGCTCCCTGATTACTACCATGGGAATATTTTTAGGGATTGCTTTTCTGGTCTCGGTGTTTAGCTCCTCACTTATTGTCAATGCTTATGAAGAGCAGATTTCTTTATCTCTGCAAGCTCGTCAGTACTGGTTAGTAGTTATGTCCCTTTTAGTATGTTCAGTAGGAATTGCTAATTCTATGCTTATGTCGGTCTTTGAAAGATATAAGGAGATTGGCACGATGAAGTGTCTGGGGGCTTTGGATAAATTTATCATTGAATTATTCTTGTTAGAATCGGGTTTAATGGGATTGGTGGGCTCAGTCTTTGGCTCTCTTTTTGGTCTAGCATCTACGGTCTTAATCTATTCTTACCGCTTTAAAGAGAATGTTCTGCTTAATGTGTCCGGAGTTCAACTCTTAGGATATATCTTTTTAGCAATTGTAATTGGAACACTTCTTTCAGTATTGGCAGCAATTTATCCGGCTTATAGAGCAGCAAAGCTACCGCCAGCATCAGCACTGAGGTCGGAGATATGAAAAAGTTAAAAGTGAAAAGTTAAGAATTAAGAATTAACCACAGATTAACACAGATTAACACAGATAAATGGAACCACGAATGAACACGAATAGACACAAATTAACCACAGATTAACACAGAATCCAAATGAAATCCAAAATCCAAATACTACCAAATCCAAAACAAATCCAAAATCCCAATAACAACAGTGAAATCCAAAATCCAAATACTACCAAATCCAAAACAAATCCAAAATCCCAATAACAACTAAGAACTAAGAACTAAGAACTAACATGAAAACCACGAATAAACACAAATAAATACGAATAAAATCACAGATTAACACAGATTAACACAGATAAATGGAACCACGAATGAACACGAATAAACACAAATAAATACGAATAAAATCACAGATTAACACAGATTAACACAGATTTAAACTAGGTTATAAGAATTAAAAGTTAAAAGTTAAAAGAGATTAGAAGATTAAAAGATTGAAGATTGAAGATTAAAAATTAAGAATTAAAAATTAAAAATTGGAGCGAAGCGACTTGGAGGGGGGGTTGAAGGATGATTAAGGAATATATTGTTCGGGCTAAGGGGCTGGCTAAGGAGTTTGTTTTAGGAGATTCTAAACTAAGGGCTCTGGATGATGTGAACCTGGATATTTTTCGGGGTGAATACATCTCTATTATGGGACCATCAGGCTCAGGGAAGTCTACTCTCTTTAATATGGTCGGGGGACTGGATAGACCAACTGGAGGGACAGTCTTTATTGATGAGGTAGATATCGCTCAACTGGATGCTACTGAGCTTGCCTGGCTGAGGTGTAGAAAGATTGGTTATATCTTTCAGACCTTTAATTTAATTCCGGTGATGACTGCCCTGGAGAATGTGACCTTACCAATGATTTTTGCTGGAGTCTATACTGATGAAGCAATTGAGCGAGGGATAAAACTTCTTGAGGTTGTAGGCTTGGGTGACCGCTTGCATCATAAACCAAATGAGCTCTCTGGTGGTCAGCAGCAAAGAGTAGCTGTTGCTCGCTCTTTAGCTAATAGCCCGGCTATTGTCCTGGCTGATGAACCAACGGGAAACTTGGATTTAAAGACAGGTAAAGAGATTATAATGTTACTTAAGGAGTTAAATAGAAAGCAGGGGGTAACGATAATTTCAGCTACCCATGACCTGAAGATGATTGATGTTTCGGATAGGATTGTCTGGATTAGAGATGGAAGGATTGAGAGAGTTGAAGAGAGAAAGGATGTAGCAGTAGAGACTGGTGAGATTGCTGGGGAGAAGGTTTAATGTTTCAGGTTACTTTGGAGGTTAAAGACCCTACTGGACTTCATGCTCGTCCAGCCGCCTTATTAGTGCAGAAGGCTACTCAATTTCAGTCTGATGTTTGGTTAGAAAAGGATGGGAAGAAGGCTGATGCTAAGAGTATTATGGGCATAATGGCTTTAGAGATAACTCAGGAGTGCAAGATTAATATCCTAGCTGAAGGAGCTGATGAAGAAGAAGCAGTAAAAAGCTTGGTGGAGTTAATTGAGAAAAGCAGAGAGCAAAAAGCAGAGAGATAAAGATTTTGAACTTTTTGGCAAAAAGGACTTGACAAAAGTCTGTGATTCAGACAGTAGATGGGCGGCTGGTCAGTCCATAAGACCGCAATCCTTTGTTATTAAGGTAGTTCCTGAAGTTTGGAAACTCCAATGTTTCTATGGTTCGGGTTGTGAAACCCGAACCAGCCGAGAACAGCGCTGATATAAAACCTGGGGCAATATAGCTCCCTACTGTCTGAATCACAGTGACAAGAGTAGGGATTTTTGTTATAATCTGATGAGGAGTGACAGGCGGTAGCCGGTTACAAAAAGGAGATTTTGGAGAATGGTAGATAAAGATGGACTGAGGAAGGCAAGAGATTTTTATAAGAAGGCAATAGAGGAATATAAGAGAGCAAAAGCTTGTCCTGATAGAGGCGAAGGAACTAATGATGTTTTATTCCGGGATGCAGGAGAGAAAGGATGGAATGCTATAGTTCTTGCTACAAACTATATTATAAAGGAAATAACAGGAAAATCATCTAAGAGCAATAAAGAAAGAAGAAAAAATTTAAGGGAAGTAGAAGCTAAAAATGGTAAATTAAAGAGATATAGATTTTATGAAAGGTTTGCGGCCAGAGCATATATTCTTCATATGAATTGTTTTTATGATGGAATTTATACAGAAGATGAGTTAGAGGAAAATTTAAAGAAGGTTAAAGAATATATAGGAGATGCTGAAAAAGTTATAAATAAAGGTCTCAATCCAGCAGGGTAGGTTTCTACCTCTGCAGGAACTAAAAATTTAAAAAAATGCTTGACAAAGGCATGAAAATGTGTATAATGGAGGAGAAGACAAAAGAGAGGTGGGAGATGAGTTTAATCCAAATATTACTCAGCATGTATTTTGCCGCCTTAGGTGCATATTTATCCATATTGATGTCAAGGATATTGAATCAGAATGGTAGGGTATTAAAGAGGATAGAAGAAGAAGCAAGGGAAAGGCATGAAGAATTTAGAATGATGGATAAAAAAACGGGTGAAGGATTTAAAAAGATGGATGAAGGATTTAGACTCATTGCCCGACTTATTGTTGAAGAAGATGCAAAGAAAAAGAGAGAAATATTAGATAACCTCTGAGAGGCTGAAAGAAAGGTAGAATAATTATGGTTTGGCACATTTCTTGCAAGAGAGAGGGGGGGAGAGAGAGAGAGGCTTTCTACCTCTTCAAATAATTTTCTTCCCGGCGGGAGTGCCGGTAGGAGGGCCTTTAGGCCCGATAAAGTAGGAGTGCCTTCAGGCACCGGTTCACTCCATACTCCTGCCTGCCCCGTTAGAGGTCAAGGATTTCTAAACGGGGTGGGGAGTATTGTAGAGACGACCCGACGGGTCGTCTCTACGATCTAGTTGTTAGTTGTTATAGGAGTGACACCTGTCGGCGCGGTAGGTGATAGATGCCTGGATGCTAGGTGATGCGGGACAAGAATGTCCCGCCTATCGGATGCTGGGTAGTTCCTGTGAGGAAGCGGGGTTAGAAAACCCCGCCTATCGTGTTTTTCTATGGTTCGGGTTGTGAAACCCGAACCAGCGGGTTTTTATATGCGGGGTCTCGCAATGATACTTTGTATCAGTCGGAAAGGTTTAGCTTTACTTTTCAACTTGCCTCAAAAAGGCAAATGATATGAGGTCAGAAAAAAAATTAAAAATTGAGAAAATCTCTGTGAAAAACTCAGGAATCATTGGTCTTCTTTGCCTCTCTTAATAGTCACCTCATATTGATGATTAGGTATTGCCTTAAAGGAGTAATCCCAAATTCTCACCTGCACCGGGCTTTGTCTTTTATCTTCTACTTCCTTTATCATTAAACTAACCTTTGTTTGATTTATCTTTAGATCTAGCTCTCTTCCCTTCCACTTTAGACCTCTATATTCTATCTGTCTCCAATTATCGGGTAAGCTCGGCATAAGATAAAGTTCATCTTCTCTCCATCTAAATCCCAAGAACCCATATAATAGCGATTGTAATGTTCCACTGGCAAACATCATATAACAAGGAATACGAGTAGTCCTGCTTTGCTCACTGAGCATATTAAAAGGCGGTCTTAGATATGGCTTATAAATCTTCTGGAAATGTTCATAAGCCAATGCTACTTCCCCAACCTCAGCAAAACCAATAGAGAGGGGAATTTCACTATGTCCCCGACTGCTTCTTTTAGAATAATAAAGCAAGTTTTTAAGTTTTATTCTTTTATCCACTAGCGGCCATTCCAGAGGGTGGATAAGAAATGGCACTCCGGGAATTCCTACACCGGATAACCCTCCCCGGTAACCCTCATAATGTAAAAACACTTTTTCTTTCTCATCATAAGGAATGAACATCTTATTGATTATCTCTGACCACTTTTCAGGATATTCTACTTTAAGCAGTTTGCAAGCTTTGATTCCAATTTGTAAGTTTACGCTAGCAATAGCATTAGTAAGAGCACAATTCTTTATACCTATGGGGAATTCACTGGGTGGGGTTACTGAATGTATCTCATATCGCTCCTTATCTTTATTATATTCAACCCTTTCTGCCCAGAAACGAGCAGTATCATAAATCACCGGAAAACCATAATTTTTAAGCCAGGTAAGGTCATTGGTAGCTAAATAGTACCACCATTGGGAAAGTGCAACCCAACCTACAATATGTATCTGAAACTTACCATGAGTTGCCCACCTGGGAGCAACTTCTTTGCCGGTGAAGGCACTTTCCCAGGCATATTCTGCCCCTTTATAACCATGAGCTTCTGCTTCTTTCCTTGCCCCCTCAAGCGTCCTATATCGGTACATAACTAAAGTCTTGGCAAACTCGGGATACATTAAGAGTAAAGTTGGGAACATAAATGTATCCATATCCCAGAACAGGTGCCCGGTATAATTGTATGGTGCCCACTTAAGTTTAGTTTCACTCAATCCAGCTCCGGCTATACCCCGGCAAACATCCTCTCTTATGCTTCCTAACAAATAGAATAGACTTGAATGAATAATTCTTTGCAGCTCATCATCACCATCAATAATAATATCTGTCTGCCAGAGCTTATGCCAGGCTTTTATATGCTCTTTAAATAATTGAGAATACCCAACTTCTCTTGCCTTTAATGCTCTTAGCTTAGCCTCGGATATAAGATTCTTTGAATCAAGAGAGGTCCAAAAACTAACATACTTATAGTAAGTGTATTCTTTTCCTTTCTGAACATTGAATTTAAAATTTAGCTCAATCTTTTTCTTAGTTAGGGTATCAGCAGTGATTTCCACTTTGCTAATGTTTTTAAATTCCATCACTGCCGTCTCGGTTATTGCTATGTCTGAGCCAGTAGTCTTTACATTTAACCAAATTAACTTTTCTTTAAGGTCAAAACCTTTATCCTCTTCTTCATATTGCTCGTTAAAGCTACCATCAATAACTGAGGTAAAATAAGCCGGACCACTCCAATCTGGTCTAACCTTATATTTCACCACACCCAGATGAGGTTTATCTCTACATACAAAGACAATAATATCTAAATCAGTTATCTTACCTTTATTCTTCCACTTTATAGAGGTCTGCATGTAGCCACCTCTCATATCCAGTCTTTGAGAGAATTTCTCAATACTACCGCTCTGAGCATCAAAATAGGCATCTCCATCGTTAAAGCCAATATTTGACCAGGAGGGAAGATTGACTATCTCGGGAATCTTATCTGCGTCATCATAAACATCGTAAATTCCACCTATGCAGGTGCTGGGTAATTCTTCTTTCTGCGCAACCCATCCAGTTCCTTCAACTGGTATCTTTATTCCCATATATCCATTCCCTAAATAAGAGCGGTGATAATTCTGATAATTATCAGTAGATAGGACCCAGTTGTCAGGGCTTTCATCTTTCTTCTCCTGCCCACTTAAAGGAATTGGTAAAGAAGAGATCAGGAATGCTATTATCAAAAAAGCTAAAATCTTCTTCTCTCTCATCTTTCATCCCTTTTCTGGATGCTTGATGCTGGATACTTGATACTGGATGCTTGATGCTGGATGCTTGATTTTGACCCTGCCTTAAAGATTATAGCCTCTTTTTTAAGAAACTTCAAGTGGGAAAGGTCTCCCGACCTTTGGAGTGCATTGACCATGTCAATGCATGCAACAACAGCTTTGTGCACTCCAAAAAGGATAATCGACATCAGGAGATGTCTCCTACATTGGAAGTCGGAAAACAAACTAATCTCTTTACCCTAGGAGGGGGGGATGATGTCCCTTCCCATTTCCAAAACTCCAGGAATTAAAAGTTGACTTTTTTACAATCTCGGGTATAATTTAAGTAAACTGAACAAGTAACCTTTAGAGGGGGTACAATAAATGAGGATATCAGAGAAAATAGAATACTGGCTGGATATTGCTGATTATGATCTGGAAACATCACATTTCATGCAAAAAAGTGGCAGAAGAAGCTATCTTCTTTAATAAACAGAGAAAAAAGTTCCCAAACTTTAAAGCAATCGAAGGAGGCCTATCAATGGCTAAGATCCAGGGTAAAATAAAGAAAATCTTGGAGGAGTATATCGAGGAAGTAAGCAGGTTGTGTCCTGTGGATAAAGCTTTTCTTTTTGGTTCACATGCTCAAGGCCTAGGCAATAAGAAAAGCGATATTGACATTGCTATCTTTTCAAGAGATATAAATGATGAGAACAGGCTAAAGATTATGAGTGAAATTATTATGTTAATAGATAAATTTAAAATTGATATTCAGCCTATAGTCTTTTCTTATCAGGACTATTTTGATGAAGACAATGATTTCATCCTGAATGAAATTAAGAAAAAAGGTGTTGTAATAAAATAGGGACAGCGACCTATTTTATTCACCCTATCCCTATCCCTCTCCCGAGTGATGGCTGATAAGAGCGGGCTTGATGAATCAAGCCCCTACTGAATCAAGCCCCTACATTATACCATAATTGTTAAGAGCGGGCTTGATGAATCAAGCCCTACAATTCAAGGGGGAGGGGAGAAAAAAGAGAAAATAAAAAAATAGGTATATAATCTTGACATTGGACAATAAAGAAGATATAATTTAAAATAAAATAGATATAGGGAGCATGGGTGCCAGTCTTGAAATGTTCAGAGATGCTGAAATCGGAGACCCTGAATCCTGGCCTGTCGCCAGGACAGGCTTGATTCAGGGCAGGGTTCAGCATGACAGAAATGTGATGCTTGCACCTATAGGGGGTGCAGGTTTATTTAATAGGTTGAAGATTGGAGGAAGGAGGTGATTTTATGTCGAATTTATCTCAAGAAGCAAAAATAAATATTACAGTAACAGAATTGGATGAAATGATTAGAAAAGCTGTTAAAGAAGAGGTTACTAAAATATTTGCTAAAAAGTTTAATATTTTTGTTTTGCCTGTTGATTCTCCGCTTTATCAAGATATGGAGGAGATTTTAACTTTGAAAGAAGAAGGTAAAACAGATTTATATTCCAGAGAGGAGTCTTTTAGTGATTAAAGGCGAATATAATTATAAGGACTTTTATCATAAAGTTTTTCTCAATAATTATGAAAAATTCAAAAGCATTCAAAAAAGAATAGATAAAAAGATTTCAAAGGTCTTGAGTAATCCTTATCATAATACAGAATTTTTAGATGATGTTTTGGGTAGATTAAACTTGAAAGGGTGTCGGAGTATTCGTATTGATAGAAATTTTAGAATTATATATGTAATTTGTGAAGAATGTCGTAAAATTAAAGACTGTGAATATTGTTTTTGTGAAGGGTTAGATGAGAAATCGGTAGTATTTCTAACTGTAAATACTCATAGAGAAGCTTATTTATTGAAATAGTTCTTCAAATATCCCTGTTTCAGTTTTTCTTGAAAACATGGACAGCTAAAAGATTCGTCTAATCGATTTTTTTTTGATTGGCAGAATGAAGAATTTATTAAAAATAGGGACAGCGACCTATTTTATTCACCCTCACCCTATCCCTCTCCCGAGTGATGGTTGTTAAGAGCGGGCTTGATGAATCAAGCCCCTACTGAATCAAGCCCCTACGATTCAATAAAAAAATGGGGTCAGGCCTGACATTCATTGAGATTGCTTCGCTCTTGAGGTTGCTTCATCCCTTAAGGTTGCTTCGGCTTCGCCTCGCAATGACATTGCTCGCAATGACAGGATGCGGGGTTGGAAAACCCCGCCTATCGTTTGACACTCCCGTAGAGACGACCCGACGGGTCGTCTCTACAATGGAGATGTAAGAGAATGAGTCAAAACATAGCCGAGCTAAAATTCTGGCTTGGCTATTTCTATTTATATTTGACTTTTTTCTAATTTTGGTATACAATAGTAATAAGATTAAATAAAAGGTAACAAGAATGTCATTAATGAAATAATATCAATAAGAAATAGGAGGTTGATTATGGCAATAAGACGAAATAAATTAGAAAAGGCAATAATATTTAATACAGTAAAAGATAGACAAAGAATGCTAAAAGCAATGGAAAAGCAGGATATATTAGCAAAGAAAGCTGGGAACTGGAATTCAACTAAGGTGATAAGGAAATGGAGAGAAAGAGAAAATATGTTTTAGATGCCTCAATTGTTGCCAAGTGGTATGCTAAAGAAGAAGGTACAGATAAAGCCTTAGAAGTTAGAGAGCAATACTTTCTGGACATTATTGATATAATTCTACCTGATCTAATTTTATATGAGCTACCAAATGCATTAAAATACGGGGCGAAATTAACTCAAGAAGAAATTTTAGATGCTTTAGAAAGCTTACTTGACCTTCAAATACCTATTATTATGCCACAGACCTCAACGGCAAGAATTGCTTTGCAAATTTCATTTGACAAAGGAATTTCTTATTATGATGCTTATTATGTTGCAGTAGCAAAAGAAATAGGGTTTGAGTTTATTCATGCTGACAAAAAATTACAGGTTAGAGTTAAAGATTTAGGTTATGTTAAAATGCTCAATGAAATCTGTGATTCAGACAGTAGGGGGCTATATTGCCCCGGATTTCTAGCCCAAATGACAGGATTAACCCAAAATTCTACAGGGACAGCAAATTTGAGGGGAAAGATTAAGAAAAAATAGCTAAATCTGTTCCTGACAGCCCCTGCTTTCGCAGGGGCAGGGTTCAGAAATTAAAAAAAGGCACACCCCACCCCCCTCGATATTTCTCAAAAAAATGGAGAAATACCGCTTACCGTTTTCACCGCAACAGGTTTATTTGAAAAGACTAAAATTTAGGGAAGGGAATTGGTATATCAGGGAGCT
>Ga0210017_1004364_pt1 | contig 11609 bp, 7 predicted proteins | sample CryGeyCG2014_020_FD_183966 | JGI IMG/M metagenome (GOLD analysis project Ga0210017, IMG submission 183966) | Groundwater microbial communities from aquifer - Crystal Geyser CG08_land_8/20/14_0.20 (SPAdes) (version 2) | ecosystem: Environmental > Aquatic > Deep subsurface > Groundwater | place... | reverse complement strand
ATGAAAAAAAGAGGACAAATAACACCATTTATTATCCTTGGGTTAGTGTTCTTGCTGTTCTTTTTGATTATTTTATTTACCAAAAGCTATCGCATTGAAAAAATAGGCGCTATTTCTTCAGATGAGCTGAATCCTATAAAATATTATGTTGATTTATGTGCAAAGTCATCTGCATCAGATGCATTATATATTCTTGGTGTGCAAGGTGGCTATACAGTTCAACCACAGCTTTATTTTCAGTCTGCTTATACAAAAATAGCTTACTGGTACTATGAAGGACAGGATACATCCCCAACAATTGAAGAAATGGAGCAGGAGCTTTCTGCATATGTGGATAAGGCACTGCCAGAATGCATTGAAAGCCTTAATGCCTTTAGTGATATGGGCTTTGAATTTGAATTTGGTGATATTAATACAGAAACAAAAATAAACCAGAATAATGTTGAATTTAGGATTGATTACCCAATAACAATTATAAAAGGAGAATCTAAAGCAGAAATAAATGAGTTTTACAAAATAATCCCAGTAAGGCTTGGACACATACACAGCATAGCAGAAGAAATAGTCAAAAAGGAGATTGAAGACCCTGATTGGATAGATATGACTTATTTGGTTAACCAGGACCTTAATTTCAAAATTTATCCTTATGATGAGAATACATTAATTTATTCTGTCTTGGACAATCAATCTGTTATTAAGTATGGCACTCCATTTATGTTTTTATTTGCAAACCTATTTGAAGAAAAAGAATCTCTTAAGGAAAATGAATAAAAATAATTTAATCAAGGTTTTTAGTCTCTTAATTGTGTTTGGGATATTTATTCTCCCTTTAACACATGCTCAAGAATTGATTGATGTAGAGCCTGTTGATGGAACTGTTAATCTTGAAGCCGAGAGTGGGAAGATAACTGTAACTGACGAATTTAATGCAATAAAAATAGCAGGAGGAACTATCCCTAATGTAGAGTCTGGAAATCTTGTTGTTGAAGATGGAAATCCTGTAAGCGGAAAATTATTTTTTTCTGCTGACTCCAGCTTTAATTTGGATGACAAACACATTACTGTTCCAAAAGATGGCTATATTGAATTTAAGGATGGAAAAATAATAGTCAGCAAAGACACTACTATTGAAGTAGATGACACTAAAATTGAGGCAGTGATTGATGGAACAGAAATCAAAATAGAGGCGAATGTTATTGAAGTTAAAGGCCATATTTCTGTTGATTATAAACTAAGCCCTGCTAAAATAATACTTATTGGTAAAGATAGCGTCCTTGAGCTGCAAACAGAAGAAAAAGAAAAATTTGAGTTTAAGAATTCAGATGATGAAGAGCTTATAGTTAATATTGGCTCATTTCATAAAAGTGAGGATTGTAAGGAGAAAAACTGTATTTCATACCAAGAGATGGGTATAGGTATGAGTGGTGAAGAGTGGAACAAACTAAAGATTGATGGAAATGCCTTAATAACAAAATATTATGAGGAAGAAAAGATATATACCTTTAATTTTGAAGATGGAGAAGCAGGACTTTACAAGGATTTATCAAAACTTAAAGATACAGAATTTAACCAAAAAACAGTTATTAACTATAACAGCGGAGACATAACCTTATTTATTGAAACCTCAGAAGAAAGGGCAAAAGAAATAGATGAAGACAGAATAAATGCAGGTAAAGGAATAATTGATGAAGAGTTTTATGATGATGAAGATATCCAAGTATCTATTAGTTCAGAAGCAGTGCTTGAGGAATCAATACAAGAACAGATTTCTCCGGAAATTACTCCAGATATACCCAATCAACTTAAGGAAAAAGCAGAAAGTGTTTATGTTGATGATAAAACACTACGTGATATAATAAAAGAAATAACAGAAAAAGAAGGTAAAGACATTATGAGTGAAGAACTTATTCTTGCATGGATAAACCAGGAATCGTTAATGAGTCAAGATGCAAAACTAGGAGGCTGTGTTGGATTTACACAAGTATCTGCAATATCTTTTAAAGATGTTATTAACAGAAATCCAGAGAAATACAAAGAATACCTATCTTACACAAATGAAGAGTTAACCAAGGCCATAGAAGATGATGCACTTCTTAACCTAGAAGTGGGCTTTGATTATATGAATTTACTGAAGACAACATATGGATTTTCACAGGAAAAAATAGAATCCAATTATAAATATACAGGCAGTGAGGAAGATATCCTTTTAATGGCTTATAATGCTGGTCCTACTGTAACAAAAGATATCCTAACTGAATTTAAAAATACAGGAGGAGGAGATTGGGACAAATTAGAAGAGTTTCTGCATACAGATGAAGCATTGAATATCTTTAAAAAATACAAAGGATCATATGGTATCACAGATAAAGATACAGAAGAGGAAGTTAACTATAAGCTCGGACGGAAGATTGATATTGTTATTAAATATGTAGAAAATATAAAAAAGAATGCTGGTTATACATAAAAACCCTAAACCATAAATTTTTTAGTCAATTCTAAATCTATGTAAAAATGCCTACAAAAACAAACAAAAAAAATTTACTGAAACTTCTGATATTTTCATTTATATTCTTTGTAATTCTTGCTCCTGAGATATATGCCAATAGTGATGAAGCCCCTCCTTTAGAAGATTTTACAATAGAACCCGAGGACATTATTACATCTGAGATTGATGGAGAAACAACAGAGATAACAGGTGTAAGCCTAACAGATGGTTATCTTGATGTTTCAAATTCAAAGGGAAGTTATACATTCTACAATGATATGCTCTTAGGTTATGGTGTTAAAGAAATCAACTCAAAGAAGGGAGTCATAAACATAGAGGGCTGTGTTGATTATATTGATTCTATTCTTGTTGAGGATGGCTCTGCAAAAATAATCTTTACAAAAACTACAACCATTCAAAGAGCAGGAGAAACTGTAGATTTTCCCTCATTGCCTTTGAAACCTGTTAATATAGAGATTGATGGTGAAACTTTTGGCCTTTCCTCAGATAAGGGCTATGCTTTCATTGAATTTGAGGATGGGATTTTTACATTAAGTGAGGGTGCTGTTTTAACAGGACCTGATGGAGGCAAAATAAAATCAATAAATGATGGAACAAAAATAAAATATGAAAACGGAATTCCTGTTGTGGTAAATCCAAAAGCAAAGATTTCTGTTGATTATGATACTAGTCCTTTGCAGATAAAGCTTTATGGAACATACAGCAGTATTGAGATAAACACAGAAAATAATGAGAAATTTAAGGTTGATAATATTGATGAAGACACAGAACTAATTGTGAGCATAGGTGCATACCACAAGATATGCATTGGAAATTGCGTTTCATATGTTGATGAGGGAAATTACGAAAAAATGAAAATTAATGGCAACGCCAAAATAACAAAATACAATGAAGGCGTTAAGATATATGCTATTAAATTTGAAAATGGAATAGCCAAACTTGGGAGGCCAACCTCAAGACAACAATTATTATCTTCATACATTGACTTAAACAAGAATGCAGTGTTTAATTATAATGATGAGGATATTATATTTACAGTTTACAAATCTGAAAAAGAAGTAGAAAAGATAAGGGAGGAGATAAAGGAAGCAGAGGGCAAACCAATAGAGCTTGTCAGAATAATGATAAATGGTAAAATAGGGGAAGGAGCAGTTGAAGTAACTGACCTTTCGAATTTAGAAGCATTAGATTACATAAAGGAGCTTTTTTTCAAAATTGAAGAAGAGGAAAAGAAAAAGACAGTAATGGGTAAGGTTATTCCCCTAGATTATTTTGAATCCGGAGATTATACAAATGAACTAAGCAGTCTAATGAAAGACTCCCAGAATTCTTTTGTTTATTCTAATGGAAAAAAGTATTCAATTTATGATTTGTCTGCACAAGTATTTGAAGATATAGGTGACATGCCGATTTTGGTTGCTGTATGGGACCAGGAATCAAGATGGGGGACTCTCTCTAATATGAATGAGGGTGATTACGTTGGCTTAGGCCAGGTTGGATATGGAGCTTTTTTGGATGTAATGCAAAAGTACTACTTAGAGTTTGGTGAATATAGTAAGAGTGAATACAAAAAATCTCATGAAGGTATTGAAGCAGGTTATGAAGATTATATAATAGATTTGCTTAAGAATGATATGTACTTTAATGCAAAAGTGTCGGCAAGGTATTTCACAGTTCTTGAAACCAAATATGAATTTTCAACTCTTCCACAAAAGTTAGTTGCTTACAACTATGGAACAGGAAACACAAAGGAAGTGCTAAACAAGATAGGTTGGGACAGCAACTGGGAAGAAATAAAAGCAGAGCTTATAAATAGAAAAAATTATGAATCAATAAATTATGTTGAAAAAATATATAATAACCTTGGTTATGAATTAATATAAAACCCCAAGGTATAAATAAGATAATCTCATTCTTGGCCTAATGCTTAAAAAGGAGTATATATTGCTAGCTTTAATATTTGGCCTTGTATTGGGTATAAGGCTTTATTTTGCGTTTCAGACGCCTTACTTTAGTCATGATGCTTATTTCAACATAAGGCAGGTAGAGCACATAAGGGAAACAGGATTACCCTTGTTTAAGGATGATTTAAGCTACTCTGGAAGGAATTTCCTTTTCCAGCCATTTTTCCAGTATATTCTGGCTTTTTTCAACCTTTTCATGCCTTTAAGCCTTGTTTGCAAGTTGTTGCCAAATATCTTTGCCTCATGCCTTATTTTTGTTGTATATCTTATTGCAAAGGAAATAACAAATAGCAAAGGTGCAGCATTGTTTTCATCATTTATCTCTGGTTTTATTCCAATATTCTTTGCTGAAACAGTAAACAGTGTTTCTGTATATTCTTTGGTTATTCCATTGATGTTCTTTTTAATATACTGCCTAATAAAAATCAATAAGGATGAAAAATACATTGGTTATTTTGTTGTTCTTATTATAATACTTGCATTAATGCATGCATCTTCCTTTTTATTGATTATAGCGCTCCTGCTTTATGTCTTATTCACTAAGCTGGAGCATTTAAAACAAAGAAGGGCTGAGCTCGAACTTATAATATTCTCAATAATATTTGTTATCTGGCTTAATTTTATCATATACAAAAATGCATTTCTTGTTCATGGCCAGTTTGTGATCTGGCAGAACATACCAAAAGTCCTGCTTGGCCAATACTTTTCACAGTTAAACATACTAAATGCATTATATTACATTGGGATAATCCCTCTTGTTTCAGGAATATACATAATTTATAAATATATCTTTAAAAAGAAAAACAGGAAGATATACTTTTTAATGGGATTTGCCCTTTCCACTCTCTTTTTATTATGGCTCAAGCTGATACAGCTGAAGATAGGTCTTGTTTTTTTTGGTGTAATCCTTGTTTTATTGTTCAGCAAGTTTTATTCTGATTCCCTCTTATTTATAGAAAAAACAAAGCTTTCAAGCTATAAAAAATTATTTATTGCACTGCTCTTTTTGGTTTTTATTTTCAATTCTGTTATTCCTACTATTAGTTACACAGCCCAGGTTGTTAGGGAAGCCCCGTCAAAAAATGAAATAGATGCTTTTTTATGGCTAAAAAACAATAGTGATGAAAAGGATGTTATCCTTGCAAGCCTTGACCAGGGCTATCTAATAAATGCAGTTGCAGAAAGGAAAAATGTTATTGATAAAAACTTCCTGTTAATAAAGGATGCAGAGCAGCGCCTTGAGGATGCAAGAACTATTTACACAACACATTATGAGACAGATGCAATACCTTTATTGAATAAATATAATGTTAAATATATTGTATTGTCCAAAAGGTCAATGAGTGATTATAGTATAATTGATTTAAATTACAGGACAGATGAAAAATGTTTTGAATTAGTTTATGACGAAGAAGTTAAGATATACAAATCATTATGCAGGATGGAATAAAAATGAAACTAACAGAAAAAAATACATTGGTTTATGTAATGCTTATAGCTGCTATAGTCATTTTAATACCTCATCTGGTTAGGTTTTCATTCTACAATAATATTATGATTGGAGAGGAATCATACTATCATGCAACTATTGCAAAGCAGATTATTGAGCAGAAGTCACTGATTCATGATCCAAATTATGTATTTAACCCATATCATCTAATTCTTGCCTTAGCAGGATATTTTATAGGTGTAGAATTTGCATCAAAGTTAATTCCTTTTTTATTGGGCATGCTTTCTGTCCTAGTTTTTTATTTAATTCTTAAAGAATTTAAAATAGAAATAGAAGAAAGATTTGTTATTTCCCTAATTCTGATTATATCTTCCAGTTTCATTTATTTATCCACAATGTCAAACATTTACTCTGTTCCTGTTTTTATGACTCTTTTGGGCATATATCTTCTTTTCAAAAAAAATATTTTTCTTACAGTACTGTCATTTCTTGCTTTTGCTGCAGCAATATCTTTTGGCATGTTCAATGCTTTATTAGTAATAACCATAATAATTGCCTATCTGATTGAGGAAACACAAAAAGAGAAGGTTTCCCTTGAAACTAAAAAGCCGAGATTTTCCTTTAAATCAAAAAAAGCAGCAGTTTTTTTGTTTATGCTGTTCATAATATCAGTGCTCTGTTTTCCGCTTTATTTTCAGCAGAGGACAAAGGTTCTTCCTGCGGGAAATATACTCCAGAGCTCTATATCTGACCTTGGAGCTCTAACAGGAGTTGGTGTTTTTAATATTCTCCTTGCAGTTGTTGGATTTTTCTTGATCTGGAAAAAAAGAAAAGAGTATCCATTCATTTTCCTGCTGCTTTTAATTATGTTTATGTTCTTTTTTTATACAAAAAATATTAGTGTATACCTGACATTTATTTTTTCTGTTCTTGCTGGACACGCTTTTGTTAAAATAAGGGATATGGGATGGGAGGTTAAGATAATAAAAAATCTTACTATGCTGCTTATGATCTGCGGATTATTGTTCTCAACAATATCATATTTAAACAGGATTAGTAATATGCAGCCTGATAATGAGGTAATAAAAAGCCTTGACTGGCTTAAGCACTATTCAAAGCAGGATGAGGTTGTTTTTTCCCACTATTCAAAAGGATTTTGGATAACTGATGTTGCAGAAAGGCCTGTTGTAACAGACAAAATGTTTGAATACTATCCTAATGCAGAAGAAAGGTTTAATGATTCACTGGAAATATTTTATTCCAGAAATCTAAAGAACACAAAAAGCCTTTTGGAAAAATACAATATAAACTATATATGGATTGATAATGAGATGAAAAATGGCCTGGTCTGGGAAAAAGAGCAACAGGGTCTTTTGTTTTTGTTCAGAAATAACGAAACATTTAAGAATATCTACAACAACCAAGGCATAGAAATATGGAAAGTATATCCCCGGATATTAGGGGAATAAACATACCAAAAAAGAGTTTAATATTAAAATGGCATACTTAATATATATAATTACTTTTGTATCACTATATTTGGCTATAATCTGGCTTAATTTTCTTTACGTGAGTGACTTCCCAGATAAAAGGAAACTTAAAAGATTTCCTACTGTAAGCATTGCAATTCCTGCATATAATGAGGCCTCAACTGTTATAAAATCAATAGAATCAGTACTCAATTTAAATTATCCTAGTGATAAACTTGAGATAATTGTAGTAAATGATTGTTCAACAGATAGAACAAAAGAAATAGTAGAAAAGATGATTAAAAAAAATAATCAGTTTAACATTAAATTGATTAATAAAAAAAATAACCAAGGCAAGGCATATGCATTAAATTCTGCTTTGGAGGTTGCTTCTGGGGAAATATTTTGCTGTGTGGATGCTGATTCATTTGTGGACAAAGATTCATTAAGATTGTTAATTCCTCACCTTTTTAATCAAAAGACTGCAGCAGTTATATCAACAATTAAAGTTATTAATCAAAAAAATATTTTTGGAAAAGTTCAGAGAATGGAATACTTTATGGTCATGCTGATAAGGAAAATTATGTCATTTATAGACACCTTATACACAACACCTGGAGTGTTAAGCATTTACAAAACAGAGGTTATAAGAAATCTTAGGGGCTTTGATACCGAATGCTTGACAGAAGACTTCGAAATAGCAATGAGATTAAGGTACAACCACTATAATGTAAAGATGGAATCAGATAGTATCACATACACAAAAGTTCCGGAGAACCCTCAGCTATTTTGGAGGCAAAGAATCAGATGGACAAGAGGATTTATTGAGAATAACATTAAATACAAAAAAATGTATTTTAATCCTAAGTATGGCTTTTTAGGATTGTTTCAGCTACCACTTTCTGTAATAGCCCCTGCCCTTTTAATTGTTGGTATATTATTTATTGCTTACAATATACTTAAGACTTTATATGAACTTATTATAAGGGTTATTTTTATTAAGGGATACCTTAATAGTTTATTTGTTTTTCCTTCATTAAAGAATATATTGCTCAGCCAAAACTTTAAGATAGGATTTCCATTGATTGTGGCATCTTTACTTGGATTTACATTGCTTTACCTTGCACATAAGCAAGCAAAAGAGAAAATAAGATATCCCTCTTCAGTCTTGGTATACTATTTATTATTACATTATGTTATGGCAGCATATTGGATTTCTGCCATTACTCAGGAAATATTTAAAACAAAGAAAAAATGGTAAAAAAGAGAAAATTTAGACAGCACATATTTTTTACTTTACTAACTTTATTGTTATTGGTTTTTATTGCCGGCATATTATTAGGTAGAAACCTAAGCAACAAAAAACTTGATGAAATTACAATGTTTATAAAAAATAGTGAGTTAAACACAGAAAGTTATTTGATCGAACAGGAGCTGATTGGAACAGTTGATAAAAACAATTGCGACTTATCTAAAGCAAGGGTCGATGATATATCCTCTCAGTTAGTACTTCTTGGAAGAAAGCTAACAGCAGCTGATACTAAAGAGTCTATTGATAAAACAGAATACTCTTTCTTAAAGCTAAAATATCACTTAATGCAAATTAAGATTTACCTTCTTTTTTATAACCTGGCTCAGGAATGTGATACAAAATCTCCAGTTATATTATATTTTTATGGGAATGATGGTGGCTTATCTCAACAGCAAGGCCATATATTAGATAAAATTGTTGAAGACTACGATACAAAAGTGTTTGCAATAGAATACAATTACTCAAAAGAATTAAGTTTTTTAGAATCATATTATAATATAACAAAAACACCCTCTATAATAATAAATTATAATATTAAAAAAGAGGGAATAACAGGTTATAACAAAATTCAAGAAATAATAACTTAATTATTATCCCAATTCAAAAGCCCACAATTAGTTTATGTTATTCCTATTTGTTATTATTTATACTAAACAACTCCAACTAAAATGACAAAAAAATTACAAAAATCAATTTTCTTTACATCTTTAGTTATGACTATAGCCATATTTAGTATAGGGTTTCTAATTAATTATGGTTTAGATTACATAAGAATTGATATAATTTTAGATACTGTAGAAAATCATGAATTGGATATACTCTCTTATTTAATACAACAAGAGTTCATTGATACTTTTGGTGGAGATAAGTGTGAGTTTATGAAATCAAAGGTAAATGATTTAAAAGAAGAGCTCAAACAGGTTGGTGTAGACTTGTCTAATTATGGTGGAAAAAGTATTTTTAAAAAGAAAGACTTTGATTATTTGAAAAGAAAATACTTTCTACTGGAACTTAATTTTTATAATTTAATAGAAAAATTAAACAAAGAATGTGGAAAAAGTTATATATCAATCATATTTTTCTATGAAATAGATGATCACCCCAGTGAAAGGCAGGGATATATACTTGATGATGTAAGTAAAATGGATAAGAAGGTGGTTGTTCTTTCTTTTGATAAGGATTATCCTGATGAGCCTTTGTTGAATTTACTCAAATTAAAATATAACATAACTAAAGCCCCAACAACAATTATAGATAATGAATTAATATATGACTCAATTGTTTATTCTGGGCAGATAAAAGCTGTCATAAAGAACCTTACAGAGATACCTGACTTTTATGGGAGAATTTACGATTTTGGGTATGTATTGAAGGCAACTGGAACAGATAAAAAGCAATTTATTGAAGGACTTAAAGGTTTAGTTGATGAAAATATTTCTGACTTTGCAAGAGGGGACATAATGCTTATGCTTGGGAGGTTAGAAGATAATGATGCATTGATATGTGATTCATTGAAATATTATGAAAATGTAGAAACTGAAGACCCGGAGGAGAATGCACTTATATATGAAACATATGCTGCTATTGGTTGCGGTAAGAACAAGAAGAAATGGCTTTTAGAGGCAGCTGAATTATGGGAAGAATTAGGCGTGGATTTTAGGTCAAAGCTATTGAGGGACTTGGCTTATGGAAATAAACTAAACTACAAATCAGATATTAAAGAAATTTCACCTGTAAACATAGCAGTTCCTTCTAATGCAACTAAGATCATAATAGGTAATTCTTATATAAAACTTGATGATTCAGATATTTTACTAAGCCAGGCGGACAGGGTAAGCAGGGACTGGTTATCATATCAGATTTATTCTTCTCCCTTTGGCTCAGAGTTACTGACTACTTTTTCAGAAAGGCTTTACCTTAATAAAACAGAATTATTAGCTAAAATTGGCTGGCATGAAGGGGCAAGAATAAAGGAATTAAAGCAGTCTGGTTTAAAACATGAAATTGGAACTGGGACTATTGTTAAAAAAATAAATGGAAAATGGTATGCTCCAAATGAGGAAGGGGTTTTTATGTTTGATGTTCCATTAGATAAGGTTCTTTATCCAACAACAAGGTTCTTAAGAGAAGATTTAGCAGTTATCATTGACACCCATGGAATTAATATGTTGGTTGAACAGGCGATAAGGAAAAATGCCTCTGTTGTTATTGGATGTTGCGATAACGTCGGAAAGATAAAAGCAGCCCATTATCTAACTAATAAAGGAATTAAAAGTATTTGCCTTACTGATAAATACCTTCCATTGCTTCTTGGCAGCAATGATAATGTTCTAGGAAGCCCCCCAATTGAGCATATTGATGATACAGTTATATTAGGGAATAGAACCCTTTCTTTTGATATAAATGAAAGGATTATAGTAATGAATACATCTTCTGATAAATTTCAGATTTCTTATTATGATACGCCAGCTAGATATTTTTCTGAGTTAGAAAAAAGAACCGGTTTAGACTTAAATATCTTTTATTTTGAAATAAATGATTTTAATCAAATGAGCAATCTGATTAAAGCAGCTGAAATATTTAATTCCAGCATAATAGCTGTTAGGATTTTTAATTCAGATGATTATAATAATGTTAAGAAATGGCTGGAAGAGGATAACTCTAATAGGGCAATATTATTTCATTCAACTTCATATCCTTATGGGTATAAACTGTTTAAAGAGTTTCCTGAAAGAACATCTTTTGATGATATTAATATCAAATTTAATTAACTATTTTTTAACCTTTACTAAATCACCTATTGTAAATCTATCTGCTTCTGTTTTAGAGCCTTTTTTATGCTCTTCTTCATATTCCTCAATTAATTTTATCTTAAGAAATTTCTCTAATTTTGTTGCAAGGATTATGC
>Ga0210017_1004362_pt1 | contig 11611 bp, 10 predicted proteins | sample CryGeyCG2014_020_FD_183966 | JGI IMG/M metagenome (GOLD analysis project Ga0210017, IMG submission 183966) | Groundwater microbial communities from aquifer - Crystal Geyser CG08_land_8/20/14_0.20 (SPAdes) (version 2) | ecosystem: Environmental > Aquatic > Deep subsurface > Groundwater | place... | reverse complement strand
TTTTTAAAATAAAAAAGAGAAAAGAAGAAAAACCTATTCCCATTTTTGTTAGGGATTTAAAGATGGCAAAAAGTTTAGTCTTAATTAATAAGTTTCAAGAAAAGCTTTTAAAAAAGGTTTGGCCTGGAAAAGTAACCGTCCTTTTAAAGGCTAAAAAGCTCACTAAAAAGATATTTCCTAAAAGCATTATCAGCTCCGAAAACAAGATTGGATTGAGAACCCCAAATTACAAAATCATTAATCGATTATTGCGAATCCTTAATCGTCCTTTGACTGGAACATCAGCTAATATTTCAGGAAAACCTCCTTCAACAAAAATAAAAGAGATTTTAAAACAATTTAAAAATCAAAAATATAAGCCAGATTTAATTTTAGATGCCGGAAATCTAAAACTTTCTCTATCTTCCACAATTATTGATTTAGAAAATTTTAAAATTTTCAGAGAAGGAAAGATTTCGAAGGAAAAAATTTTCCAGATTTTAGCAAGAATAAAGAAATGAGAAACAAAATAAAAGGAAAGAAAATTGTTTGTCTGGGAGGAGGAAATGCCATGCCCAAAGCGATTTTGACTGAATTGAAAAAATATCCAGTTAAAATTTCAGCCATCTGTGCTATGCTTGACTCGGGAGGATCGGCTGGTCGCCTGAGAAAGGATTATAAGATAGTTTCTCCCGGTGATATTCGCCGGGCATTAATTGCCTTAGCTGAAACATCTCCCATCATTGAAGACCTTTTTGATTATCGATTTCAAGCCGGTTTATTAAAAGGACATAATTTTGCCAATCTTTTAATTACTTCTTTGGAGTTAGCGACTAATAATTACGAAAAGACCATTCAAGAGTTGCGTAAAATTTTACAGATTAAACACCAGGTTTTACCAGCCACTTTAGATAGCGCCAATCTCTATGCCGTTTTAGAAAATGGCAAAATAATTTCCGGAGAGGGAAATATTGATAAACCGGGACATAATCGAAATTTAAAAATTAAAAAGGTATTTTTAAAACCAAAAGCCAAGGTTTATCCCAAAGCCGCCAAAGCAATAAAAGAAGCTAATTTAATAATTATTGGGCCGGGAGATTTATATTCATCTTTAGCCCAAATTTTATTAACCGAAGGTATCCCCCAAGCCATTAGAAAAAGTAAAGCCAAAAAAGTTTATATTTGTAATTTAATGACCAAAAATGGCGAAACTAATAATTTCACTGTTTTAGATTTTGTCAAAGAAATAGAAAAATACTCAGGTGGCGAGGTGGATTATGTAATTTATAATCTAAAAAAACCTTCAAAAAAGAGGTTGTTTGATTACAAAAAAGAACACCCGGAATTAATAGATTTAGTAAAAATTGACCCCGAACTACAACCTTTGGTTGAGTACGGGGCAGGTAAAAATTTACCTTTACCAAAATTTATTGGCCAAGACTTGTTGTTTGACCGAGGTCCGATTGAACACAATCCTAAAAAATTAGTTAAAGCTTTACTCAGCCTCATCTAAATTTTATGCCAAATTTTCAAACAGTAATTTTAGCCGCTGGTGAATCATCAAGGTTTTGGCCTTTAAATCAAAGACACAAATCCCTCATTAAAATAATGGGAAGACCTTTGATTTGGTATACGATTGAAGGATTAAGAAAAGTTGGAATTAAAGATATTATCATTGTTCAAAGACCCAAAAGAGATATTGAAGAAGAACTGAATAATTACAAATTTCCTGATTCAAAAATAAGATATGTAATTCAAAGAAAACCTGAAGGAATGGGAAATGCTCTCTGGCAAACTAGAAGTTTAATTAAAGATAGATTTTTTGTTATGAATGCGGAAAGGGTTGATGGAGGTGAGATCATAGAAAAATCAAAAATCCGGAATCAAAAATCCAAAGTTGCTTTAGTTGGTCAACATACCAATAATCCTCAACTTTTTGGAATAATGAGAATTAAAGACGGTAGAATTTTAGAGATTGTAGAAAAGCCCAAAAAAGGAAAAGAACCCTCTAATGTTAGAGTGGTCGGAGTTTATCTTCTCCCACCTGATTTTTTTGAAAATTATCAAAAAGTAAAAAAGGAGAAATATGATTTTGAGGAAACTCTCTCTAATTATATGAAAAAAAATGAAGTAAAATTGGCTTTTTTATGGAAATCCGAAAAAGAGATACCTCCTCTAAAATACCCTTGGCATCTATTTTTAGTAGAAAAATATTTAATGGATAAATATCTTGATTCTAAGATTTCAAAAAGTGCCAGAATTGGGAAAAATGCAATTATTGAAGGCAAGGTTTATATTGCTGAAAATGTCAAAATTTTCGAAAATGCAGTTATAAAAGGACCTTGCTATATTGCTGATGGTTGTGTCATCGGAAATAACTCTTTAATTAGAGAATATGTGAATTTAGAAAACGATGTTTTAATTGGAGCCAATGCTGAAGTTAAAAACTGCATCTTTGAAGAAGATATCCATATTCACTCCGGCTATTTTGGCGATTCAATTTTTGGTTCTGGTTGCAAATTAGGAGCCGGAGCTATTACGGCTAATATAAAAATTAATAGAGATGAAATAAAATCAGTTATTAAAGAAGAAAAAATAAAAACAGGTTTAAATTCTTTAGGCTGTATTATGGGAGAAAATACCAAAACTGGAATTCGTTGCTCCTTTATGCCTGGCGTTTTAATTGGATCTAATTGTAATATTGGTCCAAATTCGATTGTTTTCAAAAACATCGAAGATAACCTAACTTTTTATACCCGCCAAAGTTTTAAAAAACTTAAACGGGCAAGCAAAATTTGAAGGAATAAAAAAATGGAGAAAAAGTATGTAATTGGAGTGGATGGGGGAGGGACAAAAACAATTGTTGCTTTAGCTGATTTAAAAGGAAAAATTTTGAAAATTGCCAAAACTGGTCCTTCCCACCCCAGAAATATTGGGATAAAAAAGGCAGTGGCTAATCTTGTTTTGGCAATTGAAAAAGTTTTATCCCCTGGACTCGGGACCGGTGCCCAAAAAGAAATTTTATCTACTTTTCTTGGTTTACCAACAATGGAAGAAGAATTTAAATCTAAAAAAGAAAAAATTAAAAGAGAACTCTTAAAATTTAAAAAAATTTCACCTATTTTTAAAGGGAAATTAATACTGGGAAGTGACCAATTAGTTGGTTTTAGATCAGGAACTGAGAGAAAAGAGGGAATAATGTTAAATAGTGGTAGTGGAAGTGTTGCTCACGGCTGGCACAAAAATCGAGAAGCAAAGGTCGGTGGTTGGGGTTATTTGGGCGAGATGGGATCTGCTTTTTGGGTTGGCCAAAGAGGGCTCCAGGCGATCTGGAAGGATTTGGATGGTCGGGGACCTAAAACCTTAATTACTCAATTAGTTTTCAAAAAATTAAAAATAAAAAATAAAGAAAATCTCATTGAGAAAATTTATTCAAAAAATCCAATGGAGATTATTCCTTTTCTTTCAATTTTAGTTGACGAAGCTGGCAAAAAAAGGGATAAGGTGGCTAAAACTATCTTAATTGAAGCCGGAAAAGAATTGGTTTTATCTGCTAATACGGTGATAAAAAGATTAAATTTCCAAAAAACAAAATTTCCCTTGGTTTTAATTGGAAGTATGTTTAAATCAAAAATTGTTTTGAATACAGTTAAAAAAGAAATAAAAAAATTGGCTCCGAAAGCCGAATTTATTTTTCCTAAAGAAGAACCGGTAATGGGGGCAATTAAATTAGCAATTGAAAATATTATTCCTTCTTTTGGGAAATTTTTGTGAGTTGCGAAGACACTACAGCCACTATAATCGTTACTATTATTGCATAAATAAATTTTCCAATTAACGCACTCTCTTTCGGAAAAAAGGTTTCAAAAAGGCTTTTTATGGCTTCGTTCCAAGCCAAAGCCGCTACCAATCCAAAACCACCCAAAATAAGGGTGATTGTTTTTTCTTTAAATTCTCTCTTTGTCTCCTTAATTTCATTTTTCATTTTTTTGAACGGCATTTTATCTATTGGTTTTGATTTTCTATTTGAAAAAAATAAGATAGTGCCGGAGGAGGGAGTCCAACCCTCATGGGATTTCTCCCACACGATTTTGAATCGTGCGCGTAAAGCAATTCCGCCACTCCGGCAAATCTTATCTAAATTTATCAATTTTTAAGTTAATTGTCAATTTACCCAGTAGAGCAACTTCGACTCGCTTCGCGATTTAAGATTTTCTGAAAGAAAATCTTGTCGAAGTTGTCATACTGGGTTTAATTATTTTTTAAAATTTTACCCCATAGTGAAAGCGAAGCTTTCTACTTCGGGGCGCATTCTTTATTGGAGCATTTTATTTGCTTTCTTTTTGTTTCTACTAAGAGTGAGTTGCACTTTGGGCAAATTTCTCCGGTCGGCCTATCCCATAAAGCAAAATCGCATTTTGGCCAATTTGAGCAGCCATAAAAAATTTTCCTTCGCCCGCCGAAGCCTTGGCGAAGGCGGGTCCTTTTTTCAATCAAAGGAGCTCCGCATTTTGGACAGTTGACCTTCAATTTATTTTCTTCAAGCGATTCAGTATATTTACATTTTGGAAACTTGGAGCAGGCATAAAATCTTCCAAACTTCCCCAGCCGAATCAAGAGCGGAGCCCCGCATTTTGGGCAAATTTTTTCCGTTTTTTCAACTAAATTTTTTTTGGAAACCTCTTGATATTTCTTTTTTAAATTTTCTTCAAAGGTAATATAAAATTCTCTCATAACCTTAACCCATTTCTTTTGACCTTGGGCAATTTCATCTAAGTCTTCTTCCATTTCGGCGGTAAATTTAATATCAACAATTTTTGGAAAATGGTTTACTAAAAGGTCATTAACCACTATTCCAATCTCGGTTGGCCTGAATCTTTTTTGTTCATTTTTCTCAATATAATTTCTTTCCTGAATCACCGATATTATTGGAGCATAAGTTGAAGGCCGGCCAATTCCGTTTTTTTCTAATTCTTTAATTAAAGTCGCTTCACTATATCGAGGCTTAGGCTGAGTGAAGTGCTGGGAAGGAATTAATTTTATTAAATCTAAAACTTCGTCCATTTCTAAAGGAGGTAATTCATTTTCTTCAAATTTAAGGGGATAAACCTTTAAAAAGCCATCGAATTTCAAAACTTGTCCGGTAGCTCTAAATGTATGATTCTTAGCCAAAATATCTACAGTAGTAGAATCGAAAATCGCTTGAGCCATTTGGCCGGCAATAAATCTCCGCCAAATTAAATCATAAAGCTGGCCAGCCTGAGCCTTGGCGAAGGCGGTTTTCGACTCCTTGGCTAAAGCTACGGAGAATGGATCCCGGAAAGGATCCGTTGGTCTAATTGCCTCATGGGCTTCTTGAACTCTACCCCTGGCTTTATACTTTCTTAAAAATCCAGCCCAATAATTTTTTCCAAAATTATCACCAATCCATTTTTTCGCCGCCAACAAAGATAAATCAGAAAGATTCAAAGAATCCGTTCGATGGTAGGTTATTTTTCCAGTTTCATAAAGTTGTTGAGCTACCTGCATTGTGAATTTGGCTGGAAAATGAAATTTTTTCCAGGCCTCTTGTTGTAAAGTGCTGGTAGTAAATGGCGGTAGGGGATTCATTTTTACTTCTTTTTTTTCGATATTTATTACTTTATATTCCGCATCCTTTAAATCTTTAACAATTTTTTCCCCCTCCTCTTTTGTTTTAATTCCCAATTTCGGAATAATCTCATCATCTTTTTTCACTAAAACCGCCTCAAATTCGTTATTTTTGATTTTTGATTTTTGATTTTTGATTTTGAGGAGCGTAGCGACGATTGTCCAATATTCTTGTGGCCTAAATTTTTCTATTTCTCTTTCCCTCTCCACCACCAACCTTACTGCCACCGATTGAACCCTTCCGGCCGATAATCCTCTAACAACTTTTTTCCATAAAAATGGACTTAATTTATAACCGACAATTCTATCCAAAATTCTTCTGGTTTGCTGGGCATCAACCAAATTCAAATCAATTTTCCTCGGATGTTTGAGTGCTTCTTCAATTGCTGATTTTGTAATTTCGTGAAAAACAATTCTTTGATAGGACTTTTGGCCATTTAGATTTAGGATATAGGCTAAATGATAAGCAATGGCTTCTCCTTCTCGATCCTCATCGGTGGCTAAAATCACTAATTCTGCTTTTTGGGTTTCTTCTTTCAAAAACTGAACATTTTTTCTTGCTTTAGGAATAATAATATATTTTGGCTTGAAATCTTTTTCAACATCAATTCCAAATTCATCCTCTGGCAAATCACGAACATGACCATAGGAAGCAAGAACCCGGTATTCAGGACTTAAAAACTTTTTAATAGTAGCTCCCTTCGTGGGGCTTTCAACGATGACTAATTGCATAGATATTGTTTCCCAAATTTCTTACTTTACCTTTTATTTCTAAAATGGCAAGAGTTGAGGCAACTTCTGAAGCCTTCAGTTTTGTTTTTGCAATAATTTTATCAATATATAACGGCCCCTCTTTTAAGGCTTCTAAAATTAAATTTTCCTCTTCGTTTTCCCCTATTAAATATTCAACACCCAGAGTTGAGTAAGGAAGATTCAATTCTTTTAAAATGTCATTAGCGTTTTCAACTAATTTTGCCCCTTGTTTTATTAAATAATGGCAACCTCTTGAGTTTAAAGAGTGAATCGGGCCCGGCACCGCAAAGACCAATCTTTTTTGTTTTCTTGCCCATTCGGCAGTGATTAAAGCCCCCGACCTTTCTTTCGCCTCGACAACTAAAATTCCCAAACTTAAACCAGAAATTATTCGATTTCTTTGAGGAAAAGTGAATTGAGTTCCTCTGGTTCCCGGCGGATATTCGGAAATTAAACACCCCCCGGTTTCTAAAATTCTTTGAGCTAATTTTAAATTCGACTGGGGATAAATACTTTTTTCATCAACACCTGTACCTAAAACAGCAATCGTTCTTTTTCTTCTTTCAACTGTTGCTGTATGAGCGAAAGTATCAATTCCCGGCGCCAATCCCGAAACAATAATTAATTCAGCTTCAGCCAAATCTCCAGCCATTTCCAAAGCCACCTGTTTTCCGTAAGGAGAAAACATTCTGGTACCAACAATAGCAAAACATTGTTCACTGGGATTAAGTTCTCCTCTATAATAAATTACGGCCGGCGCATTCTTAATTTTTTTTAAGAATTTAGGATAGTTTTTATCAGCGATAGAAACAGTTTTTATTTCATCCATAATTATTAAACTATAACACTAATTTTTGAAAATTAAAAAATTTGACTTTTTTGATTGAATTTCCTATATTATGAAATAGGAGGTGAGAAGGCTGAAGCATAAAATTTTAGTTATGCTTCTAGCGGCAGCGACGGCGGCAGCTACTATCGTGTGGCTTACCGCTAAGAGGTGCTATCGTGGGTCAATCTCACGAATGCCGCACTAGAAAATAGAAAATAGGGACGTAAGTTTATCTCACGCCCTTTTCATTTTCTCAATCGCCTCAGATAGTATTTGACAATAGAGATTCAGCCCCACTTTATTAATATTCCCAGATTGCTCTTTACCCAAAATATTTCCGGCGCCGCGGATTTCTAGATCTTTTAAGGCAATTTTGTAGCCAGAACCCAATTCTTCAGCTTCTTTTAAAGCATCTAATCTCATTTTTGCCTCATTAGAAAGTCTTCGACTTCTAACGGGGTAAACTTTTTCTGAAAGGTAGCTGCCGCTTGCCCGCTTAAATTTTTCGTCAGAAAATTTTGGCGGGTATAAGAAATAGGCAAAGGCTTGAATATGAGAACGGCCAATTCTTCCTCTAATTTGGTAAGCTTCGGCTAAGCCTAATTTCGTTGAATCAGCAACAATCAAAGTATTGACATTAGGTAAGTCCAGGCCATTTTCAATAATCGTTGTGGCAACCAGGACATCAATTTTTTTATTTTGAAAATTTTCCATTACTTTAACCAATTCCCTTTCTCTCAATCTTCCATGGGCAATACCGAATTTTATCTTTTGTTTAATCTGCCAGTTTGAACATTCGAGAAATTTCTTTGCTGCCTCAATTGTCTCCACCCGGTTGTGCAAATAATAAACTTGGCCTCCTCTTTTAATTTCATTTTCAATCGCTTCTTTAATTAACTTTTCTTTGAAGGGTAAAATAAAAGTTTTAATTGATAATCTGCCAACCGGCGGAGTTTGAATTAAGCTGATATCTCTCAAAGAGGAAAGCGATAGATAAAGAGTTCGAGGGATTGGAGTGGCGGAAAGAGATAAAACATCAAGCGAGGTTCGTATTTTCTTTAGTTTTTCTTTTTGTCTCACTCCGAATCTTTGTTCATCATCGATAATCAATAATCCCAAATTTTTAAAAGAGACATCTTTTGAGAGAAGGCGATGAGTACCAACTATAATATCAATTTGGCCTCTCCCTAATTTCTGAATTATTTCTTTCTGTTCTTTTTTTGTTTGCAATCTCGATAACATCGCTATTTTAATTGGTAAATTTTTTAGTCTTTCTTTAAAATTTTGAAAATGCTGATTGGCTAAAATTGTCGTTGGACAAATCATTACTGCTTGATAATCACTCTTAATTGCCTTTACCATCGTCCTTAAAGCCACTTCCGTTTTTCCGAAACCAACATCTCCGCATAATAATCTATCCATTGGTTTTTCTTTTTCTAAATCTTTTTTAATCTCTTCAATTGCCTCAATTTGATCAGGCGTTTCTTCATATCGAAAACTACTGGTTAGCCGAAAATCTATTTCATCTTCCGGTAAATAAGGCGGCCGAGTAGTAACAACTCTTTTGGCATAAATTTCTAAAAGTTCTTTAGCCAATTTTTCTGCTTCTTTTTTAACTTTTTCCTTTACCTTTTGCCAGAAAGAAGAGCCCAATCTTGAAATTTTTGGCTCAACAAAACCAATATAACGAGAAAGTTTTCTTTCTAAACCAAAAGGAACATAAAGTTTATCTCCGGCTGCATATTCTAACTGATAATATTGGCGGCCATCGATTGTTAATTGTTGTTTAAAAATTCCAATCCCGTGATCTAAATGGACTAAATAGTTATCCGGCTTTAACCCCTTTAAATCAGAAAATAATTTTTGGGATTTTAATTTCTTTTTTAAAATTTCTTTGGCTGATTTTTCATCTTCAATTTTTATGGGTAACTGGAAAATTTCTTCAATTCTGTTTCCCAAGAATTCAAATCGAATTGCTTGGTTCAAATTTATTGGAAAAACATCAATGATTCCTCCTCTTTGAGAAAATTCACCGGGTTCAGAAACTTGATAAACTTTTTCATAACCCATCTCATCCAATTTTCTTAAAAATTGAGAGAAATTATAAATTTGGTTTTTTTCTAGAAAAATTGTATTTTCTTGGAAAAATGATTGGGTTTTCCTCGCCTCCAAAATTTTATTTAAATTCTTTTCAAACCATAAAACAGGCTTTTCCAAAAAATAGGGGGTAAGCCCAACAATAAGAACTTTATCCGGCTGGCTTGACAAATCCATTATATTAGATTATAATATAAATATTACCTACCTTCCGGCCTATCTGCGAGTGGCTTAACTGAACATATAACTTTGTTATGTGCTCGGGGATGGATTCTAAGTGATCCCTCCTTTAAACTTAGTGCCTTATGTTACGGATTAAAACTTTTGTTTTAAATCTATGACGCTCGCAGGTAGACCGGAGGGCAAAAATTTTGCTCTTACTATTTTAATAAGGAGGCGATAAAGATGTGGCCAGTAAAAGAGTTTAAAGGCACCCTTCCGTCGGGATTTCACTTGATGGAGGACGAAGATTTCCTTGTCCTCTTTTTCCAAGGCAAGGAAATTGCCCGTTTTACAAGGGCAGCTGACCCTCAAGAAGTGGAGAGGGCAGCGGAAGAGTACCAACGGTCTCATACCTGAGGCCCAATACCGGGGTTACAACGTTCGAATCGTTACCCCGGTTTTTTCATTTTTCATTGTTAAATTTAGCCATTGCTTTTTCTAAACCTTCTTTTAAAGAAAATTCAATTTCCTCAACTGTTTTTTGAGTAACTTCTTTAATGATTTTTTCTTCATCTTTATTAAATGGTCGCTGAGACTTCGTCTCATCTTCCGCCTCGCTCGGCTTCGCCTTGCTCGGCTTTTGAAGAACAAATTTTTCTAGGTTTTTAGGCTTGCCAGTTTTTGGCAAAATACCAATTCTAAATCTGACAAAATTTTTCGAATTTATCGCTCTAATTATTGACTCCACTCCTTTGTGGCCGGCTGAGCCCCGATTTTTGACAATTCTAATTTTTCCCAAAGGCAAATCAATGTCGTCGTGAACAACCCATAAACCTGAAACCTGAAACCTGAAACTTGAAACTAATTTTTTTACTGCCTTACCAGAAAGATTCATAAAAGTTTGAGATTTGGCGAGAATTACTTTTTCATTGTTAAATTCTCCTTCCGAAATTAAAGCATTAAACTTTTTGGAAATTTTAAAATCAGGAAAATTATTTTTTTTTGCAAATTCATTAACAACTCTGAAACCTACATTGTGGCGAGTTTTTTCAAATTTTTTACTGGGATTACCCAAACCAACAATTAAAATCATATATTGAGCTTTCGCGTAGCGAAAGCGAATCAAAGAGATAAATCTCTTTTCCATCTTCATTTACCGAGTCCCGCCAAAGGCGGGACGAAGGTGAAAAAGAAGATGAAATCCTCTTTCGATTCGCTATGCGAAAACTTGATAAGTGAAGAAGAAGTAATCTTCTTCGACTAATCTGTTTTTATTTTATCATTATCTTGCCAAAAGGAAAAATTCTGATATAATTGAAAAATATGAAAGTCTTGTCCTCGTTTTTACTATTTATTTGGGAGATTTTAAAGATTGTGTTTATTGCCTTGGTGATAGTCATTCCTATTCGCTATTTTTTATTTCAACCATTTATTGTTAAGGGACAATCGATGGAGCCGAATTTTGAAGATAGCAATTATTTAATTGTTGATGAATTATCTTATAGATTTCGAGACCCCCAAAGAGGAGAGGTAGTGGTTTTTCGGTATCCCAGGAATGTTTCCCAACGCTTCATAAAAAGAATCATTGGCTTACCGGGAGAAAAAATTGAAATCGAAGCAAGTGTGGTAATGGTGGATGGCAAAATTTTGGATGAATCGGAATATTTTCCTTCAGGTGTCCAGACCCTAGGAAATATTCAAATCTCCTTAGATGAAAATGAATATTTTGTTTTAGGAGATAATCGGATTTCTTCTTTTGATTCCAGGCAGTGGGGGACGTTGCCGAGAAAAAATATTATAGGCAGGGTACTTATTAGGGCCTGGCCAATTACGACCTTAACTAAAATTGAAGTCCCTTCTTATTAGAAGCCGAACCACGCTGATTGAGTACGCCGATTGAACGCTGATTTTTTCCGCGTAGTTCAGCGTACTTATCAGCGTAAAATCAGCTTCTACAAAACATGAAGAAACCAAAATTCCAATCACCAACCGGGATGCATGACATTTTAGCCGAAGATCAGAAATACTTTCAAAAAATTTATGATATAGTGAAAGAAATTGCTAGTTTTTATAATTTCCAAAAAATAGAAACACCGATTTTAGAAGAAACCGAACTTTTTTCAAGAGGAATAGGTCTATCTA
>Ga0210017_1004360_pt1 | contig 11614 bp, 10 predicted proteins | sample CryGeyCG2014_020_FD_183966 | JGI IMG/M metagenome (GOLD analysis project Ga0210017, IMG submission 183966) | Groundwater microbial communities from aquifer - Crystal Geyser CG08_land_8/20/14_0.20 (SPAdes) (version 2) | ecosystem: Environmental > Aquatic > Deep subsurface > Groundwater | place... | reverse complement strand
AAACGAAAAAAGGGCTTGAAGATTATCTTAAAATGCTTGAAATTGCCGAAAAATGCGACCACCGCGTTTTAGGTGAAAAACTTGATTTGTTTATGATTGATGAAGAAATCGGCAAAGGACTTCCGCTCTGGCTTCCAAACGGATATTTCATCCGTAGAAAACTTGAAAATTTTATGGCTGAACTTGAAGAAAAAAACGGCTATAAACACGTGCTCACTCCCATTTTAGCAAAAGAGGATTTATACAAAAAATCCGGCCATTTGACGCACTATAAAGACGACATGTATGCCCCGATTGAAATTGAAAATGAAAGATATTATCTGAAGCCGATGAATTGTCCGCATCATCATTCGATTTACAAAAGGAGCAAACGCAGCTATCGCGAACTCCCCTTACGGCTCGCCGAATTCGGTCATGTACACCGATTTGAACGCTCGGGCGTGCTTTCCGGGCTTATTCGCGTCCGCGGTTTCACTCAAAACGATTCGCACATCTACACCGATGAAGCTAATCTTGAAAAAGAAATCGTCAATGTAATTAAATTAACCCGGGAAGTTTACGATGTTTTCGGAATAAAAGATTATTGGTTCCGCTTATCTTTACCTGATTTTAAAAATAAAGAAAAATACGGCGACATTAAAAATAAAGAAATGTGGGAACAAGGCTCTGCCATTCTCAGAAAAGCTCTTAAAGATTCCGGCCATAAATTTGCTGAAGCCATCGGCGAAGCCACTTTTTACGGTCCAAAAATAGACGTCCAAACCAAAAATATTTACGGAAAAGAAGATACGCTTTCAACCGTCCAGGTTGATTATTATTCCGCTTCAAGATTCAATCTTTACTACACAGACAAAAATAATAAAGAAAAACCCGTGATAGTCGTCCATCGCGCCATAATGGGCTCTTTTGACAGATTTATGGCATTTCTTATTGAAAAAACCTGCGGCAATCTGCCGCTGTGGCTTTCCCCTGTTCAAGCCGTAATTTTGCCAATTAGCGAAAAACAAAATTCTTACGCCGAAAAAATTCTCGGCGAAATGAAACACGAAAACATCAGAATTGAGATTCCGGATTCAAATGAAACTTTAGGCAAAAGAATCCGCGAAGCCGAGCTCAAAAAAATCCCTTATATTTTGGTTGTCGGCGACAAGGAAATCGCCGCAAATTCCGTTTCCGTCCGCCAAAGAATCAAGGGTGATTTAGGCGCGCTAAAATTGAGCGAAATTATTGAAAAGCTTAAAAAAGAAATCTCCGAGAAAACGATTTAGGGAGGAAATGATTAACAATTTGTCAAAGCCCGAAATAATCATTATTCTCGGCCCGACAGCTTCGGGAAAATCTGAATTAGCAGTGAAAATCGCTAAAAAATATAATGGCGAGATTATTTCCGCTGATTCGCGGCAGATTTATAGAGGACTAGATATAGGTAGCGGGAAAGTTCCTCGTGATAAAAAAACCCCTAAATCCTATATTCTAAATTCTAAATTCTATTTTTATAAAGGCGTTCCGCATTATCTTTTAGATGTCGCCAGCCCGAAAAAAACTTTTTCTGTTTCCCAATATCAAAAACTTGCCGGAAAAGCGATTAAAAAAATTTTAAAACGGGGTAAAATTCCAATAATTTGCGGAGGTACCGGTTTTTACATAGACGCCCTTGTCTACGGCTACAAACTACCCGAAGTCCCACCCCAGCCAAAATTGAGAAAAGAACTTGGAAAAAAATCGGCCGATACACTTTTTAAACAACTTAAAAAACTCGACCCGGTTAGGGCAAAAAATATAGACAAATTCAACAAGCGCCGTTTAATAAGAGCGCTCGAAATTATTTTAATCACAAAAAAACCCGTCCCGACTTTGTCTACTTTCCTTGAGGAAAGTAGACAAAATTATGATGTTTTGTTTATCGGCATTAAAAAACCGCAGGAAGAATTAAAAAAACTGATCGCCAAACGGCTTAAAAAACGCCTCAAACAAGGCATGCTTAAAGAAGTAAAAAATCTCCATAATTCCGGCGTTTCATGGAAAAAATTGGAAAGTTTCGGTTTGGAATACCGCTGGCTAGCCAGATACCTAATAACCATCGCTAGTAATTCGAGAAATAATAAAAATTCGAGAGTAATTCGAGAAATATACAATGAAATGGTTTCGCTTCTCCAAAAAGACATAGAACATTACGCCAAGCGCCAAATGACATGGTTTAGGAAAAACAAAGATATCAATTGGGTTGAAAACTACAGGCAAGCAAAAAAGTTAATCGATGAATTTATTAATGAATAATATTTTAACAGGTAAAAAACATCCGCAGCAAACAGCAAACAAAAATGTCCGATTAGACGATCGTTTGATTGGACACTTTTTCGCTAACTTATTAATTTTTCTAAAATCTTTTTAAGCGCGTCCGGATTCCCCCTTCCTTTAAGTTTAGCCATCGCCTGGCCGATTAAGAATTGCAAGGCCGTTTCTTTGCCATTTTTGTAATTCAAAATCGCTTCGGGATTTTCTTTGACAATTTTTTCAAGCGTTGGTCTTAATTCATCATCGCCCGAAATCTGTTTTAATCCCCCTTTTTCAATGATTTTATTCGGGTCCAAACCCGTTAAAGACATTTCTTTTAGAATATCTTTTGCCATGCGGCTTGATAAATCGCCTTTCGCAATTAAAACAATCAAATCAGCGAAATTTTCAGGCGTGATTTTTAATTCGTCAAACGCTATTTTTTGTTCAACCATCAAACCTCTTAAATCGCTCGTCAAATAATTAAAAAATAATTTAATATTTTTTTCTCCTTCTTCGGCCTCGGATTCCGAAACCGATTCTTCAAAAAACTTTGCCATTCCGCGGTCCTCAATTAAAGCTTCCACTTGACCTTCCGAAAGCCCGTATTCTTTTATAAATCTTTTTCTTTTCTCAGCCGGCAATTCAGGAATTTCAATTTTTAAAGATTCCAAATCAAATTCCTTCAAATCCATCGGCGGCAAATCCGGCTCCGGGAAATACCTGTAATCATGCGATTCTTCTTTCAAGCGTTGAGAAACCGTGCGTTTTTTAACGTCGTCCCAGCCCCGCGTTTCCTGAAATATCTTTTCGCCTTTTTCCAAAAGTTCCGACTGCCTTTCAATTTCATATTTAACCGCGTCGCCCACCACCTTAAAAGAATTAAGGTTTTTGATTTCAACTTTTGTTCCCCTTTCGCCGTTCTTGCCGACAGAAATATTAACTTCAACTCTCATTTGCCCCTTTTCCATATCCGCATTTGAAATTTCCAAGTGCCGCAAAATAAGTTGAAGTTCTTTAGCGAATTTAACCGCTTCTTCTCCGCTTTTAATGTCAGGCTCGGTAACAAGCTCCATTAATGGCACGCCTGCGCGGTTAAAATCCACTAAACTTGAAACTTGAAACTTGAAACTTGAAACATTTTTTTGTGTTTCATGCTTCATGTTTCCTGTTTCATGAAGTAATCGCGCAGTATCTTCTTCCAAGTGAATTCTGGTAATGCGTACGCCGTTTAATTCTCCGCCCATAACAAGCGGTTTATCAAACTGCGATATCTGGTAGCCTTTTGGCAAATCAGGGTAAAAGTAATTCTTACGGTCAAACTTAGACGTTTCGGGAAGCTTGCCATTTAAGGCCATACCCAATTTCAAAACTGTCTCAACCGCCTTTTTATTTATAGTAGGAAGCGTGCCCGGATGCCCCGCGCAAACAGGGCAAATATTAACATTCGGGTGTTTTTCTTCAGGGTCGTTTAAACACCCGCAAAACATTTTTGTTTTGGTCTTAAGTTCCGTATGAATTTCCAAGCCGATTGTAGGTTCGTACATAGTGATTAATTTAATTCTAACAAATTTTCTTTAATATCATCAGCAACCTCCATAACATTTTTCTCTCCATTAATAATTTTGATATCCGGAAACCGCTTGCTTAAAATTTCGTATGTTTGCCAAACCTTTCTTAATTTCTCGCTTTCTTCAAAAAACTCTCGCTTGCCCCGATTTTCATCAATTCTTTCAATGCAAATCTCCGGAGAAACTTTTAAAAGAAAAGTTATATCGGGTTTCAAAAAATTTTCGTTAATTTTGATAAGCCAGTCAACATCTGAATCCAACGAGCCAAAAGCCATTGTTGAATAAAAATATCTGTCTGAAATTACCCATTGCCCGTTTTCAATCGCCGGCTTAATTATCTTTTCCAGATGCTCACTCCTGTCGGCGCAAAAAAGTAATTGGAAGGCGGCAGAACTAATTAAAATTTCTTTCTTTAATACTTGGCGTATCAAGCTTCCTATTGGCGATTCTTTGGTCGGCTCTTTTGTTAAAACTACCGGAATATTTTTTTCTTTTTCCAAATAATCTTTCAATAATTGCGCTTGGGTGCTTTGCCCCGAACCGTCAAGACCCTCAAAAACAATAAACATAACAGTTTTATATTAGCAAAAAGGGGCAGCTTGCGCCATCCCTTATGGTAAATCATGTTTTACCCGAATCCATTTTACCGCACCGAAGCTGGGCAAGTTCCCACACATATTTGTAAAGATGCAGTCCCTTGCTGTACGCGATGGTTTCGCCCGGCTCCACCCCGATTTCTTTCGCCATATGCTCTTTTAGCATCTGCAATGCCCCAAGATTCGCGGGAAATCCTCCCCACAAATCCCATGAACGAAAGTAGACAAAGAAATGAAGCTTGCCGTAACGGACGCGGCAGTCAATTAATCTCAGGCAAGGCGGGTCATTGAGTAAACAATCTTCCGGCCGTCCCACCTCCATTGTTGTCTGGTTTGTATTAAAGCCATACTTTTTATACTTCTCAACTACCGCACCAATCTGGTCCGGACCGACAATCACCGGGTCATCCATTATCCCATCGTGCCGATTTATCAATACCCCCGATAATCTTTCTCCATAAACATAATCCTCATTCGCGTCTTTAATACCAACGAGGATTTTCTCCTGAAAATAGGTTTCGATGTAACCCGGGGCAACAGGATTGGGCATTCCATACGCCGGCGGAATATCCGGTTCAAACGGCTTCACTTCGGGATATGTGATTTTCACCCGAACATCGTCAAATTCCAACCGCTGATCGCTCGCATAACTGCCCTGGTCAATGATGTACTTAAATCCGTTATCCAGTATATTGAATATACACTGGAACCAAGCGTCTGGAATGTCTCTTGCTATAATATTTATCGTCTTCATATTCTTTCCTCCTTGTTATGTAAAAAATAAGGTTTTAAGTTTTTTTCTTACCTTTTCAATTGACAAATTGCTGTTTTCCTTTTATCACGTCCTGAACAAAAAAGCAAGGATAAAATCCTTACTTTTATTCCTTCACTTCGATGCCCATACTCATAGCAGTTCCTTCAATAATTTTCATCGCGGCTTCAATGTCATTAGCGTTCAAATCAGCCATTTTCTTTTCGGCGATTTCATGGATTTGAGCTTTTGTTACCGAACCGACTTTTTTCTTAAGCGAGTCTGCCGCGCCTTTTTCAACACCAGCGGCTTTACGGAGCAAATCCGAAGCCGGCGGAGTTTTAAGCTTAAAATCAAAACTTCTATCTTCGTAAATCGTAATTTCTGCCGGGATAATGGCACCCGTCATTTCTTTCGTAGCCTCATTAAATTGTTGGCAAAACTGGCCAATGTTTATGCCTTGAGGGCCCAAAGCCGTTCCAATGGGTGGAGCCGGAGTCGCGGCGCCGGCCGGAATTTGAATTATTAATATTTTTTTTATTGGTTTAGCCATAATTATTTATATTGAAAATAAAATATAATAAATAATAAATATTAAAAATGTTAAAATTTTACTGTGACGAAAATGCTAAATTTTTTATTTATTATTTTTAATTTTTTATTTAACATTACATCTTTTGCGCTTGTAATGAATCGAGTTCTACCGCCGTTTCTCTGCCAAAAATCGCCAGCAAAACCTTTAATCTTCCCTTTTCTTCGTCAACCGCCGATATTTTTCCTTCATAATCTTTGAACGGGCCGTCTATTATTTTTACAATATCCCCAACGCTAAATTCAAGCTTAAATTTAGTTTCATCCTCGCCCTTCATTCTTCCCATCAATGATTCTATCTCGTCTTTTGAAAGCGGGGTCGGTTCGGTTGAATCCGCGCCTACAAACCCGGTTACCCGAGGCGTATTGCGCACCACATACCAGGAATCCTCGCTCATCAACATATCCACCAAAACATAGCCGGGATAAATTTTTTCTTCAATCGTTTTACGTTTGCCGTTTTTTATTTTTATCTTTTTTTCTTTCGGAACCAAAACATTAAAAATTTTGTCATTCATCGCCAGCGATTCAACTCTCTGTTTCAAATAACGCGCTACCGCGTCTTCATATCCGGAATAAGTATGAACGGCATACCAATGCCTTTCGCCTTTTTTCTTAAAATCGCCCGGCGAAACGCGAGATTTAAGTTTGTTGACGTTTCCCGAATTATTTTCTGTTTGTTTATCGTTTTCCATAATTTACCCCCACACCTAATCAATTTTGAGACTTTTAGAAATTCTCCGTTTTAATTGATTAAAGACATTCGACCTTAATTTCAAATTCTGTTCTCTATGTCTAGCTTCGTCCTCTTCTTTATACGCCTCAAAATAGATAAGTTCAAATGGTATTCTATTTTTTGTCGAATGACTTTTGCCATCGTTATGTTCTAAAAGTCTTCTTTTTAAATTAAATTGATTAGGTGTGGAGGTTAAACCACTCTATCCAATATCAGCGTAAAAATCAAATCCAAAGCGCCCAAAAACAACGCCGCACCAATGGAAAAACCGACAACAATTAAAGTCAAACGAATCGTCTCTTGCCTTGTCGGCCAATTAACTCTTAAAAGTTCCCTATACGATTCGGCCATATAATCTTTTATTTTACTGAATGTATTCATTGTATATTGTATTTAGTATTTAGTATTTAGTATTTAGTATTTAGTATTTATTATTTATTATTTATTATTTAGTATTTAGTATTTAGTATTTAGTATTTAGTATTTAGTATTTAGTATTTAGTATTTATTATTTATTATTTATTATTTATTAAATATCTAAGTTCTTAACCATTGTCGCATGGCTTTGAATAAAATGTTTTCTCGGCTCAACCACCTCGCCCATTAAAATATCAAATAATCTTTCCGCTTCCTGAGCGTCTTCAACCATAACTTGTTTTAAAACCCTTCTTTCAGTATTCATTGTAGTTTCCCAAAGCTGTTCCGGATTCATTTCTCCCAAACCTTTATAGCGTTGAATTACGATTCCAGAGCGTTTTTCTGAAACCGCGTCTCCTTCTATTGCCGTTTCCACTTCCTTCACTTCTTCCGTTTCTTCTTTATCTTTTTCTTTCAACTTCTTCCTGGCAAATTTAGCGTCCGTCATCTCTTTTAAAATTCTTTCTTTTTCCGCGTCATTATAAGCGTATTTTATTTCTTTACCAGATTGCAACCGATATAATGGCGGTTGCGCTATGTACAAATGCCCGTTTGCAACCATTTCATTAAAATAGCGGTAGAAAAGCGTCAGAAGCAGAGTGCGAATGTGCGCTCCGTCCACGTCGGCATCCGTAGCGATTATTATTTTATAATACCTTAGTTTGCTTAAGTCAAATTCATCGCCGATGGCCGTGCCTATCGCCATGACCAAAGAACGAATTTCTTTATTTAAAAGCATCTTGTCTATCCTTGATTTTTCAACATTTAAAATCTTTCCGCGCAATGGGAGAATAGCTTGGAACCTTCTGTCGCGCGCCGATTTCGCCGAACCGCCCGCGGAATCTCCTTCCACGATGAATAATTCAGATTCTTCGGCATCTTTGCTCGAACAATCGGCAAGCTTACCTGGCAAAGTCATCCCATCTAAAATACCTTTTCGTAAAACCGTTTCTTTCGCCGCTTTCGCCGCTTTTCTGGCTTTAGCCGTTAATAAGCACCTTTCAATAACTGCCCGCGCTTCGGAAGAATTTTTTTCCAAAAATTCTCTCAGAGCTTCCGCGACAATCGTTTCAACCGCCGTTCTTGCCGGCGGATTGCCCAAACGCGCTTTTGTCTGACCCTCAAATTGCGGTTCACGAAGTTTAACTGAAACAATAGCCGATAAACCCTCGCGAATATCGTCTCCTATCAAATTATCATCCGAACTTTTTAAATAATTTCCGCTCCTGGCATAATCGTTTAAACTCCTGGTTAGCGCCGAGCGAAAACCCGTTAAATGCATTCCACCGTCTGGAGTGTAAATATTATTCGCAAAACTTAATTCCTGAGTTTCAATATCCTGACTATAAAGGAAAGTCGCTTCAACATCTATATGTTCGGAAGTTTTATGAACATAAAAAGGCTCATCTTGAACCCGCTGGTTAAAACGATTCAAATAATTTATAAAAGCCAAAAGCCCGCCTTCAAAACAGAAAGAATAATAGTAAGGAACTTCTTCGCGCCAATCAATAATTTCTATTTTGACACCCTTGGTCAAAAACGCCTGTTGGCGAAGATGGTCAACTATTGTTTTTTTGTTAAATTCAACATCACCAAAAACAGATTTGTCGGGTTGAAAAATTATTTTTGTTCCGGTGGTTTTTGAAACGCCGATTTTTTTAACTTTATACTGAGGAATTCCCGTTTTATATTCCTGAATATATTCTCCGCCGTCTTTATTCACTTCGGCTTTCATCCAAGTTGAAAGCGCGTTCACAACCGAAACGCCGACTCCATGCAAACCGCCGGAAACTTTATAAGATTCTCCGCCAAATTTTCCGCCGGCATGCAAAGTGCAAAGCGCGGTCTCAAGAGCTGATTTTTTCGTCTGCGGATGGATATCTACCGGAATTCCCCTGCCGTCATCGGTCACGACAACTTTGTTTTCCGGCAAAAGCTCAACCCTAATATTTTTGGCAAAACCCGCCATGGCTTCGTCCAAACTATTATCAACAACTTCCCAAATCAAATGATGCAAACCGTCTACGCCGGTTGAACCGATATACATTCCCGGCCTTTTCCGCACCGGCTCCAAACCCTCCAAAACATAAATGTCTTTGGCGCTATAAGAAACGCTCGCCTTTAATTCATCGCCGTTTGATTCAACGGCCTTCTTGCTATTTTCTTCCGCTTTTTCAGCGGTTTTTTTAGTGATTTTTTTAGGCATTTGCTAAATTAAAATACCCCTTGGGGTATTATTATTATATCAAAAACAAAGACAAAAACAAGCCTATTCCACCTTGCGAGAATTTTCTTGTGTGGCATGGTCGAAATCACATCGAGCATAAAGAACCCATCATCTTTAAGAATTTTATTTCACTTCCTTCTCAATATCCTCGATTTCTTTTCTGACAAATTTTTCCGCATCGTCTAAATCTTTCCTAAATTGTTTTATGATTTTTTCCTCCTCTTCGGTAAGTTGGCGCTTTGTTCTTGTTTTCTCTAATAATTTAATTTGCTCTCTAATATCTTTTTTAAACAAAGCAAAAGCTTTATGGAGTGTCTGTTCCGCCTCCTGAACCTCTTTTTTAATTTTTCTTCTAAAAAGCGTCAAGCGATACCAAAGATAATAGCCCAAAAAGAAGAGAGCGAAAAGAATTACCAATAAGGAAACAATAGCAGTAAGATAGGTGATTATCAGAGAGCCAATTTTGATAAATGCTTCTTGTTTGATGACAACCGAATAGATGCCGGATTTTTCGCTTTTAGCGCCTCGGGTATCAGTGACTTCAGCCCAAAAAGTATAGACCCCGGATTTTAATTGGTCCTGCCAAATAAGAGCGAAATTCCCTTGCTCATCGGCTTTAGTTTCTCGAGAAAGAATTTTTCCGTCATCGGATTTGAAAAAGATTTCCGCTATTGCTTCGGGATAAGTTTTGCCTTACTAGCATCTCTTGTTCTTGCTTTTTATAAAGGGCAACAAATTTATCAAGTTTGGTAAATAATTCACTGAAATTTTCTTTCATCCATTTGACATCTACTTTTACTTCTCTTAATTCAAATTCAACTTTTGCCAATCGGTTATCTAATTTTTCTGATTTTACTTCTATTTTAGTATCTAATGCTGATATTTTTTTATCAACCTCTCCAAATCTTTTATCAACCTCTAAAAATCCCTGCTTGGTAAGCCGACCCAATTTTTCCAAAGTCATTTTTGATTTTTCATCTTTTTTTGCCATATTTTCAATTAGTTTCTATTAGTTTACCTTGTTTTTTCTAAAGCCGCAACTCTTTTCTCCAAAAGAACAAATTCATCGCGACCAACTTTTTCCTTTAATTCATTGCGGATGACATGGAGCTCGTCGGTAACCTCGTCAAATCTCTGGTCAACTTCGTCAAATCTCTGGTCAACTTCGTCAAATCTCTGGTCAACTTTGTCAAATTTCTGGTCAACTTTGTCAAATTTCTGGTCAACTTCGTCAAATTTCTCAAACACAATATCAAATTTATAATTTACTTCTTTTTTAAAATCTTCTAATTTCTCATCAACTTTATCAATCTTTACATCCAAAGCCCCCTGACCTTCCACTACCAAATCCAACTTGGAATCAATATCCTCTAAAATAACGCCGAAATGGCGCTCGGAGAGCGGCCTATCAACTGTTTTTTTTGTCAACTTCTTTTTTGCCATACCATTATTATAAAATATAAATTACCTAAAGCAAATTGCAACTGGGGATAACTACATTGAATTTCTATAGATTTACCACACATTCATACGTAATCGTATCCGAATAATCACCGGAAAGCGTGGTCTCGCTGATTGCCGCTTTATGCGTTACCACTGCTTCGCGGCCGGAAACATCGGCAGTTGACGAAGCCATAACAGTATTAGTCAGAGTTAAACCGCCAATATCATTGCCTGTTTTGTTGTATTTGGAATTGAAGCTTAAAGTTCCGCCAGAACCGGCCGCGGTGCTTGTTGCCTGAATGCCGTAACCGTCAGCGCCGCTAGACAAAGTCGCGTCAGTAGAAGAAATCAAATAAGTCGGCGATGCGCTTTTCCATAATCCCGGATTAGAACCGCTACCCGCGTCTTTGACATAAAGCGTGCAGCCAGAAGAAGTGCCGCTACAGGACATCGTGGTTGAAGCGTTTGGCGAAGAAGTTTTTATGGAAGTATCTGTCCATGTGCCAAAATCGGTTGAAGAAATATCAGTGGAACAGGAAACTGTGGCCGCCGGCGGATTATAATCTACGTAAAGACGCACATAGTCTAAATTGACACTTTCAGGTCCCTTATCGTCATTATTGATTACATATAGCCATACACCATTACTCAACTGGGCAGTGGTTATTGAAGAACAATCGGTGGAATTGTTTGTTTCAGAAGCATTCTCTGGCGCGGGGACAACAGAACAAATGGTAGTGCCATCCCGAGCATCCTTAACATAAATGCTCCAAGTGCCTGACAAGGTTCCCCAAGAATCATAATAAAGGGTGGCAGAAGTTACACTTTCGGCGCTTAGGGTCTGGAAAGGAGCGTCAATATGGTTACCTTTCCCCAGGGCATAACTAGTTCCTCCGTCAGCGGAAATGGCATTATAACAACCGGTATCAGCAATATCATTTACATCGCAAGATGTTACCACGAGATTAGTGGTATTTGCCCACGCTTCCTGAATTTTCGGCGGGAAAT
>Ga0210017_1004358_pt1 | contig 11615 bp, 19 predicted proteins | sample CryGeyCG2014_020_FD_183966 | JGI IMG/M metagenome (GOLD analysis project Ga0210017, IMG submission 183966) | Groundwater microbial communities from aquifer - Crystal Geyser CG08_land_8/20/14_0.20 (SPAdes) (version 2) | ecosystem: Environmental > Aquatic > Deep subsurface > Groundwater | place... | reverse complement strand
CGCCCATGGTAAAAGCACTTTAACTGCCGCCATTACTCGAATCTTAAAGATGAAGGGATTAGCCACTAAAGAATGGACAGTTGAAGATATTAACGCCTCTCCAGAAGAAAAGGCCAGGGGTTTGACAATTACTATTACCCATGTCGAGTATGAGACTGAAAAAAGACACTATGCCCACATTGATTGTCCAGGTCACGCTGATTATATCAAAAATATGATTACTGGAGCGGCCCAGATGGATGGGGCAGTTTTAGTTGTTTCTGCTTCTGATGGTCCAATGCCCCAGACCAGAGAACATATTTTATTAGCCAGACAGGTGGGTTTACCGGCAATAGTTGTCTTTTTGAATAAATGCGATGCGGTTGAGGATCCAGAAATTATTGATTTGGTTGAAAGTGAAATAAGGGAACTCTTGAAAAAATATAATTATCCAGGTGATGAAATTCCAATCATCAGGGGTTCAGCCTTGAAGGCATTAGAGGTGAAATCTCCTGAAGAAGAAGCGGCCAAACCAATTTTAGACCTATTGAAAGCAATAGATGAAAATATTCCTGAGCCAGTCAGAGAGGTAGATAAACCATTTTTGATGGCTATTGAAGATGTTTTTTCAATTGCTGGCCGAGGAACTGTTCCTACTGGAAGAATTGAAAGGGGAGTGATTCATCATAATGAGGAAGTGGAATTGGTTGGTTTTCGACCGACAGTCAAAACAATAGCCGTTTCTATTGAGATGTTCCAAAAAACCCTTGATGAAGGCCGGGCTGGCGATAATGTTGGAATTTTGTTAAGAGGTCTTAAAAAAGAAGAGGTGGAAAGGGGCCAGGTTTTAGCTAAACCAGGCACAATCACTCCTCATGCCGAATTTGAAGGCGAAATCTATGTTTTAACCAAAGAAGAGGGCGGTAGGCATACTCCCTTTTTCACTGGTTACAAACCTCAGTTTTATTTCCGGACTACTGATGTCACTGGAGATGTGACTTTACCTGAAGGAACAGAAATGGTCATGCCAGGCGATACTGTTAATTTAAAAATTAAACTAATTGCTCCAATTGCCCTGGAGGAAAAGCAAAGATTCGCCATCAGAGAAGGCGGAAAAACGGTGGGAGCAGGAGTAGTAACCAAAATCGCTAAATAAAACTTTACAACTTAAATGGCGAAAAAAAAGGCAGCTGTTGCAGTTGAAGAAGAAATTAGGCCCAAAATTCGGATAAAATTGCGGGCTTATGACCACAAAGTAATTGATAGTTCTGCCAAACAGATTATCGAAACCGCTTTGCGTTATGGCGCCGAAGTCTTAGGCCCTATTCCTTTACCAACCGAGATTCATAAATACACTGTCAATCGCTCTTCTTTTATTCACAAAGATTCCAGAGAGCAATTTGAAGTCAGAGTCCACAAAAGATTGATTGATGTTATAAACCCTAACCCAAAAGTAATTGATGCCTTAATGAGCTTAACCTTGCCAGCCGGGGTGGATATCGAAATCAAAATGTGATTTTCTCTACGAAATACGAATTTTTTACGAATATACGAAAAATTATTATGAAATTTTCTCTTGCAAATATGATTTATTTTTTGTAAAATACAATAGAGGCTAACTTTAGAGATGATGCCGAGTTGAGCCTCGGTATTTTTATTCGTATATTCGTACTTTTTCGTATTTCGTAGCTAAATTATGAAGTTTATTCTTGGCCTAAAACTGGGGATGACTCAGGTTTTTGATGAAAAAGGAAATGTCATTCCAGTGACTTTAATTGAGGCTGGTCCTTGTATTGTCACCCAAATCAAGACCAGAGAAAAAGATGGCTATTCAGCAGTCCAGATTGGTTTTGGGGAGGCAAAAAAGGTAACCAAAGCCATCGCTGGCCATTTGAAAAAATTGGGGAAATTGCTCTTTTTAAGAGAGTTTAGAAATGAGGAGCCAAAAATTGATGATAAAGAATTAAAAAGAGGAGATAGAATTGATGTTTCAGTTTTCAAAGAAGGGGACCTAGTTAGAGTTTCCGGGCTTTCTAAAGGCAAGGGTTTTGCCGGAGTGGTTAAAAGATGGCACTTTGCTGGAAGACCAGCCACCCATGGAACAAAGCACGAATTGAGAACTGGTGGCTCAGTTGGTTCTTCCTTTCCAGAAAGAGTGATCAAAGGAAAAAAAATGCCAGGCCGAATGGGCTTTGAAAGAGTCACCATTAGCAATTTAAAAGTAGTTAGAATTGACCCAGAAAACAATTTCCTGGCTATTAAAGGTGCAGTTCCCGGGCCAAAAGGGGCCCTATTAGAAATTAGAGGATAAATAATGGAGATCCGATCTCCATTATTGATCTCCATTATTGATGTCAAGTATGAAAACAGTGGTTTACAATCAACAAGGAAAAGAAATTGGGCAAACTCTTTTGCCAAAAGAGATTTTTGATGTGAAGATAAATCCGGATTTGGTGCATCAGGTGGTGGTTTCCCAGTTGGCAAATCGGAGGAAGGTGATAGCTCATACCAAAGGTAGGGGAGAAGTCAGAGGTGGAGGAAGAAAACCCTGGCGACAAAAGGGAACTGGAAGAGCCAGGCATGGTTCAATTCGTTCTCCTTTATGGCGAGGTGGGGGAGTGACTTTTGGACCGACAAAAGAAAGAGTTTTTAAAAAGAGAATTCCAAAGAAAATGAGAAGAAAGGCCTTATTAATGGTTTTATCCGGAAAAATTAAAAATAATTTATTGATTCTTTTAGATAAATTAAAGATTGAGAAGCCCCCGAAGGAAAACCTTCGGTTTCCTACGGGGCAGGCAAAAACAAAATTAACTAAACAAATGGTAGAGATTTTGGAAAAATTACCTTGTAAAAATGAAAGCACTTTAATTGCTTTGCCTGAATATGATAGAAATATAATTCTGGCAGCTAGAAATTTGCCAGAGGTCGATACTCTCTGGGCCAGAAACCTCAATGCTTTAGATTTACTCATTTTTAAATATTTAGTAATGCCAAAAGAATCAATTAAAGTGATAAAAGAAACATTCCTTAAATGATTAACACGAGATAAAAACACGATGAACACACGATATCGGGCGTAATCGCGCTTTAAATCGTGCGTTAATCAATTAGATGGCTTTACGTAATATTTTCAAAAGGAAACTGAAAGAAAAACCGGCTCAACCAATTGAAAAACCAAAGGAGGAAATTCCTCTAGAGAAACCGGTCGAAGTCAAACCTCCGAAAGTAAAGAGAGAAGTAAAAGTTGGCGAAGCTTACCGGATTTTAAAAACTCCTCAGGTTACAGAAAAGGCAACTGATTTAACTAAAAAAAATCAATATGTTTTTAAAGTTTGGCCGGGAGCCAATAAAGTTGAAATAAAAAAGGCAATTGAGGATCTCTATGGAGTTGATGTTTTGGATGTTAAAATTATTAAAGTACCGAGAAAAAAAAGGCGATTGGGAAGGATTTCTGGCTGGAGAAAAGGATATAAAAAAGCAATTGTAAAAATAAAAGAGGGACAGAAAATTGAAGTGTTACCGAGATAATGCTACGAAATACGAAAAGGTACGAATATACGAAAACGTTTTCGTACTTTCGTAAAAAATTCGTATTTCGTAGCTAAAAATTTCTAAGAGTATGAAAATCAAAACAACAAAAGAAATATTAACTAAGAAAAAACCTGAAAAGAGGTTGCTTTTGCCATTGAAAAAAAGAGCTGGCCGGGGAGTTAGTGGTAGAATTACTGTTCGTCATCGGGGAAGAGGGGTAAAAAGACTTTATCGAATTATAGATTTTGGTCAGGAAAAATTGGGGATTTCAGCTAAAGTTATTGCCTTGGAATATGACCCAAATCGAACTGCTTTCCTTGCTCTCTTAGAATATCAAGATGGAGAAAAAAGATATCGATTAGCTCCCAAAGATTTGAAAGTAGGAGATGAAATAATTTGCCAAGAATCAGCTGAAATTAAAATTGGAAATAGAATGAAATTAAAAAATATTCCAGTGGGGACACCAGTCTATAATATTGAGTTAGAACCAGGAAAGGGAGGGAAATTAGTTAGAGGAGCCGGAACCTCAGCTAAAGTCTTAGCTAAAGAGGGGGCTTTTTGCCATTTAGAAATGCCATCCAAAGAGATCAGGAAGATATCTTCTGAATGTTTTGCTTCAATTGGTCAGGTTTCTCATCCTGGTAAGCGCTTTGAGAAAATTGGAAAAGCCGGAAGGAGAAGGTTAAGAGGTTGGCGGCCAACTGTTCGGGGGACAGCTATGAATCCGCCTGACCATCCCCATGGTGGCGGAGAAGGAAAAACACCGATTGGTCTTTTGCATCCCAAAACTCCCTGGGGAAAACCAGCTTTGGGTGTAAAAACCAGAAAAAGAAAATGGACAGAGAAATATATTATCAAACGGAGAAAATCCTAAATCCTAAATCCGAAATTCTAAACAAATTCCAAATCTCAAAATCCAAAATTCAAAACATTTAGAATTTAGAAATTAGAATTTAGAATTTCTTTTGCGGAGCAAAAGTATTATGGCAAGAAGTTTAAAAAAAGGTCCATATATAGCTGAAAAATTGTTAAAAAAGATAAAGAAGGCAAGGCCGGGAGAAATTATTAAAACCTGGTCTCGGGCTTGTACCATTACTCCCGAAATGGTTGGCTTTACTTTCGGAGTTCATAATGGCCGGGAATTTATTCCAGTGAGAGTGGAAGAAAGCATGGTTGGCCATCGCCTCGGTGAATTTTCTCCCACCACCAAGTTTTCCCGCCATGGCGGAAGAATGCAGAGAGAATTGGAAGCAAAAGCTGCTGAAAAGGAAACAGAGAAAATGAAAAAAGAATAATGCTACGAAATACGAAAAACCTACGAATATACGAAAACGTTTTCGTAATTTCGTAAAAAATTCGTATTTCGTAGCCAAATATGCCTGTTATTGCAAAATTGCGTTATTTAAGAATCGCGCCCCGCAAAGTTAGGATAGTTGCGGATTTAATCAGGGGAAAAGCAGTTGAGGAGGCTCAAAATATTTTAAATTTTGTTACTAAAAAAGCAGCCAAAGATCTTTTGAAGCTTTTAAATTCCGCTATTGCCAATGCCAAAAATCTTGAGTTAGATCCGGCCAACCTTTGTATCTCGAAAATTTTAGTTGATGAAGGACCGAAATATAAAAGATGGCGAGCCCGAGCCCGAGGAATGGCTGCTGAGATTCAGAAAAAAACTTCCCATGTAACAATAGTTTTAGATGAAATTACAAAGAAACCTAAGAAAGTTAAACGAGTTAAAAAAATGGAAAAAGTCGAAAAAATTGAAAAAATTTCAAAACCAGAAAGACCAAAACCAAAGCCAGAAAAGGAAATACCCAAACCTAAAATTGAAAAAGGAATAAGGAGAATATTCAGGCGAAAAGCCTTCTAGTATGGCACACAAAGTTCACCCCAAAGCATTTAGAATAAAGGAGACCGCTGACTGGAATTCTCGAGGATTTTATCAAAAGAGGTTACCTCAATATTTAGAGGAAGATTTTAAAATTAGAGAATTTTTGAAAAAGAAAATAGGGAAGCTGGGGGTAGAGAAAATTGAGATTGAGAGATTTCCTGGAAAAATAAATGTGATAATTTCTTCAGCCAGGCCTGGTCTAATTATTGGTCGAGGAGGAGGGGGGGTTGAGGAATTGAAGAAAGAATTAGAACTTTCTTTAGCGCTGGGAGATAAAGAGAAAAAGGAAATCAAGCTGGAGATTAAAGAAATTAGAGATCCTTGGTCTTCAGCTGCTCTTTCTGCCCAGTGGATAGCTCAGCAACTTGAAAGAAGAGTTCCTCCCCGAAGAGTTTTGAAGCGAGCTTTAGATAAAATTACAGTTTCAAAAGCAGTTAAAGGAGCAAGAGTAGAAGTGTCGGGTAGATTGGGTGGGGCGGAAATTGCCAGAAGGCAATGGTTAAAAAAGGGAAAACTACCTCGTCAAACACTTAGAGCTGATATTGATTATGCTCAGGAAGAAGCTTTCTGTACTTACGGGGTAATTGGAGTAAAGGTCTGGATATACAAAGGAGAAAAGTTCGAGTGATATTTATGGCTATTTTAATGCCGAGAAAAGTTAAACATCGAAAGTGGCGAAAGGGAAGAACTAAGGGAATTGAAACTCGGGCTACCGAGCTTGCTTTCGGTTCTTTTGGTTTGAAATCTTTAGGAAGTCGGTGGATTAGTTCTCGACAGATAGAAGCAGCTAGAAGAGCGGTCATTAGATATTTTAAAAAGGGAGGAAAACTTTGGATTAGAATTTTTCCAGAAAAACCGGTGACCAGAAAAGGAGTAGAAGTTCCGATGGGTGGAGGAAAGGGAGCAGTGGATCATTATGTTTTCCCAGTAAAACCTGGCCGGATTATTTTTGAACTAGAAGGATTAAAGGAAGAAGTAGCTAGAGAGGCTCTAAAAAAGGCAGCCGATAAATTACCGGTAAAAACAAAGTTTATTAAAAGGTAATGAAAACCAGCGAATTACGTCAAAAATCAAGAACTGAGCTTCAAAAATTACTTCAGGATAACCGGGAAAGATTGCGTCAGCTTCGGTTTGATCTGGCAGCCGGAAAAGTAAAAAATGTTAGAGAAATTCGCCTGATAAAGAAGGATATTGCAAGGATTCTTACATTATTAAAATCATGAACCCCGTTAGAAATTCTGTGTTAATCAGGATTTCTAATGGGTGTTCTCTGATGAGAAAATTATGAAAATTTCTAACGGGGTGAAAAAACGACTAACCGGAACCATTATCTCAAATAAAATGGAAAAGACAGTGGTAGTTGAAGTAGAAAGATTTAAAGAGCATCCCAAATATAAAAGGAGATACCGCTCTCATAAAAAATATAAGGCCCATGATGAAAGAGGAGAATATCATGTTGGGGACAAAGTTATCATCGAGGAATGTAGGCCTATTTCGAAAGAGAAACATTGGCGAGTAATAAAAAAGCTATGATACAGCCCCGGACCATGTTAAAAGTGGCAGATAATACTGGCGCTAAAATTCTTCAGTGTTTTAATGTTTTGGGCGGGACCCGAAGGCGTTATGCTCAAATTGGTGATGTCATCGTCGGTACAGTAAAAGAGGCCGAACCTCGGAGGTTGGTCAAAAAACATGATGTAGTTAGGGCAGTAATTATTAGGCAAAAAAAGAATTTCCGAAGGTCAGATGGTTCCTATATTCGTTTTGATGATAATGCCTGTGTCATTTTGGAAGGAAAAACCAAGGACCCAAAAGGGGGAAGAATTTTGGGACCAGTAGCCCGAGAGGTAAAAGAAAAAGGCTTTGATAAAGTAGCCGCTCTAGCCGAAGAATTAATATGAAAATACGTAAGGGTGATACAGTTTTAATAATTTCAGGCAAAGATCGAGGTAGAAAAGGCAAGGTTTTAAAAGTTTTTCCCACCCGCCCTGGCGGGTACCCGAATCAAATTTTAGTGGAGGGAATTAATTTAAGAAAAAAACATCGGAGACCAAGAAGGTCTGGAGAAAAAGGTCAGATTATCGAGATGCCCGCTCCCATTTCAATTTCCAATATAAAACTGATCTGTCCTAAATGTGGGAAGGCAACCAAGGTTGGATATAAAGTTGTTGGGAAAAAGAAATATCGAATTTGTAAAAAGTGTAAGCAAGAAGTATGAGATTAAAAGACAAATATCAAAAAGAGGTAATACCAGCCATGATGGAGAGATTTGGTTATACTAATGCGATGGCTGTTCCTAAAATTGAGAAAGTGGTGGTTAATACTGGATTTGGTAGATTAATTGCCGGAAAAACTTCCGAGGAGCAAAAAAAGATTCAAGATGCCATTTTAGAAGACCTGGCTTTACTTTCTGGCCAGAGACCGATTTTAACTCGAGCAAAAAAATCAATCTCCGGTTTCAAAATAAAGGAAGGAATGGCCATCGGCGCTCAGATTACCCTGAGAGGAAAGAAAATGAATGATTTTTTAGAAAGATTAATTCACATTGTCCTTCCCCGGTCTCGAGATTTTCGAGGAATAGAAAGTAAATCGCTGGACAAGAAAGGAAACTTAACTATTGGCATTAAAGAACATATTGCCTTTCCAGAAATTTTACCAGAAAAAGCCAAAACCATTTTTGGCCTGGAAATAACCGTTGTGACAACGGCAAAAAGCAGGGAAGAAGGAATAGAGTTACTAAAATCATTAGGATTTCCAATTAAAACTTAAAAAATGGCTACAAAAGCCCAAATTGCTAAATCAAAAAAGAAACCTAAGTTTAAAAGTCGAGTGGTTAGACGCTGTTTTCGCTGTGGCAGAAAAAGAGGATTTATGCGTAAATTTGGTTTATGCCGAATATGTTTTAGAGAACTGGCAAATCGAGGCGAAATCCCGGGAGTTAAAAAATCATCATGGTAAAGCAATGGACCCTATTTCAGACATGTTAATTCAAATAAAAAATGCCCAAGCTGTTTTTCATCCAACGGTTGAGATTCCTTTTTCTAATTTAAAATATGAAATTGCCAAAATTTTAGAGAAAAAGGGTTTTATTGAAAAAGTTGAAAAGAAAGGGAAAAAAGTAAAAAGAACCATTGAAATTACTTTAAAATATTTACCCTCCCAAATTTTGCCGAGCAAAACTTGGGAGGGCGAGAATAAAACCCCAGCCATTTCTGGCCTAAAAAGAATTTCAAAAACTGGTCAAAGAATTTATACACCAGCTAAGAAAATTAAGAAAGTCAGGGGAGGTTACGGAATAGCCATAATTTCGACATCAAAAGGACTAATGACAGATAAAGAAGCCAGAAAACAAAAATTGGGAGGAGAAGTAATTTGTGAAATTTGGTAAGTCGCTCGGCAAGCTGGTTTCAGGGTCGTTCGCTCGCCCCAGCGAGGCGAGCTCACTGAAGTAAAGGCCTTCGCTCTTCGAGCTAAAGCTCGAAACCATGCCCGCTCAGGCCTTTAATTCACCCTGAAACCACTTGCCTCGCTTAGAGAATAATATGTCACGAGTAGGTAAAAAACCAATTTTAATACCGGAAAATGTAGAAGTTAAAATAGAGGGCCAAAAAGTGATGATCAAAGGTCCAAAGGGCGAACTTTCTCGAGAAATTCGGCCGGAAATCGGGATTGAAGTAAAAGAAAATAAAGTTTTTGTTATGCCCCAAATTGAGACTAAAAAAACCAAGGCCCTTTGGGGTTTAACTCGAGCTCTCCTGGCTAATATGATCAGGGGAGTAACTGAGGGCTTTGAGAAAAAATTGGAAATTGAGGGGATAGGTTTTAGAGCCTCAGTTGAGGGTGAAGACCTGGTTTTATATGTTGGGTTTACTCATCCAATTAGAATAAAAGCTCCGGAGGGAATAAAATTTTCAGTGGAAAAAAATATTATCACTGTTTCGGGAGCAGATCTTGAAAAGGTTTCTCAAATTGCTGCCAAAATAAGAAAAGTAAAACCACCTGAACCGTATAAAGGAAAAGGAATTAGATATTTGGGCGAGGTGATTCGAAGAAAAGTTGGGAAAAAGGTGGTAACAGCTGCCGGATAATTATGTTAAAGAAAAAGGCAAAGAGATACAGAAGGCATAAAAGAGTACGAGCAAAAATTTTTGGCACTAAAGAAAAGCCGAGGCTTTGTGTTTTTAGGTCGGCAAAACATATCTACGCTCAACTAATTGATGATGAAAAGGGGAAAACATTAGCGGCAGCCAGTGATCAGGAAATTAAGAAAGGTAAGAAGTCTAAAATTGAAATAGCTAAAGCAGTTGGAAAATTAATTGCAAAAAAGGCTTTAGAAAAAACTACAACCCGCCCACCACGTCCTCCCACTCGCTTCGCTCGTGGGCCCCTAATTGAGAAAGTCGTTTTTGACCGCGGCGGCTATCAATACCATGGTAGAGTGAAAGCTTTAGCCGAAGGAGCCAGAGAAGGAGGACTAAAATTTTAGATTCCATGCGAATTATGATGCGAATTATATTCGAATTATATGCGAATACTAAAAGTTTTATTCGCATTTCATTCGCATCAAATTCGGATGGTAATTCGCATGATTACAAAAACTGAAAAACCAAAGGAAGAATTTGAATCAAAATTACTGGATTTGGCCAGGGTTGCTCACACTCGGGCTGGTGGAAAAAAATTAAGATTTAGGGCGGTGATGGTAACTGGAAATAAAGAAGGCAAAGTTGGGGTGGGAGTAGCAACTGGAACAGATGTGGCTCTCGCCGTGGGAAAAGCAACCAGGTTGTCTAAAAAAAATCTAATTGAAGTACCAACTGTTGAAGATACTATTCCTCATCAAGTTGAAGCTAAATTTGGCTCAGCCCAAGTTCTTTTAAGACCTCAAAGAAAGGGGAGAGGTTTGGTGGCCGGTGGGACAGTGAGAATTATTTGCAATTTAGCTGGAATTAAAAATATTTCTTCAAAAATTTTAGGCAGGACTGGAAATAAATTAAATAACGCCAGAGCAACCATCGCAGCATTAAGAAAACTAAAAATTAACAAATAGTATCTTGCTACAGAGCACGATACTAATATATGAAAATGGAGTTATATCAATTAAAACCCATTCACAAATCAAAGAAAAGAAAAAGAGTTGGCCGTGGTGGAAAGAGGGGTACCTATGCTGGCCGGGGAGTAAAAGGCCAGAGGGCCCGGGCTGGCCGAAGGTTAAAGCCAGTTATCCGGGAATTAATTAAAAGATACCCGAAGTTAAGAGGATATAAATTTAAAAAGCAGGCTTTTAAACCAGCTATTATTAATATTGAAACCTTAGAGAAAAAATTTAAATCAGGTGAGATTGTTGATCCAAAAATCTTGCTCGAAAAGAAATTAATTCGTAGAATAAAGGGAAAAGTACCAAAAGTTAAGATTTTAGCAAAAGGTAAACTAACCAAGAAGTTAATTATTGAAGGTTGCCAGGTTTCAAAATCAGCCAGAGAGATAATTGAAAAAGCTGGCGGTCAAATCAAGTAATATGCAGTGGGTCAATAGAATTATTCAAATTTTTAAAATAAGGGACTTAAGAAATAAAATCCTATTTGTCTTGGGAATTTTTGTTGTTTTTAGAATAATGGCCAATATTCCCATCCCGGGAATAAATGCTGAAAATTTAAAAAATTTCTTTGGTCAATTTCAAATGTTCGGCCTCTTAAATGTCTTTACCGGCGGGGCCCTTGATAATTTATCTATTGTCATGTTAGGATTGGGTCCTTATATTACTGCTGTTATTATTTTCCAGTTATTGACCATGATTTTTCCCCAGCTTGAAAAAATGTATAAAGAGGAAGGGGAGGCTGGTCGCCAAAAATTTAACCAATACTGTCGAATTGCCACTGTTCCCTTAGCCGCTCTTCAGGGATATGGAATGCTCACTCTTTTGCAAAGACAAAATGTGATTGGTGCTCTTTCTCCAACCATTCTCTTTACTTCAATCTTAACCATAGCGGCTGGAGCCCTGTTTTTAATGTGGCTAGGGGAACTAATTTCTGAAAAAGGAATTGGCAATGGTGTTTCTCTTTTGATTTTTGCTGGAATTATTGCTGATTTTCCAAATAATATTCGCCAGATGTTAGTAACCTGGGACCCGGCCAGACTCCCTGCTTACCTACTCTTTTTTGGGATGGCTTTACTGATTATTGCTGGAGTAGTTCTGATTAATGAAGGCCGAAGAAATATC
>Ga0210017_1004356_pt1 | contig 11618 bp, 12 predicted proteins | sample CryGeyCG2014_020_FD_183966 | JGI IMG/M metagenome (GOLD analysis project Ga0210017, IMG submission 183966) | Groundwater microbial communities from aquifer - Crystal Geyser CG08_land_8/20/14_0.20 (SPAdes) (version 2) | ecosystem: Environmental > Aquatic > Deep subsurface > Groundwater | place... | reverse complement strand
TATCTCCACATTCTGCCTGAATTTACCGCGGCAGCAGCTAACAGATCATATGAAAATCCGGCAGCTGATGCAGTTATATTCTGATCTCCTGTTTTGTATTTTTGGTAAAGAACATCTTGGAGTTTTTCAGTTCGCGAAAGTCGCTTAATATCTTTTTTAATTTGTGTAGCGAGTTTAGGATCAATGGCCGTTGGAGCAAAAGGGTCGTTAATTGTTTGTTGCTGACGATGTGAGCCAAACCAAGTTAGATCTAAGTTTTCCTCATGCTCAACAGCTTTACGAACCATGCGAGCAATAGCTGCAGGATATTTTGAGTAAAAATAATCACCATAAGTTAGAGCCTTATACTGATCCATTGTTATTGGTGTACCTAAAAAATGAAGAAGATTGCCATTTGCAACCCCTATTAAATCGTCATTACCAAACATTCTAAAAGGATGAACAAAAGAACCGCGTTGTTCTTTAACGGGACTGGTTGAATCTGTTGCCAAAAATAATCCCTCATTTTCAATAAGCCAGTCTGTTTTTTCTGTTGAAAGTTGACGTGCATATTCCATTCTTTGAGGATCATGTTTCAAACCAACTCTAATCATGTCCCATGAGAGCTGATCATATGGGGTTGGATCTGACCAAAACCCCCTTGATTTGTAATGAATGGTTGCGGTTGGAATAAATTTCTTACCAATAAAATATCCAAGACAAACTTGTACTACTGATTTAGTACCATCAAATACCTGATAATCAATAGAAATTCCTTGATATAAAGATGTTGTTCCATATTGTAATTCTGTTCCTTGTAGCTGACAAAGAAAGTGCCTTTTACTTTCTCCTAATTCATCCTTTATAATCTGGACTCCAGTATTAGGTGATAATTTTGAAACCTGTTTAATTAATTGATTAGCTACTTGAAGAGGTTTAATATCTCCGGCTAAATCCATATCTCTTCCTGCAGTGAGTTTGTTAAATACAGACAATGCTTTTACATTTCCATGAGGTGGTTTTTCATGTCGTGGTATATGAACTTTTAGTGCTTGGTGATGATTTCTTATTGTTAGGTGGGCAGACAAAATGTTTGCTGCTGTGCTTTCTCTTATGCCAAGGTCATTTGCTCCCATATTAAGGATTGTTGTGACGACCCCCTTATAAAAAGGATATATCTGAGATAATCCTGCTAAATGCTGTTGTTGGACCAAACAATGAAAAGGAATAAATAAGACTGGAAAAAAACGAGAGTTTTCAATATGAGCAACCTTATCTTTCGGATCACTTAAACGTCTGATCATTGCAGGTGTTAGATCAGCTAAATTCCTTATTGATCCGGGATTTATTGCTCGAAAAAATAGCGATTCATTGCTCATGGATTTATATTTAAGAGATAATTAAAAAACCCTGCCCTTTTTTTGTTAATAAAAAGTTCTTTGGAAGCCCAATCTTTGTAAGTGACATTCTTAATCGAGATATTGTTTTATCCATTGCCCACTCAGAGTATTTATCATACCAATCTTTTTCCCAGATTATTTTTGCAATATCTTCGCGACTTATCAAGTTTCCTGCTTTTTCAATTAACGCTTTTAGAATCTTATTTTCAATCAGACTTAAATTACTCGTCATATTAGATTCTTGAAAGTAAATTTGATTATTAATTACTTCTATTTTTTTTACATTAAGAAACTCTTTTAATAAATTTTCAATTAAGGGAATAGTGAGAATATAATTTGTCCCAATTTTTTTTACCAAACCAACTTCAATAAAGTAATTTATATATTTTTCATTAACAGTATTTGAATTACCAAAACAGAGCTGAGCAAGGTTTTTCTTTTCATCAGGGGTTAACATTCCAATAAAAGCACTGACTCGAAGTTTTATCCCAGGCCTAGAAAGGACTTGATTTACGTCAGTAATTTTAGTTTCTCGAATATTTCTGACAGTTTCTCGAAGAATCCATAAAACACCAGAACATTTTTTTAATATTTGAGAGATAGTATTTGGAGAAAGTTTAGTCTTCCATTCACGAGATAATGAGTTTAAAAAAATCTACTTTCCTCATTAGAGTAAGTCGGGATTGTAATAATGCTTCGCATAAATTTATAGTTCTTACTTAGTATGTTTAGTAGATCAGTATCGTAGATATTGGCTTCAATGAAGATTAATGCACCAATACGATTTAATCCAAGAATAACCTGATGGACATCTTGTATGATCTGTTGTAACACTTGGAGTGTTGGTAACTGTGCACTAAATAACAAAAAATAAGGGTCTTTTCCCGCATCAATTATTTTTTCACAAATCATTCTAAGATTGTCGTCTTTTTTTATTTTATAACACTTAGCTTCGTTTTTTACTTTTTCAAGGAAGGATTAGCTATTTTCTTGATCATCTAGATGGATTTGGATGAATGCAAACCGTTGATAATGCTTTCCTAATATTTGCTTCAACTCCTTTTTATAAGTTAAAAAGCGAATGAAATTAAAGGCAAATTTACAGGCAGGGTAACACATTACAGTTCCACTCTCTCCGAATTTAACCGGATTAAAAATCTGTTGCATTTCTCTGAGAATGGTTTCTTTAGGTAAATTAATGTTACTAAGCATGTCAGTTATCTATTAAATTTTAGTTGAAAACTAACGAAATTATATCAGAAATCTGACATGAATTCAAACTATAGGATATTTTTATGAGGTGGAAAGGATTTTTTCAAACTTCCCATCCAGATGAAGATAATAGAGGTCGATTTTTAAATCCGGGTAGAGGGCAGTGATAGTGTTTTTTGCTTTTGTAAGATCTACCACATGTTTTTCCTTGGTACTTTCTTTTCCATATGCACCACAGTCTTCATGATGAATTAAAATAACCTGGGAAATATGATGGAGCCGGACAGAAATATCGAGTTGTTTCATGAAAGTTAAAAGATCTTTTGTGCTTCCGGCAAAGCCTACATAATCATAGGTTTTTTCAGCCATATTTTTATCAAGCCATTTACGCACATACTTTTGAAAGCGAAAATCAATACAAGAAACAACTAAAGCGTCACAGACATGAATACTCATAGAAAGATATTATAGCAAGGCTATTTGTTATTTCAACTCCACTTGTCAGAAACGCGTCAGGATTGTGTCAAGCAAGGTTTTATTATGGATTATATAATCGCTCTAATTAAGTATTTATTTATCAAAATGACCCAAAACAAAACCATTGTCAACCCCGTAACTACGAGTTCGTACTCGGGGTATTTTAGCAACCACTCTGTTATTAATAGATTTACATCCAAAACTTTTAGTTACGGGGTAAAGGTTAAAAGAAACGAGGTGGAAACGTTAAGAACTATAAATGATTTGGCAAAGACAGTGGTTGCAAAAAAAGGAAAAACACTTTCATGGCTGCGATTTGCAAAGAAAAATTCAACTGGTGGTTTTTCTTTTATTCCCCACAAAGAACCTCAATGGTCGGCTTTGGAAAAGTTAGCGGAAAAAATCTCGATTTTATACCCGGACAAACGATCAGGAGAAATTGTCGATTTAATTTCAGAGTTAGTAAATACCACAGTGAGCGACTGTTTATCTGGTGCATGGGCTACAGATTTGATTAAACTTTCAAGCAAAGAGAGGAAATATCTGCATCAAACATTAATTAGTTTGGTTGGTTTGGAAACCTATGTCCCCCGCCACGAATATTTATATCCAGTTAAAACAATTGATCAAAATAACTGGATGGTGAAAGATCTAAAGTCAGGAAAGATAATGCAAGTAACAAAAACAATCCAAGGAAACTATTACTTCTTTTTCATCAAACCAACAGACAGGAAGACTGTATAATAGTAATAATGAAATATCACGTCTTATCTTTGGATCAAATAAATGAACTAGTTATGGATAACCGTTATAAGATTGATCCAAAAGAAAAATTATTAAGTCGTTGCATTGATGATCGTTACCAGGAAGATGTTGGACTGCATCCTTTAGCAATTCCCGGAGCTGATGTTGGTGAGTTGGCATTGATATTTGCAACCGCGAATTCTTACGGCTTGGAAATTAATCAAGAAAAAGCATTTTCAACATTGGTTGAAGTTATTGGTGGAGAAGAACATTTTCATTTTCACACTGACAATCTTCATAGTTTTAAAAATCCTGCCGGTGGTTGCGGACATTTTTCACAAATTAGCAATGATCCAAAAAGTTATAGCTTAGAACCAAAAGATATTGAGTTTATTAAGGCAAAATTACAACTTCTTTTAAAAGAAGGAGTTGAGGAAGAAGTGTTATTTGGTGAACATTATATTGGAGCAGTGTTGATTATTCGCGGACAATATAATATTTATCCTTGTTATGTTTTGGAAGGAGTGGGAGCAAAAAAAAGAATGGAGTTTTTGGTGTATCATCAGACCACGATTGACGAAAGACATAAAATTCTCGCAAAAAAACTAATTGAGAATCAAGTAATAATATTACCTGATGGTTGTGATGAGGAATATTTATATGAAGCGCTGAGCGAAACAAGTGAAAATCATTTGATGGAAACAATTAAACGTTTAGCCATGGGGTTGCCGATTTATCAGGTGACTTTTAAAGAAAAAGGTGGTTTTTCAATTCTAGAACGAGGAAAGGTTGAGTAATTAATAATTTAATAATCAAATATGATTATCGGACCAAAACTTTTATTACAACTTGTTAAAACAAAAAAATTAGTGGAAAATTTATCCGAACGTGAATTAATTAGTCCGGAAGGTGCGGGTTTTGATTTGCGGGTTGGAAAAATATATAAGCTTGACGGGGGAAAGGCATTTCTTGGAGAAACCCAGCGAGAAACGCCAAAAATGAAATTAGTTACTTCCTACAAAAAAGGTAGAAAAAATCAACTCATCATCAAGCCCGGAAAGTTTTATGTTGCCACGACCATTGAGAAAGTTAATACTCCGCTTGATATCACTATTAACTTTAAGCCCCGTACGACTACGTTTCGGAGCGGTCTTTTTTTACGGACGGGAAATGTTGCACCGGGATATTGTGGAAAATTAACTTTTGCTATAAAAAATGAAGGACCAATGCCGGTGACTTTGGAAATGGGTTGTCGAATTGTTCACGCCCAGTTTGAATGGGTTGACGGAGGCGGAACACAATACAAAGGGCAGTGGCAAGGCGGGAGAGTGACGACGAAAAAAAAAGAGAAACAAATATAAATAAGAAGTTAGCAGTTAGCAAACAGAGTCATTTAATTAAACATGAATCCTTTTATACCCATCTGATCCACTATTGCAACTTAGAAAGTTGCAAACGATTGATTGTTAATTTGACAAAAAAAATTAATTAGTTATAATTGTAGCTTACATATACTGAAAAAACTTGAGTTTGTGATAAGTTTTTCCAGTATAAACCCATCTAATCCACTATTGTCCCGCTTAGCGGGACAAACTGGAATAAGATGGGTATAAATATGGCTAATATTGATAAGCTTATCTACACCGCTGTTTTCTCTCCTGATGAAAAAACTAAAAAACAAGCAAAAACTACTATCCGTCAAATTGCTAAAAAAAGAGGTGTTTATCCGGCTTCAATTCACCAACTCTATGTGGCTTTCGGTCAAAAAAAAATAACAGGTTTTACTGTGCCGGCGATTAATATTCGTACTCTCACCTATGATATGGCTAAATTGATTTTTCAAATTGCCAAAACTAAAAAAATTGGCGCTTTCATTTTTGAGATCACCCGATCAGAGATTAAATATACTAACCAGCAACCTGATGAATATGTCACAGTCATATTAGCCGCTGCGGTTAAAGAAAGATATAAGGGGCCGATATTTATCCAAGGAGATCATTACCAATTTTCCGCGAAAAAATTCAAAGAAAATCCTGAAGAAGAAATTGAAAAAATCAAACAGTTAATCAAAAAATCAATCAAAGCTGGTTTTTATAATATTGACATTGACGCCTCAACTCTTGTGGAACTGAAAAAACCCAACCTAGATGAACAACAAAAAAACAACTATCAGATAACTGCTCTTTTAACAAAATATATTAGATCAATTGAACCGAAAAAAACCACTGTTTCAATTGGTGGCGAAATTGGACACATTGGTGGTAAAAACAGCACTCCGGAAGAATTTGAGGCCTTTATCACCGGTTATAAAAAACAAATTGGCAAATTAATAGGAATGAGCAAAGTCAGTGTCCAAACCGGCACTTCCCACGGCGGCATTCCTCTTCCCGACGGCACCATTGCTAAGGTTAGTATTGACTTTAATGTTTTAAAAGATATCAGCCATATCGCCAGAAATAAATATCAAATAGGTGGATCAATCCAACACGGCGCTTCTACCTTGCCTAATGAACTTTTTAACCACTTTCCTAAAAATGACGCTTTAGAAATCCATCTCGCCACTGGTTTTCAAAATATCGTTTATGATAATATGCCGCTAGGGTTAAAAAAAGAAATATACCAATGGCTAAAAGAAAACTGTCAAGACGAATGGAAAGAAGGACAGACCGAAGATCAGTTTATTTATAAAACCAGAAAAAAAGCTCTTGGTCCTTTTAAAGAAAAACTTTGGCAGCTCTCAACAAAAGAGAAAAAACCAATCTTAACTAATTTAAAAAAACAGTTTTCCTTTTTGATGAGAAAACTTAATGTGGTTGATACGAAAAATGTTGTTAACAAATTTATTAAATAAATATGGATAGAAACCTCGCGCTTGAATTCGTTCGTGTCACTGAAGCGGCTGCCATCGCTTGTTCCCATTGGGTAGGAAGAGGTGAGAAAAAAAAGGCTGATGGCGCGGCGGTTGAAGCGATGAGAAAAAGATTTAATCTGATTGATTTTAAGGGAACGGTTGTCATCGGCGAAGGCGCTAAAGATAAGGCGCCGATGCTTTATACGGGAGAAAAAGTCGGCACTGGTCGTGGGCCGGAAATGGATCTGGCGATTGATCCTTTGGAGTGTACCGATAGTGTTGCCAACGGTCGATATAATGCCATTTCTGTTATTGCCGCGGGGAAAAAAGGAGCGCTTTTACATACCCCTGATACTTATATGGATAAAATTGCTGTTGGCCGCCAAGCGGCTAAAGTCATTGATCTTGATGCTCCGGTAAAAGATAATCTAAAAAAAATTGCCAAAGCAATAGGAAAAAAAGTGACGGAGATTACCGTCATAGTGTTAGATAGAGAGCGTCATCAAAAGCTAATTGAAAAAATAAGAAAGGTGGGTTCACGGGTAAGATTGATTACCGACGGCGATGTTTCGGCCGCTATTGCCACTTGTTTTCCCGAATCAGGCGTTGATGTTTATATGGGCATTGGCGGGTCAACAGAAGGAGTATTGGCGGCAGTTGCGATGAAGGTAATGGGAGGAGAAATTTTGTGTCGTTTTAAACCAAAAAAAGAATCTGATATCCCAAAAATAAAAGCAGTCGGAGTTAAAAACCTGAATAAAATCTTTACTTCTGAAGAAATGGCCAAAGGAAAAGAACTAAGTTTTACTGCCACCGGAGTCATTGAAGGACCGCTTCTTCAAGGAGTGGTTTTTGAAAAAAATAAAATTATTACCCACTCTGTCGTCACAAGAGGCGTCTCCGGAACCATTAGATATATTACCACCTACCACCACTATTACAAATAGTATAAAATAATTCTATGAAAAAAATAAAAGTCGGATTAAACGGTTTTGGTAGGATTGGACGAGCTTTTACCAGAATTGCCTTGTCCCGTGATTCTTTTGAATTAGTTGCTATTAACACCAGAAAAACTCCTAATTCGATGTTGGCCTACCTACTCCAACACGATTCTGTCTATAGAACATTTAATAAAGCCGTCAAGGAAGAAACTAATGGTATTTCTGTTGATGGAAAAAAAATTCTTACCCTTTTAAATGATAAACCGGAAAATATTCCTTGGGATAAATATGGAGTTGATGTCGTCGTTGACGCCACTGGTGCATTTTTAAAAAAACCCGACCTGGAAAAACACTTAAAAGGCGCGGTAAAAAAAGTTATTCTTACAGCTCTAGCTAAACCTTCATCTGTTAAAGCTTTGGAGGGCAAAGACGAAGAAATTCCTCATATAGTTTTGGGAGTAAACAACAAAGGTTTTGATTTTGAAAATAGCAATATTATTTCCATGTGCTCCTGCACGACAAACTGTGCCGCTCCAATGTTTAAAATTCTTGAAGATAATTTCAAGATAATCTCGGGATTTTTAACGACTGTTCACGCTTTAACCATTAGTCAAAGTCTCTTAGACGATGCTGGAAAAAAACCTGGCGTGTCAAGGGCGGCTTTTGTTAATATTATTCCTTCAACTACCGGAGCGGCCAAAGCCGTGGCAAAAGTTATTCCTTCTTTAAAAGGAAAGATTGACGGTATGTCTTTACGAGTTCCTGTTGCTACCGGATCAATTACGGATATTTCCGCTGTTGTTGAAAAATCAACGACTATTAATGAAGTCAATCAAAAATTTCAACAATCTTCTCAAACTTTAATGAAAGGAATTTTAGCTTATGAAGATAAAATATTAGTCTCGTCAGACTATATTGGTTCTCCATATTCTTGCGTATTTGATGCTAATTATACTAAAGTTATAAACGGTAATTTAATTAAAATCTTCGGCTGGTATGATAATGAATGGGGATACTCAACAAAATTGGTTGACTTAGTAGAAAAAATATCAGAGTTTGTTTAACATGAAAAAAATCACTTACATCGATGAAACGGAAATAAAAAATAAAATTATCCTTCTTCGGGTTGACTTTAATGTTTCTTTAAATCCTAATTACACGATCTCAAATGATGCAAGAATCAAACAGTCGTTGCCAACAATAAACTATTTATTAAAAAATGATAACAGATTGATAATAATTTCTCATTTAGGACGGCCAAAAGGAATTGATAAAAAATTTTCTCTTAAAATTGTTGTTGATAAACTAAAAGAATATTTGCCGAACATAGAAATATTTCTTGCAGAATCCATTGAATCAGTTAAAGAAAAAAAAGAAAAAATAATAGTTTTGGAAAATATTCGTTTTTTTCCAAAAGAAAAAGACTACTCAACTTTGTTTGCTAAAAAATTAGCGTCTTTAGCTGATATTTACGTCAACGATGCTTTTGGTGTTTCTCACCGATCAGACACCTCGGTGATTGGTCCGTCAAAATTTATTCCTGGTTACGGAGGATTGCTTTTAAAAAAAGAGCTGAAAATGTTAGATAGTTTTATTAAGAATCCGAAAAAACCAATTGCTGCCATTATAGGTGGAGCAAAAGTTTCTACAAAAATTGGACTTTTGGAAAGATTGACAAAGTTAGTTGACTATCTTATTATTGGCGGCGGACTAGCCAATACTTTTCTTTCCGCTCAAGGGTATGAAATCGGCAAAAGTTTTTGCGAGTATGAAACTACCCAGATTGCCCGCCGTTTTCTCGCTAAACAAACTAGCAAAAAACCCTATATTTTTTTACCTAAAGATGTTGTTGTTGGAGAAAATAAAGAAAGTAAACAATCAGAGATTATTAAAATAAAAAATATTCCTGTTGATAAATGTATTTTTGACGTTGGTCCGGAGACAACCGCAGAAATCGGTCACATCTTAGCCCAAGCAAAGACGATTATCTGGAACGGCCCGGTTGGTTATTTTGAAAATCCCATCTTTCGAGGAGGAACTGATTTTGTCTACTACTCAATCACTCATAATAACGAGGCAATATCAATTGTTGGCGGTGGTGATACTCTGGCAGCCATTTCCAAAAAAGAATATCTTGATAAAATCACTCACATCTCAACCGGAGGAGGGGCAATGCTTGAGTATATTGAGAAAGGGACGTTGCCGGGAACCGAAGCATTAAAACATTATACTAAAAAAACTTGAATTTATTATAAGTTTTTCCAGCATATACTCATCTAATCCACTATTGTTCCGCTAAGCGGGACAAACTGGAGTAAGATGGGTATACAAATGATATTTTATAATTCTGAATTAATAATTCGCAATTCTTAATTATGATTCATCCGGAATACCAATATCTTAACCTTCTACAAGAAGCGCTTGATCATGGATTTCGTAAAGTTGATCGGGGAACAGGAGATGCTTCATATAGCGTGTTTGGACGACAGATTCGTTTTGATCTATCCCAAGGATTTCCACTTCTTACTACAAAAAAAGTTTATTGTAAAGGAGTTCTCCATGAACTATATTGGTTTATATCAGGGCAGTCAAATATTAAATATTTGGTTGATAATAATGTGCATATTTGGGATGACTATCCCTATAAAATATACAAACTCAAATATCAAAGGTCAAATATCAAATCAAATTCAAAATTCAAAACTCATAATGAGTTAACAAAAAAAGAATTCATCGAGAAAATAAGAACGGACGTAAAATTTGCGAAAAAGTGGGGAGAATTACCAAGAATTTACGGAGAAATGTGGCGACGCTGGCCCTGTAAATTCCGCGAGGGAAATTTACAGGGGAAACTCACCAAAACAAAACAGACAATAGATCAGTTAAAATGGGTTATTCAGGAAATCAAAGATGATCCAAATGCCCACAATCTTATTGTCACTTCCTGGAATCCAGAGTACCTTTATACCATGGCGCTTAAAAAAGAAACGTCACATTTTCCTATTTGCCACAATATGTATCAGCTCAACGTAATTGATGGAAAACTTTCTCTTCAGCTTTATCAACGGAGTGCAGATTTATTCTTGGGGGTGCCATTTAATATCGCCAGTTATGCGCTCTTAACAATTATTTTGGCTCAAATCACCGGTTATCAGCCAGGTGAATTTATCCATACATTTGGAGATGTGCATATTTATGAAATGCATTTTGAACAGGTAAAAGAACAGTTGAAACGCAAGCCAAAACCATTTCCCAAAATTAAGTTTAATCAAGAATTTAAAACAATAGATGAATTCAGACCCGAGTTTGTTGATTTTATCGGGTATGATCCTCATCCCCCAATAAAAGCCAAATTATCAGTTTCTGGTGGATTTGTTAAAAAGAAATAATAGAATGATAATTTCAATTATTGCCGCAATAGGGAAAAATAGGGAGTTGGGAAAAAATAATAAGCTTCTCTGGCACATTCCCGAAGATATAAAAAGGTTTAAGAAATTGACAACAGGTCATGCGGTTATTATGGGACAGCGGACATTTAAGTCAATAGGGAAACTGTTGCCGAATAGGACAAACATTATTCTTACACATGAAAAAAGTGTGTTTAGTCTGGATTCTTGCCTTCGCGGGAATGACAATACAACTATGATTGTGGTTTCTTCAATTAAAGAAGCAATAAAAGAAGCAAAATATGTTGAAAAGAATGAGGTTTTTGTTATAGGCGGTGGGATGATTTACAAACAATTTCTTCCCCTTGCAGACAAATTGTATCTAACGATTGTTGAAAGTGAATATGAGGCCGACACATTTTTCCCAGAATATTTAGCGTTTAATAAAATAATTTCAAAAGAAAGTTTAAACACAGAAAAATATAAACTAACGTTTTTAGAGTTGGAAAGACCTTCTTAACAATCTCCATTCCACCGAAGCGGTGGATTAGATTATGAAGTCGAAAAACGAGCTTGCGCAAGATCGACTTGAAGAGCAGTAATTTCTCTTACGGTATTACCTAAGCGA
>Ga0210017_1004354_pt1 | contig 11620 bp, 10 predicted proteins | sample CryGeyCG2014_020_FD_183966 | JGI IMG/M metagenome (GOLD analysis project Ga0210017, IMG submission 183966) | Groundwater microbial communities from aquifer - Crystal Geyser CG08_land_8/20/14_0.20 (SPAdes) (version 2) | ecosystem: Environmental > Aquatic > Deep subsurface > Groundwater | place... | reverse complement strand
ACCTGCCTGCCGCAGGCAGGGAATTAATTTTATCTCTGTGTCCTCCCTGCCTGACGGTAGGCAGGTGTGGTTTCTTTCATATCCTTTCATATTATTTTTGACAGTACCTATGGTAACAAGCACTGCAGTATGATATCAACCCTTCTTATTCACAATGCATTAAGTATAACGCAGAAATCACAATTTGTCAAGAAAAAACCTTAAAGAACTCAAGGTGTCTTTAGCATAGAAAGGAGATAAACGATAATAAAGGTTCTTAAAAAATCTGTGTAATCCGTTTAGTCCGCTGATTTTTTTCTTGACTTTTAGGATGAGTTGGTTTATAATCTTGTTATGGACGAATTCACTGTCTATATAAAAGAAAGGGCATTTCTCGCAATGATTCTTTCTGTTGTTGAGGTTTACAAGAGAGAAACGCTTGGCCTTTTGCTCGGCTACAAGGGGGGTAACAGATTTTTTGTTGAATATGCAATTCCATCCCAGACAGCAGAAAAGAAATTTTCGTGGACTGAGCCAAAGATGAGAGCAATTGAAAGGATGACAAATATAACAAAAAATATGTCGATAGATGTAATCGGCGATTATCATTCACACACGGATTATGGAGGAGAAATGGCAAAAGCAATGCCCAGTGGAGAGGATATAGCAGATATGCAGAGTGGAAATGTTCATATCATCATTGCAGTAAATCCTAAGTTGGTGAAGGTAAAATGGAGGCAAAATAATGATGGAACCATATCGGGGACGATCAGCAATTACCATGTAAGGATATCTGCTGCAACACCCATTGGAGAATATAAATACAGAAGAGTAAAAATAATCTGCCCATCAGCAACAGGACTATCTGCTTGATGATTATTAGGTGAAGTATAAAATTTCAGTGATAAGATGACTGACTTAGAGGCATGGATAAAACTCTCGCTCGCCAAAGGGGTGGGTGAGGAAACCCTAAAGGTCCTGGTGAGGAAATTCGGTTCGCCCCGGAATGTCATACAAGCAGACAGGAAGAGGCTTAAAGCTGTGACCTCCAGCGAAATAGCAACAAATATAAGAGAATGTGTCAATGTAGATGTAAAGAAACACATCTCTCTTATGGACAGTCTCGGGGTAAAACTCATTCCATTTACAAGCGATGACTATCCAGAACGGTTAAAGTGCCTTCCTTATGCTCCTCCGCTTCTGTATGTGCGGGGTGATTTGAAGGATGACAATCCTTCCATTGCTATAATTGGCTCCAGAAGAGCATCACATTATGGCAAAATGGTTGCAGAGAAGTTTGCGCGAGAACTTGCAAGGGTGGGCTTGACGATTGTATCCGGGCTTGCAAGAGGAATTGATACACATGCACATAAAGGGGCTTTAAAGGAAAATGGCAGAACAATCGCGGTTCTTGGATGTGGAATAGACAGGGTCTATCCATCCGAAAATGTCTATCTTATAGATAAGATAATAACAAACGGTGCATGTATATCTGAATTTCCAATTGGCACTCATCCTTTTGCAGGGAATTTCCCACTAAGAAATCGGATAATAAGTGGACTATCTGACGCTATACTGGTAGTCGAAGCGACACAACGAAGCGGGACATTTACAACGGTTGAGTGGGCACTTGAACAGGGAAAAGAGATATTTGCTATTCCAGGGAATATTACAGAGGAAACATCAAAGGGTACAAATAAATTGATAATGGATGGAGCAAGGCCTGTTACCAGTGTGCAGGATATAATAGATGCCCTGAAATTAGACAGAATAATTACAAAGAGGGAGCTTCCACCACTCACAGAAGACGAGAAAGAGGTGTATGAAAAGCTTGGAAATACAGCCACTCATATAGACCAACTTTCAGTATCCCTTTCTATGCCTGTATCCAAACTCTCTGGCATTCTCCTATCTCTGGAATTGAAATCAGTGGTGAAACAATTGCCAGGTAGGTACTTTATGAAAGAGCAGTAGGCAGTAAATAGTAGGTAGTAGGCAGTAAACAGTAGGCAGTAGGGAGTAAGGGGGAGAGGGAAGAGGGAAGAGAGAAGAGGGAAGAGGGAAGAGAGAAGAGAGAAGAGGGAAGAGAGAAGAGGGAAGAGAGAAGAGGGAAGGGGGTAGAGAGTAAGCAGGTAGGAGCAACCTCCTGGTTGCGACAAGTAAGTGGGATGTGAAATGTTAAATGTTATTGGTCAATTGTAAATAGTCAATCGTAAATGGTGTTAAGGGAGGCTTTATGGCAACTACTGCAGACTTCAAAAAGGGTATAACAATAAAACTTGAAGGGGAACTGATGGCGCTTGTTGACTTTCAGCATGTAAAACCAGGGAAAGGTGGTGCATTTGTTCGCACAAAGTTCAAGAGGCTGAAGGATGGTGCGGTTGTAGAGAAAACATTTAGAGCGGGAGAAAGAATTGAAATAGTATGGATGAAAGAGAAAAAGATGCAATATCTTTATAAAGAGGGGGATTTATTTTTCTTTATGGATACAGGGACCTATGAGCAGATATCACTTCCCTCATCTCTGCTATCTCACTGTATCCCGTACCTAAAGGAGAACGAAGAAGTTTCTGTTATATTCGCAGAAGGACAACCTGTGAGTGTAGATATTCCTACATTTTGTGAACTGAAGGTAGTGGAGACGGACCCGGGAGTGAAAGGAGATACAGCTCAAGGCGGCTCAAAACCCGCGGTGTTGGAAACCGGATTGAAAGTCACAGTTCCGCTTTTTATCAATGTAGGAGACACTATAAAGATTGACACGAGAACAGGAAAATATATAGAGAGAGTATGACCTCTCTTTAATATGCCCCTCGACCTGACAGGATAGCGGGAATGGTGAGGAGAACGAGTTTTATATCCAGAAGAGGTGTCCAGTTGTCTATATATTCAAGGTCCAGTTCCATCCATCTATCAAAATCAATTTCATTCCTGCCCGATACCTGCCATATACATGTAAGCCCGGGTTTCATTGATAACCTTCTCCTTTCCTGTGGAGCATAGTTTTCTACCTCCTTTGAGATGGGCGGTCTTGGTCCCACTATACTCATATCTCCCTTTACACAATTTATAAGTTGGGGTAATTCATCAAGACTCAGTCTTCTAAGTATCCTACCTATTCTTGTTATTCTTGGATCATCTCTCATCTTGAAGACGACTCTGTTCATTTCGTTTAAATAGAAAAAGTCATCCATCTTTCCTTCTGTCTCTTTCACCATGGTCCTGAACTTATAAAGGTTGAATATTTTACCATTCAATCCACACCGTTGTTGTTTAAATATAACAGAACCTTCTGACTCTATCTTTATTAGCAGGACAGTTATAAAAAACACGGGAAATAGCAGAAACAGCAATAACAGGGCAATTATTTTGTCACATATATATTTCATAACAAGGAAAGGAGACAGCTCCGGTGCAGTAGAAAAGCTCAGGAGTGATAGCCCATTATATGCTTCTATATCAAATCTCGTTCTGGCGAATGCATAGTTTTCTTTTATTGCGAAGGATACTGGTATCCCCATCTTTCTACAAGAAAGTATGATGTCTTCGTACTGGGAGAATTTCATAGGTGAAGCAGCGATTACAACCCAGTCTATCCAGTCGGCAACGAGGCGGTCAAATTGTCTGCTGTCTTCCAGAAATTCTTTTATATTAAATCTAAAAGGAGAGGAAGAGAGGAACTCTTTAACAAAACTCGTATCTTCTTTATTCCCCACAATGAGCACCTCCTTACTTTCCCTTGAGGCAAGCGGAGGGAAAAGCCATTTACGCAGACATATAAGGAAGACTACATCAATCACTGAAAAGAGTATTACAAAAAGTCGTGACTGTGTGACTGCCTTCAGTATAAATATTGCAGCGAGAAGGATAAGAGTTCCGAAAAAGACCGCTCTTATAGCAGGGAGGTATGTATCACGAGGTTTCTTCTCAGGAGTAATATAGGCATTCTCATAGGAAAGCAGTATTACCCATACGGGGATGATAATGAACAGTAACCAGGCAAGTGAATTGAATTCAAGGGGTGCATTTTCAGGCAGAGGAATAACGAATGCCCTCAAAAGATAAGCAAGATAAAAGGCAGCAACAGTGAATAATATATCAAAAAGGAGTCCGATTTTTGAAAATATGAGCAATCTTTCTTTTATCATAAGTTAAAATATGTTATCAACACCAAAGCATAATTTGTAGGCACAGATTTAATCTGTGCCAGTCCTTTTTTCACCACACCTGTCTACCGATAGGTAGAAAGGGCACAAAGAACACCAAGATTTTAAATTTTCAAAGAAATTAATTATGTTGGTTTTTTAAATAATGCTTTGCTCTTTGTGAACTTTGTGGTTAGAATCCACATTGTTTGCACGGTTAAAACCGTGCCTACATTTTTTCACCACACCTGTCTACCGATAGGTAGAAAGGGCACAAAGATTGTTAATTTTCAATTTACTATTGACGATTGACAATTAAAAATATTCTTCGTGAACTTTGTGAACTTTGTGGTTAGAATCAGTCAGAATGTAGGGACAACCCTTGTGGTTGTCCGATGTCCCTTTACAGTTTGTCAATTTGAGATTAGAAAAAGTAGCCTGTCCCCTTTTTCCCTTCACTTATATTATTAGTAATCGACCTTTTAGCTATTTTACCACAACTATCCAAATTATTTAAGTCTTAAATAATTTCTGCAATTCTTGTTTTGCTTGTTCTAAAATTTTCTTTATCTTTGATAAAGACCGATTAATTCTGCCCAATCTAAAATATGGCCCTCCATTGCCTTTTCAATATCTTCTTTTTTTGAAGAAGAACTAAGCTCTAACCGAGTATCAAGGGCATAAAGTTTGAAATGATAATGGTGCATTCCGCTGGGCGGACAAGGACCGCCATAAGAGTGCTTGCCAAAATTATTCAAACCTTCCATTCCTCCTTCTGGCACGCTTCCCTCTTTAATTAAAGAAATAGAGGGCTCAATATTCCAAACTACCCAATGCACCCAAGTGCCCATTGGCGCATCAGGGTCATCTACTATTAAGACTAAACTTTTCGCTCCTTCTGGCACCTCTCCAATTTCTAAATGAGGATTAATATCTTCTCCATCGCAGGTATATTTTGAAGGAATCCATTGATTGTTTTCAAAAGCAGAACTTGTAAGTTTCATATTCCCCCCCTTTTTTGGTAATTCAGTATTGTCAAAAATCTAACCACAGAGACCACAGAGGATTATAAAGTATTAAAGAATCACAGGAGATTTTCACTCCTCCCCTCTGTGACCTCTCTATAGAACCAATCTTTTAACCTTTATGTATAGAAATTTATAATTAAAACAGGGATTTAAAGAGATTGGAAGAGATTCATTTTTCTAAAAATAATACATTCTCTTAAGTTGGAGACACTTCGTGTTCTCTTTCCATCCCTGTAAAATCATATAAATTATTGTCTGGAGAGCACAGAGAAATAAATTTACTCTGTGACCTCTGTGGTTTTTCATATTCTATTTGACACTACCTGGTAATTCTAAAGATGGCTCTGGCGACCTTTGAGAAAGATAGAGAATAATACCTCCTATCAATAGAAACAAGATAATAAAAATTATTCTAATTTTTAAGAGACCTTTCATATCACAATTATTTGTGCTTATATACTAAATAAAAAGCCGGAATCTCTAAAATCAATCCGAAAATGAAAAACCCAATCCCATAATCATAAATCTGGAGACTTATATATCCTATTCCTAATCCCATAAAAAACATCCCCAATCCACAAACCAACCACTCCCAAACACTTAAAGGTCTTAATTTTCTCATAATTTTATTTTTTATTTCTCAATTGATTTCTTGCCCTGTAGGGAAACTGCGTTTCTCCTTCGGGGCTCGACTTTTTGTTTTTCTTTTTCAGGTTAGAACCTTAATCTTTGAAATTCCGCCCAAATTTCCAATAGTTCTTTCAATTTTTATAAAACAATTCTTTATAGTTTGATTAATTTCTTTTCCGCTAAATCTCAAAACGCACCATCCAAAACTTGTTAACTCATTATTTCGTTCCCTATCTTTGGCTAACGCTCCTGGCAAAATATGATATTTTTCGCCATCACACTCCACATCCATATTGCCCTTTTTACAGAATATTCCAAAATCCAAACAATAAAATTTTCTCCCAACTTTAACATAAAATTGTCTTTCGGCGGTTATTTCTCTCTTTTTCATCTCTAAATACATTTTTTCTTCTAAAGGACTGGCATCGTATAAATCATTAATTTCTTCTGCGCTAAATAATTTTTCGCAACTTGTAGGAATATGAACTATTCTTCTCCACCGAAAACTTGGAATGGGTTTTGGCAGTTCTTCGATTTTCCATAAATGAAACTGAAAATAATCTTTATCTGCTCTTTTATGCTCTTTTTCTTCTGGAAAAAGTTCAATTCTTTTTACAACATTCACTTTTTTAACCTTGGCGTAAAATTTTACTTTATACCGCATTTCCTCACCGAAAACCGAAGGAAAATAAAAACCCAAATACTCGGCAAATCTTGCATTTTTTGGCGCCGATTCAACCGGAATATGATACCACTTCTTCTCTTGAATTACATCCCAAAGATTTTTTCGCGGGACAATTCCCACCAAAGCCGGATGCTTTTGCATGTTGTTTTTCGTTTTTTATTTCTCAATTAATTTCTCGACTTTTTATTTCTTTTGCTCGGCCATTTTACTGCAATTTTGCGCCCATCTCTCATTTGACGATAACTAACCACACCCCGTGCTTTATCCTTAGCGAGTTGTAAATCTTCTTTATCTTTGAAAATTACTTTGCTCATATTCCTCAATTAATTTTTCGAGTTTTTGTTTAACTCAAAATTTTATTCTCAAAGACTTCCTCAAAAACCTGTTTTAATTTCTCGTTATAAAATGGCATACCTACAAGTTTAAAATTCTTGTTTTCTAATTTAAAATCTGTTTCCGCCTTTTCTTCCATCCCAAGTAAAAATTTTTGCTTCCATCCCTCTTTAGAATTTTCAAACTTGCCTTGACTGTCTTTAAATTGATCTCCTTTTGGTTCAATAAAAATCTGATAAATGCTAATGGTTTTATTCCTTTTCTTCAAAATCATTATAAAATCCGGCTCAAATGCTCTACCTTCATCAAAATCAAAAACTTGAAAAAATTTTTCATTGCGAAGTAAACCAATATCTGAATATTTTTGTCTTAATTTCTCTATAGCTTCATCAATAAATTTAATAAAATCTCTTTCTTCGCTTGTTCCATATAAATCGTTTTGCGCATACCAATCTTTATCAACTAAATTTATTTCTACCATCTCCTGTGCTCTTTCGCTGTCGCTATCCAATTTTAGGGCCTTCCGGCCCTCATTTTTGCCGAAAATATCTCTAAGTAATTGTGCCTTAAATAACTTAGTCCCTATGAACTCTGAAGTATTAGTTCTTGCTTGTTCTGATATCTTTTTAACTATAAATAAAGCCATTTCTAATTTTTGAGTTGAAGTTAATTTATTTATTTTGTCTTTTGGGCCTAAAACTTCTATACTGGCGCTGTCTAAATAATTGGGCGATGAAATAAATTCTTTGACTGATTTTATATGCGGGAAAAATTTCCTTATTGTTTCAAATTTATAGAACTCAAATCTATCTAATGCTCCTCTAACTATATTTTCTCCAAAATCATCAAGTTTATATGCTATCTTGCCACGCGCAATATCTTTTGATGACTTTGGTTTCTTCACTTCATCTAAAATAATTTCTTCTTTAATTTCTCCAGTCCTTAATTCGTATCTATATTTCTCTTCAATCTTTGCGTCCTGCAAACTAAATATTTCCGTTCTGGAATTTTGCACCCTGTCATTTATAAAAATCACACCCTCTTTCCAGAACTCAGTCTTTTTAAAGGAATCTTTAATAAACAAATCTTTCTGAACATACTTTTCAGGCAAAATTCCAATTTCAGTAAGAGCAGTCTTTATTTCCTCAATATATTTAGGATTTCGAAGACTATGATAATGTAAAACCTCAATAACGCGCATTTCATTTTCAGCGTCTTCATCAAATTTCCTTTTATATTTATCCTGTATCTCATCTATTTGAAATGGAAAATATCTTGCCCCTCTGCCGATAAGCTGCGCCTCGCCCATTGTCGTATTGCCGGGTTTATACTTGCCGTGGACCCATTTCCCATCACGCGTATCGTATAGCCGGACAATATCAAACAAGTTAAGCACATCCCAACCTTCATTTAGCATATTAACCGCAAAAATAGCCCTTATCTCATTATTCTTGCTCTCTAAAGAATTAAGGTTTAATTGCTTTTCTTCATCAACATTTTCAGAATCCAAAAGCATACATTTTTCTTCAGAAAAATCCTCTTGCAGTTCTCTAATTAAATTGTCAAAAGTTATCTTCTCTTTTTGGAAATAGTTAAATGCTTTTTCTAATATTGTGCCTTTTGCCCGTGAATATATTTCTTGAATATCTTTGGAAGATAAATTTTTTATTTCTGTTAAAAAACCTTCGTAATTTTCTTTTGATTCCTTAATAGTTTTGGATTTAAGAAGAAGCACCGGCTTTAAACGCAGTTTATATTTCTCGGCAATTTTCCTCCGATACTGGCTCAAAATAACTGCCTGCAAAGCCCTGTCAATGGGGTCTAAATCTGCCTGTAAAACCTCTATTTCTTTTGAATATTTATCCAGGCGAAATTGCTTCAAATCATACTGAAAAATAATTTTGTTTTCGTATTTCTGCTTGACATTTTGATTACCCAAGTCAATCGTTGCTGTAAACTCCAACAAAATATTTTTAAGACTGCTTCTGAAAATCCGCTCAACAGTAAATTCCCAGCTTCTTTTTTCTTCTAATTCGCTTCCTGATAATTTGGATCTTGTCAGGGTTTGTAAATGATGTGCCTCATCGGAAATAAGGACAATTTCTTTATCCTCAAAATCCTCGTAGGTTAAGGCATTTTCTTGAGGATAATTTAAGCGGGTATGCAGTCCTTGAATAGTGGTAAAAATAATATTGATATTCTCCGGATTTGCCGCTTCAAAATTTTGAACTTCTTTAATATCAACCTGTTTTTCACCGAATTTAATTTTGGGAGCGAAAAGATATTTCTCCGATAAAGGATTTAAAAAATTATCTTTTGTTTTTTCAATAATATTGATGCTGTTTACAAAAAAGATAAAATTACGATAGCCCTGTTTGTATAAATATAAAATATTGGCAGCCATTATCAGCGTTTTACCGCTTCCGGTTGCCATATGAAAAAGAAGCTGGGCTGGATACTGTCTTTTTTGATAGCCGTTAAAATAAAAATCAAATCGGCCTAATGCTTCTTTTTGATATTCTCGCAGTTCGAATTTTGGGTTAAGATTCTGGACTATTTCATTACTGACACGCGAAATAAAATAATCCTGTCCGTGCGCTTCTTTTAATGAGTTAAAAACTTCGTAGAGCATAGTTAATCATTTAAAAGATTGGTAATAATTTTAATTAAGACATCTTTTTCTCTTGGGTCGCTAACAGCAATCAAAAGTGACAGGGCTGTTAAAGCGTTATCGTTGATTTTCTTTTCTCCACTGCTTTTATAGAGATAATTGTTTTTGTCCAGAAAATAAACAAACAAAAAAGAGCCACTGCGTTTGTTGCCATCTATAAACGGGTGGTCTTTGATAATGAAATACAACAAATTCGCCGCTTTTTCTTCTAACGAAAGATATAATTCTTTTCCGTCAAAAGTTTGGTAAATGCTTCCCAAAATTCCCTTAAACATTTCGCTGTTCTCCTGCCCGAATAAATCGCTTGCCTCTTTTTTAGCAATCAATTCTTTTTTTATTTCCTCAATCACCTGTCTCGCTTCGTTATAAAGCAAAACAAATTTTCCCTTTTCTTTTTTAACTAACCGGAGTTTTCTTTTATCGTATTGTTCAAGAAGTGTAAGTGTTTTTGAGTAATTGGCAAGCAAATTTAAAATTTCCTGTTCTTGTCCTGCAAGTAACTCATGCTTTGCTTTTCCTTGCAGAAAACCAATCGCTCCTTGTAATTCTTTTAAATGAGTTTGCGCTTGCAAAAGCCTTTTTGCGTTAATGGTATAACCTTTAACCAAGTGCTCCTTGAGTGTTTTAGTCGCCCAAATCCTAAATTGCGTTGCGCGGTTAGAGTTAACCCGATAGCCAACAGAAATAATCGTATCCAAATTGTAGAGATTCATTTTCCTTATTTTCCCGTCAGCGGCAACCTGTTCTAAAATGGAACAGGTTGATTTCTTGTCCAATTCACCGGTTTTGTAGATATTATTTATGTGCTTGACTATTGCTGGACGATTCACATCAAAAAGCCGCGCTATTAAGTGCGCGTCAAGCCATACCGTCTCTTTTTCAAGTTTTACTTGAATCTCTGGTCCCTGTGGACTTTTATAAATTACAATTTCGCCTTTACTAAGATTATTTTCTAACGAAGTTTTTTTCATTAATAATCCTGTCCAAATGATTCTTTAATTGAATTAAAAGTTTCGTAGAGCATAGTTAATCACTCAAAATATTGATAACAATCTTTATTAAAATGTCTTTTTCTTTTCATCGGCGGCAGTATATTCCAAAGTAAATGACTATGTTTTTTAAACCCGTGGATGTTGGTTTGTTAAGGGTCATGGTTGTTGCCTCTCATTACTACTAAATCCACATTCTCCTAATAAATGTTTGTAATGTTTAGGGTCTGTTTTATCTACCAATTCAATCATTGCCTTACATATTGATTGAATTTCCCCAAGCAATCTTTCATCAAAATCAATTGGGCTATCCTGATATAATGGATGAGACTGGTCTTGACAATAAGATTCTATGCAAGTTTTGGTTTCTAAACTTAATTCGGGATAATCAATACATAATTTTTCAAATTTTTCATGAATGCTTACTCCTCCGATAGGCACTTTAAATGATATATAATTTTCTAAAAACTTTCTTATAACATTTGGAAAAATATAATCTTTTCCTAAATTGCTATCTTGTTCTTTTGCTCGTTTACAAATTAGTTTGAACAAATATGAGTATTCTGAATTATTCTCCTCTAATAACTTATCTATTTTCTCTATAATAGAGTAACGCCCACTAGATCCAATTTTTGCTTTTATTATATAAAAATTAAAATTATTTCTTTCGTATTTCATCCAATCTCTCACAAGTCTGAAAAATGGAAAGTTGTGAGTAAAGATAAAAATTTGAAGGGGATTAATGTTTTTAAGTTTTTCTTTTATAAAGCCAAAAGCACCATAAAGATATTGTGAGTCAAAACTTGAGACTGGATCGTCTATAACTATTATTCCATTTTGAGTATTAAAATTTTCTTCTTCAAGTTTAATTAAAAAATAAATCAGCGCTATTGCATTTCTTTCGCCTTCACTTAAATTATTTGCAATATTTCCATTCCTTTTTATCATATACCCATCTTCTACTGTTTCTAATTTTATTTCGCTGCGACCTAAAAAAGATGCTAATAATTTATTAAACTCTTCAGCAGCAAAATAATACTCTTTCAGTTTCTGCTCTAATTCTTTTTGTTTGGTCTCCAATTCTTTTATTTCTATATTTAAAGTGCTTATTTCAGATTCAATTTGCTTCAATTCATTAATTTTATTGCCATAATCATGTT
>Ga0210017_1004350_pt1 | contig 11626 bp, 15 predicted proteins | sample CryGeyCG2014_020_FD_183966 | JGI IMG/M metagenome (GOLD analysis project Ga0210017, IMG submission 183966) | Groundwater microbial communities from aquifer - Crystal Geyser CG08_land_8/20/14_0.20 (SPAdes) (version 2) | ecosystem: Environmental > Aquatic > Deep subsurface > Groundwater | place... | reverse complement strand
CCATCTTCTTGACACATTATTATTAGTGGTGAAAATTTAACAATAGAAGATGTTGTTTCTGTAGCCAGATATGGAGGTTTAGTTGAGTTATTGAAGAGTGCGATAGAAAAAATAAAAAAATCAAGAAGCGTCGTTGAAGATTTCGTTTCTAAAGAAAAAAAGGTTTATGGTGTCACAACTGGCTTTGGTGACTTTAAGAATGTTTTTATATCCAAAGAACAAACAAAAGAATTACAAGAAAACTTAATAAGAAGTCATTCTGTTGGTGTTGGTAATCCGCTTCCTGAAGAAATTGTAAGAGCTACTATGTTATTACGGGCAAATTCGCTCACAAAGGGTTATTCTGGAGTTAGAGTTGAAATAATAGAAACTTTGTGCCAGATGTTAAATAAAAAAGTTCACCCGGTAATACCTGAGAAGGGTTCTGTTGGAGCAAGTGGTGATTTAGCTCCTTTATCTCATATGACTTTAGTATTAATGGGAGAGGGAGAAGCTTTTTACAATGGGAAAAGAATGGGTGGAAAAGAGGCTATGAAATTAGCTGGTATAGAACCAATTACTTTAAGTTCCAAGGAAGGTTTGGCATTAAATAATGGTACAGCCGTTATGACCGCTATTGGAGCGTTAGCTCTTTATGACGCTGAAAATATTTTGAAATGTGCTGATATATCTGCAGCAATGACCTTAGAAGCTTTATTTGGAATAGATAAAGCTTTTGATGAAAGAATACATAAATTAAGGCCTCACTCAGGTCAAATAAAGTAACCATCATTTTAATGCCAGCCTTTTGTTCTCAGGAAATTTTAGTTATAATGAAAACGGGCGAATTAGAGCAAAAAATCAAAGAATTGGAGGAAAAATTGAGAGAAAAAGAAGAAAAAATATGATAAAATGGAATAAGAAAATAGTAATTATGCTTAATTCAAATTTTTGGGCGAAATATTTTAAGGTGTATGATGCTTTAAGAAAAATAGAGATAGAGTTGACACCGTTTTCTCCGTTTTCTCTTTATTTCTAAATTTAAAAAACAATGATTAATTCAATTATTAAATTCCGCAAATATAAGAAAAAGGTTTTTTACATAACATGTAAACACGATATTAAAATTTTTAAAAGTATAGTGGAAGGGCAATATTCGATCCCAGAATGCCACGTCGAGAAAGGTGATATAGTTTTAGATTGTGGTGCACATATCGGCTCATTTTCATATATTGCAAGTAAAAAAGCTTCTTTGATTTTTGCATTCGAACCAACTCCTTTAATTTATCATGTTTTAAAGAAAAATATTAGGTTATGGAGAATTAAAAATATTATTCCCATTAAAAAAGCAGTTTATTTAGATAGAAGAAATTGTGATTTTTTTGTTGATTTTATGCGTACCGATGGATCCACTTTATCAAAAGAGAGAGCTAAAATATTATCACAACCAAAACTTATAAAAGTTAAATGCATATCAATAGACAATTTTGTTAAAGAAAGAAGATTAAAAAGAGTAGATTTTATCAAAATGGATATAGAAGGTGCCGAAATCGAAGCATTGAAAGGTGCTAAAAATACGATTAAAAAATTTAAGCCACGAATGGCTATTGCAGCTTATCATTTTCAAGGAGATAAAATAAAGATTCCTCAGATTGTTTTATCAATAATGCGAGATTATAAATATAAATTTGTTAATAAAACTCATAAGTCTTTTGGAGATTTATTTTTTTGGTAAAAATAGAAAATGATATAAGATTATTTTACAGTGGAAATTTAAACTGCCAGAGTAAAGGATGCTCCATTTGTCAAAAAACTGGTTGGGTAGAAATAATAGGAGCAGGGATGGTCTATTCTAATGTTTTCAAAAATTCGGGTTTAAAATTATGGCTCGAGCCCGGTCGTTACTGCCTCCTCGGCAAATTAAAAAAACCGTAAAAAGAGAAAAATTATGAAAAAATACCCAAATGTAGCTGTCGCAATAATTTTAAGATATAGGGATAGAATATTGATATTGAAGCATAAAAATGAAAATGGCGCATTGAAGTTTCCGGGTGGCAAAATGGAATGGGGAGAATCAATCTTGGGAGCTTTATATAGGGAGCTTAAGGAGGAGCTAAACTACTCTCTAAAGAAAGAACCCGAATTGTTTAGTGTCTTTAATTATATTTCGAAAGACAAAAAAGTGCATGACGTTTTCATCGATTATATTTATCCGTTAACCAAAAAGCCAAAACTCTCTTCTCCTGAAAAACTTGAAATTTTGTGGCTGACAAAAAGAGAAATAATCGCTAAGAATATAACCAAAGACAGAAAATTCCTTGATAAAATATTCAGATGGAGGAAAATCAAAAAATTTTAATCTATAATAAAAAATTAGAATCAAACATAAATTTTTAAAAACTATAGAAACAGAAAATGATCTATCGCTTCGAAGAGATAAGACACGTTCACCTTGAAGTTACTACGAAGTGCAATGCTAATTGTCCAATGTGTAGACGAAATGCCTTTGGTGTTGTTTGCCCTAATTTGCAACTAACGGAACTTACTCAGAAGGATATTAAGAAAATTTTTCCGCCAACATTTCTCCGACAACTCACAAACATAAGTACGTGCGGTTCCTATGGTGATCCTGCCTGCGCTCAAGAGTTATTGGAAATTATCGAATACATGCGTTCTAACAATCCGAGGCTTGAAATAGACGTTTACACTAATGGCGGAGTTCGTCCAATTTCATGGTGGAAAAGGCTGGCACAGGTTATCGGAAGGGGTAGGGTTGTGTTTGGAATCGATGGACTAGAAGATACGAATCACATATATCGTCGAGGGACAGTATTTTCTATCGTTCTTAAGAATGCTAGGGTTTTTATTCAGGCAGGCGGTCGAGCACAGTGGGATTTTATTGTGTTCAAATATAATGAACACCAGGTTGAACAAGCAAGGGATTTAAGTAAAAAACTTGGGTTTGAGAATTTTCAAATAAAACGGACAAGTAGATTTTATAAAGTATTGTATGAGAAGGACCCTGCTCTTGAATATACCGGCGAGGAACTTGGAAAGTACCCTATCTATGACCATAAGGGACAAAAGATCGGTTATTTAGAACTTCCGGAAAATCCCTATTATCGCAATGATTCCTTAAAAATTTTAAAAGATTTGATTAAAGAATTTGGCTCTTTAGATCGATACTTTGACAAGGTACCAATCGATTGTAAAACGAAACAAACTCCAGGAATATTTATCAGTGCAACAGGCTTAGTTTATCCTTGTTGCTGGGTTTATGAGCAATCAAATTATGGAACTCTTTATAATGTAACCGATCCACTTGAACTCGGTGTAGCGAATATTCTTCGTGAGATAGGAGGAGTTTACCAAATTTCGGCCAAAGAACGCTCTTTGAAAGATATCGTCGAAGGTGAGTTTTTCAAACGAATCGAGGAAAGTTGGAATCTGCCAAGCTTAGCAAGTGGTCGCCTCAAGGTTTGTGCACGTGTCTGCGGGTCTCGGTTGGATATGCATGCAAAAGAACACGAAAGGCAGTTCGAGAATAAAGTGATAGATCCCTGGTATCAAACATGAAGCTGAAAAAACTAATTTTTGATTAAAAAGGTTAATTTTTCTCCAAGTTTAGAATTTTACTTCGTAAATAAACATTTGATTTTTTTAGAATATGAAGCTAGCAAATCATAAAATATTTTTTCACGAGGAGTTTTTCGGTTCTAGAATATACAATACTAAAAATCAAGAAGAGTATTTTTTTGATAACGACTCCACTATTATTATTAAAAAAATCCTTTCTAGTAATTATAAAAATAATCTAACTCTAAATGAACTTAAAATTAAAAATGAACTAATTAAAAAAGGGTTATTAACATCGGATGTAGTTTGTATTAAGGGTATATCAGAAAAAAATGATGGGTTAAGTTCTCCTCTGAGAGTTTCTCTCAATATCACTAGAAAGTGTAATTTGAGATGTAAACATTGTTTTAGCGACTCAGGGAATCCTGATCCAAATGAGCTAACAACCGAAGAACTTTTTAACTTAATCGATCAGATGAAAGATGCTGGAACCTTCTTTTTGGCAATCGGTGGAGGTGAGCCCCTCTTAAGAGATGATTTATTTCGGATAATTAAATATGCAAGAGAAAATTTTATTGCCGTTTCAATCGTAACTAATGGTTTATTAATTAATAAAGAGATAGCGAAAAAATTCGATGAGTTAAACTTAAACACAATAACTGTAAGTATTGATGGTTTAGAAAAAACCCACGACCAAGTTAGGGGAAAAGGAAATTTTAGAAAAGCAATAAACAAAATTAAAATATTAAGAAAATATTGTCGAACAGCCCCTCTTGCTATGAGAGTTACTATTAATAGTCTAAATATTGATGAATATAAAGAACTAATAAGGCTTGCCGAAAAATTATCGTTAGACCTTATTAGATTTACTCCCATTCTTTTATTTGGTAGGGTAAAAGATAATCAAGATTTATTGATTAACCAAAACGAATACATTCGTTTTCTTGAAAATACACAGAATATTAAATCTAAAATCGAATTAGATTTGCCTGGAAAATCTAGAATTAAAATAGATTTCTCTGGAAAAGATGACATCGTGCGTCCCGGAGAATTTGGGTGTCATTGTGGTAAAGAAGCGTGCTGGATTACGCAATCGGGAGACTTTTATCCGTGTATTTTTTTTCGGTGATAATTTTATAGCAGGAAACATTAGGAACGAGAGGTTTCTAGATCTCTGGATCAATGCTAAAAATATGGTAAGATTAGGGGGTAATGAAATATGCAATAATTGTCCTGAATTAAAAAAATGTCGGGGTGGCTGCAGAGCTAGAGCTTTATGGGAATATGGAGATATTAATGCGATTGATCCCCTCTGTCCCTTAAAAAAGACTAAATTAAAATTCGTTAAATCTATTCGTTAAATCCATTAACATCGATAGAGAATGTTTGAAGAATTTGTTTGGAGCTGGATTCAAGTTTCTAACGCAAAATTCTGACCGGTAATTAATTCATAAAAACGTTCATACGGAGTGTAGAAACCAAGAGCTTTTCTGGGACGGCCGTTTAAGCTCATCTCTGCTTCCCCGATGTCTCCAAGAGACACTTTTTTAAAGTCGGTTCCTTTTGGGAAGTATTGTCTGATTAAGCCGTTGGTGTTTTCATTCGTTCCTCTTTTCCAAGGAAAACTGGGATCGGCAAAATATACTTGTATTTTAGTTTCTTTGGTGAAAACTTTATGCTCTGCCATTTCTGAACCTCGGTCATAAGTCAGTGTTTTCCTGAATTGTCTTGGAAGCTGTTTAAATGCCCTGGCAAAGGCTGTTCTCACAGAGAAAGCATCTTTCTTTTCCAGGGGCACTAACAGGGTTAATCTGGTAGTTCTTTCAACTAACGTTCCCAGGGCACTGTCTCTTCTCTTTCCCATCAGAAGATCTCCTTCCCAGTGGCCAGAAACTATCCTTCCCTCAACCTCCTTGGGTCTTTCAGATATGCTGATGATATCTTGTATTCTCTGTTTGCGATCATGAATATATTTGCGAGGTTGTCTCAATTTCCGTTCCTGCCTTAATCCTTTCATCAATTCCTTTTTAAGCTCTCCTCTAGGAAAACAATAGATGTGTTGATATATTGCCTCATGAGAAATGCGCATAGTCTTATCATCAGCATAATCCAGTTTAATTCTTTTGGCAATTTCCTCAGGAGACCATTTGTGTTTTAACTTTTCATAGACATAATTTTTTAAAAGCTCGTTCTTGTCTAGCTTCTTTTTTCTGCCTTTGTTCTTCCTGCTTTTGTTTGTTTTCTCCTGGGCCAAAACCGCAGAGTAGGAACGTTTCTTCTTTTTGACGTTCTTTTCCACTTCCCGGCTTACTGAGCTCGGATAGAATCCTATTCTTTTGGCTATTCGGCTGAAATTCTCTCCAGCCCACAATCCCCGGCTGATTTCTTCCCGCTCAGCCAGGGTTAAGCGGTGGTATTTTGCGCTCATAGTCTTTTAATATACCACCGGTCTAATTTTGCGTTAATTTCTTGAACTCACAGGAGGAATAAAAGGTTGACAATTTTTTTTAATTGATTATTCTAAAAACAGAGGAAAACGTTCTTTTAAAATTTGAAAAATACTGAAAGAAAAGAGGTGAGAGAATGAACTACTCATTTGGTTTATTGAAGCCTGATTGCCTCAAAAGGGGTATAGAAAAAGAGGTATTGTCAGCAATTGAAGCTATTGGAGTAGAAATCGTAGCTATTAAACGAGTAAGACTGACAAAGAAGGAGGTAGATATTATCTGGACTTCATTGTTAAAGGAGGATTTCTATGAGGCATTTTTGAAATTCTGCCTGTCTGGTGATTACTTGGCTTTCATCGCGAAAGGCGATGATGTAATTGTTAAACTCAACGATCTCGTCGGACATTGGGATCCGGAGCGGGCAGAAAAACACACGATACGACATCGATTTGGGACATCGGTTATGGAAAACGTGATCCATACTACGGCCACCAAGGAAACGTTCTGGAAAGAGGTATCGCTTTTCTTCACCCAACCAGAACTAAATCAGTTACTAACTGATTTAGAACCAAGACGGGGCGTTTCAAAATATTGAGCGCCCGTTTTTTATTACATAGTTAATTAGCAGGCTCTTTTGTTCTGGTAGGGATGTGGGCATAATTGAACATAGCGGTTTTGCCCCGTGCTTGGCGCGAGCAGGGGAGAGGTGAAATCAAAAATTATACTTGATTCAAAATTTTGGGCGAAGTATTTCGAGTTTTACGATGATTTGAATTTGTTTGACACTATTTTAAAAGGAGGTAAAATAAAAATATATGGCGTATTTAATTGCTCAAATTGAAAAGGAGAGTAAAGAAATGATAAAAGATTTTAGTTATTCGGATGAAAAGGAATTTATCTCAAAGGCGGTGAGAGAAAAATTAGCCGAATTGAAAAAACTGCAATTTTTTCTTATTTCTGAGAAAATAAAAAAGGGATTAAAAAGAAAAGGAATAAAACCCGAAGATATTTTGAAAAAAGTCAAACTTAAAATAAATTTACTTAAGACAAAAGATTTATTATGAACAGAAATAAGGATAATAGCAGAATATCCTTATCACTGGGTTGATCCAAAAAAACAAAAAGAATTCTCGCGATATGCGATTGACTCTCTCCATCTCCATTGGGTTATCTTACTACCTCTGCGAAAAGCAATTGAGTCAGGTGGGAAAAATAAAGAGATAAAAAATTGTCAAAATTTAATTCCTAATAGTGGTAATTATGTCCATAGGATTTAAACATGAAGAAAGTCACATTAATCTTCCCTCCAGTACCTCATATTAATGAAACGAAAAAAGAAGTATTAGTAAGTGATCTTAGGTTAAAAGCATTTAACCTTTGGCTTCCCCGCATTCAGAAAAAAATTGGCCCTTCGTTAGATTTATATAAACTTTTCCCTTCAAAAACAAATCCCATCTCGCTGGGTCTTTTAAGCTTATCTGCGTATCTAAAAAAGCGAGATGTTAAAGTGAATTATATTCATTGTGACTATTGGTTATATAAAAAAGGGTTAACTTGGAATAACTTACTGGAATTCATCGTCCAAGAAACAAAAACATCGGATGTTTGTGGGCTCTATTCAACCACTCCGATGATCAAATATACTATGCAAATTGCTCAAGCAATCAAACTCAAGAATCCCGGGATCATCGTTGTGGTAGGTGGTCCCCACGTCACATTCGTTGATATTGAAACAATTAATCAACATCCATACATTGATTTTGTGGTTCGCGGGGAAGGAGAAGAGACGCTTTATGAAATTATCAAGAATTCAGACCAAATAGCCAAATCAAAAATGGAAATAAAAGGAACAACTTATCGATCTAACGGGATTGCAAAAATAGTGCCAGATCGACCACTTTTATCCGCAGCCGAAATTCCCTCTCCAGATTTTGATATTTTACCGAAAGACTACGATCTACTTTTACTTGATATGTACTCTCGAGGTTGCCCTTTTAGATGTAAATTTTGCGTCGAACATGAAATCTGGAAGAACACGATAAGATTTCGCGATTCGCGAATAGTAGCTGAAGAATTAACACAAATAAAACAGAAATTCAATCAAGATATTATTCATATTGCTGATAGTGAAATTGATGCTTCTCCAGACCATCTTAAGGAATTGCTGGATGCGATTGATCACAAAAAAATCAAATATCGATATACTGTCAATCTCCGATCTGATGCATATAAAAGAATAAATTCCACCATACTTAATCGTATGAACGATTTAGGTTTTGTAGGTTTTTTTATCGGAGTCGAATCAGGGTCTGATTATATGTTGGAACGGATGGGTCGAAACTCAACCTTCTCGGATTTCCTTAAAACGATTGATCTATTAAATCAAAGTGACGTAAAGATAATAATTCCTTACTTAATGTTGGGCTTTCCGGGAGAAACGGAAGATACTTTAAATGAGACCCAAGATAAATTCATTACACTTCTAGAAGACGAACGCATTTCGTTTTTATTTCCGAAAATATTCATTCCATATCCAGGAACTGATCCATATAAAAAACCTGAAACTTATTCTATTAAAATTTCAAAAGAATGGGAAGAATATTCCCGCTTCGGTTTTCCGCCCCCTTTTTCATCGTCATGCCTTTCTAATGAGATTTTGAGTACATCAATCATTCGATTTTATGAAAGAATTTATGCTGTTATGCAAAGGAAATCGTAACAAAAAATTTCTGGAACACCATATTCTGAAGAAGATACCGAACTTTTGGAGTGTCTGTCTTTTCAAATTTCAGTCTCATTCAATAATTGCCTTTTATTTCGAGAGATTAAAAAAGATCAGGAAATTTTAGAGAAATTCTATGAAAAATATAAATTGCCGGGGGATAAAATACGGAAAACCGGCGAATTAAAGCGGAAAATCAAAGAATTGGAGGAAAAATTGAAAGAAAAAGAAGAAAAAATATGATAAAATAGAATGAGAGAAAAGTAATTATGCTGGATTCGAAGTTTTGGAAAAGTTATTTTAAAGTCTATGATGTTTTGAATTTATTGATTTTTAAAGACAAAAAATAGAGTTGACCCCATTTTCACTTTTTATTTCCTCTTCGTATTTTGGTGGAATTTTAAAATTATCCCATTTAAATAAAAAAGGGGGGCTTGGATTTTATTATATTTGACCAGGGATTTAAACAAATCAATAGTCAAAACTAATGTTTTTGGTACCAAATAATTAGTTTTTTGGGATATAATTTTTAAATTTTTTCCTTTCGTTCCTATTTCGTCATTCCTTGTTTTACTAAAAAGTTTTAGCCAATTTTTAGTTTCTTTCATGTTTATCATATTTTATCATATCCTAATAACATCCTAACATTTTTTACTGAAAAACTAAAGGCGTGAGCTTTCTTTTTGGGAAAATTTAGTTATAATGGAAATATAGCGAGGGTGTCGAAAAATATGCTTGATTCAAAGTTTTGGGCAAATTATTTCGAGAAAAATAGAGTTGGCCCCATTTTCGTTGGTTATCAGTTTTGATAGCCTTGATTCTAAATGGTGCTCTTTCCAACAATATCTCTAGAAATCTTAGAGAATAATAATTATCTTGGTTATCAAATCCTCGTAGCAGTCTCCAGCAAGAAGCCTTATCTTTAGCAGTAAACTGGTACCACCATCTATTTCTAGCTAATCTGACTCCATATTTGACATCTACTTCGACCATTTCTCCGGGGACTAGGAATTTCTCTGGTTGATAGATCTCCTCTGGTTTTCTTTTAGTCCTATATCTCCTAACTAAACCTTCTTTATGTAAGACTCTATTAACTGTCTTTTCTGATACTCTAATCCCTTGTTTCTGGAGTTTCCAGAAGATCTTCTTACCTCCGATATGATAATCCTTTCTTAAATCAATCACTCTCTGATAAATATCATCTGGTGTCTTCCAGGGACAAGTACGAGGTCTTCTAGATTGATCAGCTAAAGCAGAGAGTCCTTCTCTCCGGAAATTAGCTAACCAGTATTTGATTGTCCTTTCACTGAACGGACAGACTTTCAATAGATTCTTAATTGATATTTCACCTTTAAGGATAGGTGAGATCCAACGATAACGTTCTTCTATCTCATTTTGAGGCATGGTAATCATATGCCTCTATCTTATCAAAAGTGCAATATGTCCCGACACATCACCAAACGTTCTTGACTATCGTTATTAATTTGTTATTATAAAATATATGGACACCATCACTATCCCTAAAAAAATAACTGAAAAAGGCGAATTAGTAGTTATTCCTCGTAAAGAATATAAAAAACTTTTAGATTTAGCAAAAAAACGAGTATATACCAAACTTGATAAAGATTTAGACCAAGCAATTGCTGAATATAAAGCAGGCAACTTTTTTGGTCCGTTTAAGACCGTTAAAGAGGGTATTAAATTTTTAGAATCTCGCAGAATAACAAAAACGAAAAAATGAAATATTCTCTTGGTGAACATTTCACAAAGCAATTAGAAAATCTTCCTCCATCGATTCAAAAAAAGTTTTGGAAACAATTAGTTTTCCTTCTTAATAATCTTCGTCATCCTTCGCTTAAGGCCAAAAAATATGACGAATCTCGCGATATCTGGCAAGCAAGATTGAATAGTAATTACCGATTTTATTTCTTAATAAAAGGTGATACCTATATTTTGTTAGAAATTAAACCTCACCCAAAATAAAAACAATCTTCATTTATTAGTTTAACCAAGAGGTCCGCCAAAGAGGGCTTTTTGTTTTAGGGAAAATGGGGTATATTGAAAATGGACAGAGATTTTTTATATTGTATAATAACTTTAGATCTTTAAGATAAGAAAAGGCGATAAAAAATGGATAACCCTACAACAAAATCAGAAAAAATCGCAAAGAGAATAAATATAGTGATTAAAAAGTGGCTTTCGGACGGCAAGAAAATTGTTATCGGCATCGACGGTTATAGTGGTTCGGGCAAAACAACAATCCTAGGATATCTGGCAAGAATTAATAGTGATGTACTGCCTCTTTTTCTGGATGATTTCATTGAACATTGGTCAAAAAGAAAGAAAATGATGAACAAAGCAAAAGACAAGTCAAAAGTATTCGAATTCAAGTGGTATAGATATAGAGAGATCGAGGACTTAATATCAAAATTCAGAAAACAAAAAGATGGTTTTCATAAAGCCATAGTGTATGACTACGAAAAAAACGATTTTGGTCCAATTAAAGAGTTTGATCTTTCCAAAAGAGCGTTGGTGGCAGAGGGTATCTTTCTTTTTCATCCCGAACATAAAATAAGCAAAATGTGGGATAAAAAAATATATCTCAAAGCTGACTTCGAAAAAGGCGATCAAAGAAGGATTCAAAGGGAAATGGAAAAATGGGGAGAATATTATATTCCGGAAACTCATCCTGATTCGTATGTAACGCCCTTTAAACAAGCGTACAGAAGATATCTTGAAAAATATAAAATAGAGGACAAAGCCGATGCGGTGATTAAGGCGTAGGAGTTTTTTAGCGTCTGAAGATAGTTCGTCTTTAACTTTTTAGATCAAAGCGGCAAATTCATTGTCGCTTTTTTAAAAAAGGAGTTATTTCAGTTCTTGACAGCTCTTGACAAAGTTT
>Ga0210017_1004349_pt1 | contig 11633 bp, 7 predicted proteins | sample CryGeyCG2014_020_FD_183966 | JGI IMG/M metagenome (GOLD analysis project Ga0210017, IMG submission 183966) | Groundwater microbial communities from aquifer - Crystal Geyser CG08_land_8/20/14_0.20 (SPAdes) (version 2) | ecosystem: Environmental > Aquatic > Deep subsurface > Groundwater | place... | reverse complement strand
ATAATAACGTAACAAATAGCGTATTTAATTATAAAAGAAAGAACTATGGCTACCGGGACAAGAATTATAAAAAGAATTATGTAAAGAGAGCTAATAGTGGGAGAGCTTAGTTTAGTCGCCCAGAAAATAACCGGCAAGCTTATAATAAAGAAAGCCAGGCAGATAATAATTTTTATAATTATATTTAACCCCAGGACCGGCCAGAAATATCTGACTCCGGCCGCCACTCCTCTTTTAACTCCTGAAGGCAGTTCTTTTTTGCCGCTGATAATTTCCGCGGAATTGTTTACTAGAGCGGTTTGGGAAACAATCATTAACCAGACCAAAAAAATCACGAGAGCTAAAATAATTAAACTGACTAAGGTTAAAATTGCAGCGGTGGCAGGGTCATCCTTAAATAGTTGGCCCATATTGGCTAAGCCATTCCGGCTAAAAATTCCGGTTTCTGTTAAACGGGAGAAATAAGGGAAAAGGTTTTGGGTTGCATCTCCGTCGATTCCTCGGCTTAAAACTTCATATTCTCCGCCGCCGATTAAAGTGGCGAATAAGCCGAAGAACCATAAATACTTGTGGCGCCAGGTAAGGGAAAACGCTTGTTTTAAAATGTTGCGATAGAAAGTCATATAATTGGAATGACAAATGCCCGCCCGCTCGCAAGCTCGCATTGCAGGCGGTCAAAAATCAAATGTCAAATAAGATTGTTAATTATATTTATATTATAACACAATATTTAAAAATCAAGAAGCGTAAGGGTATTATTTTGTTTTTATGATTTGACTTTTAAGGAATAATTAGGTAAGTTTAAAGCGTAAAACAACTAACCCAAGGAGAAAAGAGGAGGGTTAGTTTTTTTGTCCTTTGACAGAAAAACGATGAGTTTTGGATAAAACAAACAGAAACAGAAAGGAGACGGAAATGTTACATTCTTATCGGCAATTAAGCGGAAGTTTTGAGTATTGTTTTAATATTGAAGCTTCCGTACCGCTGACTGGTGAAGACTTAACAACTCTTCGCTGGCTTTTAGCGGAAACTTTTGAACCGGGTAAATTCGGCGGGTCTCCTTTTCTGAAAGATGGAGAAGCGATTGAACTCGGTCCGCGTTTGAACTTCGCCACAGCTTGGTCAACCAACGCGGTGGCGATTTGCCATGCTTTGGGTCTTGAGAAAATTACCCGGATTGAACGGTCAAGGCGATATGTTGTTCCGGCCGGAGAAGATGAAGGAGATTTTATCGCCAGCCATCACGACCGGATGACCGAGTGCCATTACCCAGCGCCTCTGGAAACTTTTTCCACGGGCGTTATTCCTGAGCCGGTTTTTGAAATCCCGATTCTTCAGCAAGGCATCGAAGCTTTGAGAAGAATAAACAAAGACTTTGGTTTAGGAATGGATGAGTGGGATATTCAGTTTTATTTTAAGTTTTTTACGGAGCAGGAGAAGAGAAATCCCACAATCGCGGAAATAGTTGACTTGGGTAATGCCAATAGTGAACATTCCCGGCATGGGTACTTTAAGGGCAGGCAGATTATTGACGGAGTGGAGATGCCGGAGACTTTACTGGAAATCGTAAAGTTAACTCTAGCCGCCAATCCGGGAAACAGCCTTATTGCCTTTAGGGACAATTCCAGCGGCATCCGGGGTTTTGATATCTGGACGATAATTCCCGCAGAACCGGGCAGGGTTTCTTCGTTCGTAAAGAAACGAGTCAGGTACCATATTATTTTTACGGCGGAAACTCATAATTTCCCGACTGGGATTGCCCCGTTTCCTGGAGCCGAAACCGGCACGGGTGGAAGAATTAGGGATGTTCAGGCTACTGGACAAGGCGGTTTAGTAGTTGCCGGCACAGCTGGCTACTGCGTAGCCAATCTTCTTATTCCCGGTTATGATTTGCCCTGGGAAGACGCAAGTTTTGTCTATCCGTCTGAAGTGGCGCGGGCTCTCGGGATTGAAATCGGAGCCAGCAACGGCGCTTCGGATTATGGCAATAAGTTCGGCGAACCGCTCATTCTTGGCTTTACCAGGTCGGCTGACTTAAGACTAGCCAGTGGCGAACGTTGGGGTTGGATAAAACCCATAATGTTTACCGGCGGCATTGGCCAGATTGACGACCGGCATATTACCAAAGGCGAAGCTGTTCCCGGACTCTTAATCGTCCAGGTTGGCGGTCCGGCTTACCGAATTGGTTTTGGCGGCGGTGCCGCTTCCAGTCAGATGCAAGGCGACAATACCGTCGAACTGGATTTCAATGCGGTCCAGCGCGGCGACGGGGAAATGGAAAACAAAATGAATCGGGTTATCAGGGCCTGCATTGAAATGGGCGAGAAAAATCCGATCGTGATTATCCATGACCAAGGCGCTGGCGGGCCGGCTAATATCCTGAAAGAACTGATGGAGAAAGCCGGGGGCCGAATTGATATCCGGAAAATTAAAGTCGGCGATCAGACTCTGTCAGTCCTGGTAATCTGGGTAGCTGAATTTCAGGAGCGCTGCGGATTTCTGATTCATCCTGACCGGATTGAAGAATTTAAAGCTATCTGCGCCCGAGAAAAAGTTAATTGCGAAGTCTTGGGCGAAGTCACGGGTGATGGTCGCTTCGTGGTGGAAGACAGCCGGGATGGCTCGATACCAGTAAACATTGATTTGGAAAGTCTTTTAGGCAAAATGCCGCAGAAGACTTTTCGGGATAGCCGGATTAAACCGGTTTTAAAGCCTCTGCGCTTCGCTGATTTTTTAGTTAGAGGAGCGCTTGGCCGAGTTTTACGGCTTGTTTCTATCGGGTCAAAAAGGTTTCTCACTACCAAAGTTGACCGAAGCGTGACCGGGCTTATTGCCCGCCAGCAAGGCTGCGGTCCTTTGCAGTTAACCGTGGCTGATGTGGCGGTAATTGCGCAAAGCCATTTTAGCTTAACCGGTGCGGCCACAGCGATTGGCGAGCAGCCGATAAAAATGTTGGTTAATCCGGCAGCTGGGGCACGCATGGCCGTAGGCGAAGCTCTAACTAATTTGGTTTGGGCTTTAATTACTAGTCTGAGCGATATCAAATGCTCGGCTAACTGGATGTGGGCGCCGAAATTGCCTGGCGAAGGTGTGGCTCTTTATGAAGCGGCTTGCGCCATGCGGGATTTGATGATTAAACTGGGCATTGCTGTTGACGGCGGGAAAGACAGCCTGTCAATGGCGACGCGGGTGGGAGACGAAATAGTCAAGTCTCCGCGTCAGCTCGTGATTTCCGCTTACGCCCCGATGCTTAACATTACCAAAGTTATAACCCCGGATATAAAGAGGCCGGGAGAAAGCGAGTTGATTTTTATTGATCTTAGTCGGGGCAGAAACCGTCTGGGCGGTTCGGCTTTAGCCCAGGTCTTTGGGCAGATCGGAGACGAATCTCCTGATGTGGAAGCCGCTCTCCTGCAGCGGGCGTTTATTGCCATCCAGAAAATGACAAGGGAGGACTTAATTCTAGCTGGGCATGACCGCAGCGACGGCGGGCTCATTACCACTTTGCTGGAAATGGCGTTTGCCGGCAACTGCGGCCTCGACCTGGCTTTAAAAGGAGACGACAGTATCTTTGAAAAGTTATTTTCCGAAGAGCTGGGTTTAGCGGTTGAATGCGATCCTGGTAAGAGGGGAGGAATAGAAAAAATTCTTGAAAATTCTAATATTCCTTTCTCGCTCATCGGGAAGACGTCAGCCGATCCGCAGATAGTAGTTTCCTACAACGGCGAAGAAGTTTTAAGTGAATCGATGCTGGTTCTCCGCCAGGAGTGGGAAGAAACGAGCCATCAGCTTGATCTTCTTCAGGCCAATCCGGAATGCGTGCGGGAAGAAGAGAAAAATATTTTTGCCCGAACCGGGCCTAAGTATTTCCTCTCTTTTGACCCAGAGCCAACGGCTCCGGTGATTCTTTCGGCAAAGGTTAAACCGAGGGTGGCGATTATCCGCGAAGAAGGGACAAACGGCGACCGGGAGATGGCTTCGGCCTTTTTCCTGGCCGGGTTTGAACCCTGGGATATTACCATGGCTGACCTCTTAGCCGGCGAAATAACCCTTGACGGTTTTAGAGGAGTGGTTTTCCCCGGCGGGTTCTCCTACGCTGATGTTTTGGACAGCGCCAAAGGTTGGGCAGGCGTAATCCGGTTTAACGAAACCTTAAGAAAAATGTTTGACGATTTTTTCAATCGTCCAGATACTTTTTCTTTGGGGGTCTGCAATGGCTGCCAGCTTATGGCTTTGCTTGGCTGGGTGCCTTGGCAGGGAATTTGCGATAACGTCCAGCCGAGGTTTATCAAAAATCTGTCTGGCCGGTTTGAATCGCGTTGGGTAACAGTAAAGATTTTGCCCAGCCCGGCCATAATGTTTCAAGGCATGGCTGATTCGGTTCTGGGAATCTGGGTAGCCCATGGCGAAGGGAGATTATATTTTCCCGATCCCTCTATTCACCAAATGATCCAATGGGAAAACTTGGCTCCGATTGTTTATGTTGATGATTCAGGCAAGCGGACCGAGAGCTATCCATTTAATCCCAACGGTTCTCCTTTGGGAACTGCAGCTCTTTGTTCTCGTGACGGACGGCATCTGGCGATGATGCCGCATCCGGAAAGAGTATCCCTGCCTTGGCAGTGGCCTTGGCAGCCGCAGGAGTGGAAGAATCTCAAAGCTTCGCCCTGGCTTAAGATGTTCCAAAACGCCAGACAGTGGTGCGAACAAAGTTGATCTTTTTTAAAATAAAATAACCCCGTTAGTTTAGGAGGAACTAGCGGGTTTTTGTTTTTCGGTGAAGTTTAAGCGGGCTAATGAGCTGGGCATCTTCACATCCCGCCGCTTCTAAAAACCATTTTGAATTTTTAAAACATTTTAAGGAATAGCAGCTTCGCCTTACTTCCGGATATTTTAAAAGTTTTGATTCGTCGAAGCGGCTGGGGGCTTCCGGTATAAAAAAGAGGCTCGGTTAAATGTGATGTTGTTGCTATCACATTTAACCGAGCCAAAAGCTACTATTCGTCCCAGTCCCAGCCGGCCATTTCAGCCCTCCATTGCGCAAGAGTTAAAAATTCGTTCCGCGGTTTTTAGGAAAGAACCGTTAATTCTTTTTTCTCCAAACGTAACCATAATTGAACAAATTGCCCGAAACAATTCTTTTGAAGGGGGTTTTTCCTGCAGACTTTTTAAGGTTCTTTCAAGAAGAATCATATTTCCCCCTCTAGCCGAATTGATGGCGATTGAAGCGAGCTCTTGAGTTGAGTGATTACACATTTTTCCTCCTAGTATATTTTTATCTTGGCCAAATTTCAGTTGCCATGCCCACCTTAGCGCAACAGCGAAAAACAGTTGGGTCAGGGTGAGGTTGGATTTCACCTTGTTTTCTCATGGAAAATTCTACTTTTCCCGTTTCCGGGTAAGTCTCTTGTTGGCCAGTTTTTTCAAAACCAACCGCAGTTTTTTTCTCATCAGCCATTTTACCCTCCCCTAGTTTGGCTATTTGTTTAAAAAAGAACATGGGATTCTTTAAATTTTTGATATAAAGTAATGTCCGTAGAGTCTTCATCCCGCCGCTTCCAAAAACCATTTTTAATTTTTAAAACATTTTGAGAAATAGCGGCTTCGCCTTTTTCCCAACTGCTTTAAAAATTTTGATTTACCGAAGCGGCGGGATATGTCGGTCCCCCAGCTCCGCCAGCTGGCGGAGCTGGGGGCTTACGACATAAAAAACTGGCTCCCCTTTACGAGGAGCCAGTTTTCGTTTTCCCTAGTGAGTTTAACTTATCAAATAGTTAAAGCATCACAAAAAACTGATCTCCTCATGGAGCCATAAAATCCAAAACCAAAGAAGAAATAAGTTTTTCGTAATGCCTTAATCATAAAAATATTGAGTTTACCCCGTTAGATAATATATTTAATGGGGTTTTACTCCCTGTGGATAATTATATCATAAATATTGGCAAAGTCAACCCCGTTAGAAATTCGTCCATCGGAAAGGTTGTTTTTGTATGTTTTTAGTATGTTTCTAATGGGGTCAAATAAAATGTGGATTTTTTAGGTTTTTAACTAAAAAATAGCTAATTTTAGAGAAACTATGCGGATTAACACCCGCATAGTTTCCCATCCCGCCGCTTCCAGAAATCTTCCTTAGTTTCTAAAAGTTTTTAAGAAATAACGGCTTCTCCTTCCTTTAAGCTGTTTTAAAAATTTTGGTTCACCGAAGCGGCGGGATATACCGATCCCAGACTGTCCAAAAATTACTTAAATTCAATTTCTACCTCACTTCAGTGAGAATTGAATAGGCTAAAATCAGCTAAAATAATTTTTAAATTCTGACTAAAGTCAGGTAGAAAGATTAGTTCTCGGACAGTCTGGGCTTCCGGTATAAAATTAAAAGGCAATTTGTTTTTAGCAAATTGCCTTTTTTGTGGATTTTCATGCTTCAGGCCGTTAAGTCCTGAAAGCAGTTAAGAATAGCCCGGGCTACAGCCATATGGGAGTTGGTTGGGTGCTTTCCGTTTCTTTTGCAGTTTCGGCCATTTCCATTTGAGCCAATCCGGATATGAGCATGAGCTTTACATCCGCCTTTATAAGGCAGGTTAGATCCGCAGGCGAGAAGGGTTATTTCCTGGCCATTATCCAGATCAGGGGCGCAAGAAATAACGACTTCTCTTATTGCCCTGAATATGGCATGATGGATATTTTCTTCTCCTTGGCTGGCGCAAGAGACTTTTTCTTCTCCACTTGGAGTGGCGAAAACCAAGGTGGCAGTCGGAATCATTCCTGTACCGTCTGATATCTGCACGCTTTTTACGGCGAGATTAGTAATCATTTTTCCTCTCCTTGTTTAGAGATCCATTATGTCTTCAAATTTTACTTTTCTGCCGTTCCACCAACTTAACTCTTCGGGTGGGCTAGAACTTGTTGGCAGTCCATCTGTTTCCTCGCCCGTTTTTTCTTTCTTCGTGTCCTCTTCCATCTTTTTACCCTCCTGTTATAAAAAAGTGGTGTCTTTTAATGAACAATCAAAAAAACCACCCTGTTTAGGTGGCTTTTCCTATATCTATAAAATAATTCTATTTATCTTTTATTTATATGAAAACAAGCCACCCGGGAAGGTAGAAGAAGCAATAAACCTAACAGCAAATTTTTATTTATGGCTTGTTTCATATGGTTGATATTAGTATAACATACCTATAAAAAAAAGCAACCCCTGCCGAAAAGATCAGCAGGGGTTTATAGTTTTTTATTTTTTCTCCTTTTCTTTCTCCTTGACTATCCGGTAGCAATAAGCGTCCCAAAGAGCTTGCCAGGCCGCTTCCAAAAAATCAGCGTTAACTCCCATCACGGTCCAGGATTCCCGCTCGTTGGTAAAGGTGGCGGTTATCCTGACTTTGGCGGCAGTGCCAAGTTCAAGGTGAAAGATTTCTGGTCGGAAATCAGCTAGCCTCACCTTTTTCAGAAAAGGAAAATGCGGAAGAAGAATTCTCCGAAGAGCTTGGTTTAAAGCGTCCACTCCGCCCTCACCCTCGGCGTTAAATAGCATTTCTTCGCCGCATACGACTATCTTTAAACTGGCCTCACTATGAATTGGTTGCTGGCCAATTTTTTCATCCCAAACCCGCAGTCTTTGGAATTCAGGAAGGGGCGGAAGTTTTTTTAACCTTGTCAGTAGCCATAAATAGAGAGAAGCCCGAGCTAGTCCGAGATTTTTGCCTTGGCCAATCAGTAATTTAAGACTGGCCATAAGTTCCTTGGCTTCTGCCCGGGGAATGGAAAGCCCGAGTTCTCGTGCGATTTTGAGCAGGCTGGTAGTTCCAGATTTTTCCGAAAGCCCGATTTTCTCTCTGTTGCCAACTACTTCTGGGTTGGCGTGAAAATAACTGCCAGGGTCTTTCTCCAAGCCGTCAGCATGCATGCCAGCTTCGGTCGCAAAAGCATTTTCTCCCACCCAGGGTTCAAACGGGTTTGGCTTGATGTTCAGAGCCTGGCAAATTAAGAGATAAATGGAACAGAGTTTTTGCAGTGATTCGGGGAGAAAATTATTTGCCTCTCGTTTTTCCAAGATCAAGTTAGGAAGAAATGTGGTTATGGCCGCATTGCCGGTTCTCTCCCCAATCGTGCCGATCGTTCCCTGGATATGGCTGATGCCAAGCTCCCACGCCAGTTCAGACAGGCAAGAAGCTCTTCCCCGGTCGTTGTGAAAATGAACGCCAAACCGGTCCAAAGGAATAATTTTTGAAACCTCGGTGATTACCTGTTCTGCTTCTCTGAAATTTATTCCGCCGTTAGTGTCGCAGAGAACTATCCAGTTTGCTCCAGCTTCAAAAGCAGTTATAAGGACCCGATGAGCGTAATTTACGTCATCATTTAAACAGGCAGCAAAAGCATGCTCGGCATCAAAAATTACTTCTAAACCGGCTTCGACCAAAGTTTTTACCGAATTCCTTATTGTCAGAAGATAAGCCTCCGGGTCTTTCCTTAGTGATTTTTCTACTTCCCGGAGACGAGTTTTGCCAACCAAGACGCCAACCGGAACCTTGAGCTTTATGATGTTTCTGACGTCATCCGGATGGGTTCGGCCAAAAGCGGCAATTTTTGCTTCTAGCCCCAAGGTTAGTGCTTGTCGAATAAGTTCTTGGGCGCCATTGTGAGAATTAGCAAAACCCAGTTCTAGGTAACTGACTCCTAATCCAGAAATGGCCGTGATAGCTTTTAAAGCATCGGCAGTATTAGTTATTTCTGCCCCTATCCTTTGCGCGCCATCCCGAAAAGTCGTGTCTAAAATAATAAGATCTCTTCCCATCTTTTACCTCCCTTGATGGTTGTTGTTTTATTTTTTAAATGAACATTCTTTCAAAGAGCCATGGGACTGTCACCGAATGCCAATTCTACTGCTCCGCCAGCTGGCGGATTCGGCTGCGAAATTTTAAAAGCTCCTCCGCTTATATTAGCCTATAAATATCGTCGCTTTTTAAATTTCTCGCGACGATCCCGCCTCGGCGGGACGTAACGAAAGCGCATTCGGAGACAGTCCCAACGAAAAAATCGTCTTGCCTTGAAGACGATTTTTTGTATTTCTTATTTCAAATTTTGTTTATTCTAATTTTGCCTTCAAAGCGCGATAAAAGCGATTATCAATAATGATAATCCCAATAATGGTAATAATAATTATTGCGCTTTGCATCAGATTCATATGTTTATTCTTATCTTAGAGGATTGTTTTTAAATTGTCAAATATTAAACACAGAAAACACCCCGCCTACCGGTGAGGCAGGAAAAACACAAAAACACAAGGATGCTGAAGGGGGAAAATAATGATTCGTCTAATTTGCCAAAATAAGCTAAATAATATAGAATAAAGGTATTAAATGTTATATTATTTACAAAAATTATATGGCAAAAGTTATAACTGACAAAGATAAAATTAGGGAAGTTTTAGAGCGGGGAGTGGAAGAAGTTATTGATAAAGAGCATCTTGGGAGAAAATTAAAAAGCGGAAAACAATTACGCGTCAAATTAGGGATAGACCCCACTAGCCCCAATATTCATATTGGGCGAGCTATTCCCCTGTTTAAACTGAAGGATTTTCAGGAACTCGGCCATAAAGTTGTTTTAATAATCGGTGATTTTACCGGTATAATTGGAGATACTTCCGATAAAGATAGCGAGCGGCCGATGCTAACCGAAAAAGAAGTTAAAGAAAATTTAAAGAATTATATTCAGCAAGCTGGAAAAGTTATTGATATAAAAAAATGTGAGGTCCGTTATAATAGCAAGTGGCTTGGCAAATTGGGTTACCATGAAATTGGCAAGCAAGCTAATGTTTTTTCCCTAAATGAATTCATCTCTCGGGAGAATATTAGAAAACGATTAGATGACGGTAAACGTATATCTCTGCGGGAGTTATTATATCCGTTAATGCAAGGGTATGATTCGGTAGCAATCAAGGCCGATGTAGAAATTGGCGGCACTGATCAGAGGTTTAATTTATTAGCCGGCAGAGAACTACAAAGATATTATGGTCAGGAGCCGCAGGATATTATGACTAATCCGTTAATTGAGGGTTTAGATGGGAGAAAGATGAGTTCAAGCTGGGGCAATACCATAAATTTGCTTGATTCAGCTAATGAAATGTATGGGAAGATTATGTCGCTTAGAGATGAACTTATTATTAAATATTTTATTTTAACGACCAGGCTTGATGCGGCAGAAATTGAAAAATATCAAAAAGAAATTGAAGCGGGCGCCAATCCCAGAGATTTAAAAATGAAATTGGCTTATGAAGTTGTAAAAATTTATCATGGCGAGAAAAAAGCGAGAGAAGCGCAGGATTATTTTATAAAAACCGTGCAGAAGAAAGAAGTGCCAAGTGATGTGCAGACATCACCTAGTTCTGCGCCCGAAATATCAATTATTGATTATTTAGTTGAAGCTGGTTTAGCTAAGAGCAGATCTGATGCGCGGAGAAAAGTGGAGCAAGGCGGAGTTAGTGTGGGCGATAAAAGGGTTGAATCGATTGGTTTAATGTTAAATTCCGAATCAGATAATGGGAAAATAGTAAAAGTAGGTAAAAGAAATTATAAAAAAATTGTTTTTTAAGAGTGGTTATTGAAGGACGCTTCGCTAGGACCCACTTTTGTAACCAAAAGTAGGCAAAAGTTTCGGGGGCCTCCCGCCTTCGCTAACGCTTCGGCGGGCAAGCAATTTTTAGCTCAGCCTGCCCCGCAGTATTGCGGGGTTCGGCCCCCGAACCCCTTGGTGATTTTAAAGCATTTTGATTTTCTATGTATACTTTAGAAAAAATAAAGGAACATATTGCGGAAAAAGTTAATAAGGCGCTGGGCGAAGAAATTATCCAGGCGTCTTCCTTGGTTTATCCGCCTAATGCAGAAATGGGGGATTTAAGCCTGGCTTGCTTTTCTTTGGTAAAAGCGACAAGAAAATCTCCGGCCGAGTCCGCGGATTTTTTAATCGGTAAGATTTCGGCTGATGATATAGTTGTTAATTTAAAAGCCATCGGTCCGTACTTGAATTTTACTATTAATAAGGAATTTTTAACCGGAGAGGTGATAAAAGAAATATTTAAAGCCAAAGAAGAATATGGAGAAAATAAATCCGGCAAAAGCGAAAAAGTAATGATAGAATATTCTAATGCCAATACTCACAAAGAATATCATGTCGGGCATTTGCGCAATATTTGCTATGGCGAAGCGGTCAAAAGAATTTTATCGGTTAATGGCTATAAAGTAATTCCGGTTTCTTACATTAATGATTTTGGCATTCATGTGGCTAAAACTCTATGGAATTATGAAAATTTTGTAAAAGAAAAAAATCTGGGAGAAAAAATAGAGCCAATGCCGGCTGAAGCCAAGGGCTATCTTTTGGGAGAGATTTATGTTGATGCCTGTAGCCGGGAAGAAAAAGACAAAACCGCCAAGACCATGGTTAGTTTTATGATGAAAAAAATTGAAAGCCGGAAAGGGAGGGAGTATGAGCTTTGGCAGAAAACCAGGGATTGGAGCATAAAATATTTTGCTAAAATTTACAAAGAGCTGGGAGTTGAATTTAAGAATATTTTTTACGAAAGCCAGTATATAGATAAGGGCTTAAAAATGGTGAAAGAACTACTAGCTAAAGGGATTTTGAAA
>Ga0210017_1004345_pt1 | contig 11646 bp, 8 predicted proteins | sample CryGeyCG2014_020_FD_183966 | JGI IMG/M metagenome (GOLD analysis project Ga0210017, IMG submission 183966) | Groundwater microbial communities from aquifer - Crystal Geyser CG08_land_8/20/14_0.20 (SPAdes) (version 2) | ecosystem: Environmental > Aquatic > Deep subsurface > Groundwater | place... | reverse complement strand
CTCGCCATCCTTGTAAACAATGCTGCCAAGTGTGCCTGCTGTTATGTCCTTATGGCCGATGCTTATTCCCCCTACTGCAGGCCTCCACTTTGAGGTGTGGTTTACCGCGCTCTTTGCTGTCATCTTCGGCTTTGGCAGCGCTTTAATCTCCCCGACCTCAATCACATCTGTTTTAACGCCGTCAACAGTTTGAGGCACAAGGCTATGTGGGCTTAGCTGATCTCTCGGCTTTTTTCTTGAGACCAGGACAATAATTGAGTCCTCACCAGTCCTCTTGTTGCTGCTGACCTTCTTCCCAATGCCCATTCCTATTACGTTCTCCTTTGAGAACATGCTGGCCAAGTATTTCCTCTTTATGCTGAACAGGCTCATTTTTACCTTCTCCCCTGCGCCTTTATCCTTCCGACCTCGATGATCTCCACCGCTATGCCCTCGAGTGCTTGCGGGATCTGCCCTGCTGTGCCCTCTTCCTTCTTTGAGACCATCACAACAATTGCATCCTCGTCTGTCGGTCTGCCGTTAACACGCCTCTTGCCTATCCCTACCCCTACAACATTGGGCCTGTGCATCAGAGCTCTTCTGTTTTTATCAATCACCTGTTGTATGTTCATGTTGATCACAAGTAGGAGGGAAAACACAGGGGTTGATTAATGTTTCGGTGTGGTAATCCTCTCACTCCTATGCATCGCGACAATCCTCTTCAGCATGTCTCTGCGTGTTGCCTTCTCAAGTTCTTCAGAATCTGCAACCATAAAGTCTTCAAACTCCCGGAGTTTTACTGATGAGGCCTCTATTAGGGGTATGCCCTCGATGCCTGGTCTGCCTCCCTCGTAGATGATGGCCTTTACCCCTGAGAGCATCCCCAATACCTTGGGGTGGGTGATGCTGCAATCCCTTACATAGAGATATCCCTCCTTGATGTTGAGCTCCTTTGACCTTGTAAGGCTCTCAAGCCCCAGGTTCGGGAGCTTCTTTACGATAACCCTGCTGTTCAGAGATAGGATAAGCCCTCTGAGTCTTGAGTTCTCAGCCCTTAGTCTTGACACATCTGCCTCTTGCTCCTCTACTCGCGAGTATAGGTTCCTTATCCTTGCATCCTTAAACTCTATCAGTTGCCTTGCCTTCTCGTCTGTAAGCTGCGCAGACAGCGCCCTGAGAAGACGGTTTTTATGCCCCCTTAGAGCCCTGATCCTTTTCTTCAGCTTCGCGTTCTGTTGTTTCAGGAGCTTTACTGCTAACCTTGTTTTGTCCCTCTGTCCTCTTTGCATCTCCCCTTTTTTTACAGATGCTCTCTCTGTTTTCATTGGTCTCTTTTTCTTCCTGGGCGTATCTTCTCTGTCAACACTCCCCCCAATTTCAACAGCCTTAATGGCGTCAGTTATGTTCACGCTCTGCCTAAGCACAACGCTCCTCTTTACCCTTTCAGCATACTCCTCCTCCCCAGCCTTTCTGAGCACGCGGTCTATCCTAGTGAGTAGAGGCCTGAATTCATGGAATGCGAATAATGCTGATGCCAAGGCATCCTCTTCATGCTCATTTGAGCAGGGCATGGTTGCAATCTCTTTCTTCTCTGCTATGCTGAGGTCATGGGCAGGGGTGACGATCCTCGCCCCAAGCCTTGATGCAAGCAGCGACACCAGTCCAGGGCATCTTGCCTTGTCAGTGCCTACAATAAGAACATCACCGAATGCGATAATCTGCTTTATTAAATCCCCCAGACTAAGGTTCCTTGAAGAAGCCACCCTGAGCAGCCTGCCCCTGAGATCAAGAACAGCATACCCGGTTGTTGTTCCGGGGTCAAGGCCGATGACTGTGTTGCGTCGGTGGTTCATCTGCAGCCAGGGTAGCTTTGAGACTTTTAAAATGTTTGTCAAGAAGAACCTCAGAAGCGTCTTGTATGATTTTAAGGAGGACGAGCTATGTTCTTACTCATTCGTCTTTGCTATGCCTCTCCTTCCTTTTCCTGGCTGTCCTGGGCTTATGTGGCCCTTCCTGTTCTCTCCCCTGCCTCAGGGCACGTGCAAAGATCCCGACATACCCTCCAACAAGTACGATGATAAAAACCAGGGGATAGATTAAGAACGAGAACCACTTAAAGAGAGAGAAGATGCCCTCCATTGTGATTGATTCGATAAATTCAAAGACCCTGTAGATGAATCTCAGCAGGAAGACTGCTCCAAGGGCATTAAACAGGGGTGCAGGCAGGTTGAACGGAAAGAGCAGCACGCCAAAGAGTTCGCCTACAAAGAGGATGATTGATATGCTGATCAGCAGCCAGATGTTCATGTTTACAAGCTGCACAGCCCGGATAAACGCAGGGTTGCCGATAAAGAATGCAAGCATATTCACAACCAGCAGGATAACCAGAAACACAACCAGGCCAAGTAGCTTTGAGAGGATAATGCCTATAATTGATCTGCGTCTTGGCATGGCGTTGTGTGTGGATGGAAGGGGTTTATAAAGGTTGTTAAGCACAGATGCTACTCATGAGTGGTAAACCAGCGTAAGGTTTATAAAGAAGTCTCGTATTTATAAAAAAGAGGGCTTTGAATAACCCCCTACGGGGTTTATTCAAAGCCCTCTGATGTAGGTGGTGTCGGGGGTTTTCCGACGACATACGATGTCAGAAAACTTTGAATACCTCCATTCAGGGGAGGTTATTCAAAGTTTTCAAAAACACAAGTGAGAACCAGACAAGAGGATACTGATCCGCAAGAATTTGGAATGGAATGGAATTGAAATGGCAAAACCATTAGAGCATAGAATAGAGGAAGTAACTGCGCAAGGGCATGGACTCTCTTCTTTATTAGGTCGCCTTAGAAGATGGATAGAAGTCCGGCTCCTTGGTGGAAATGAAGTAGATGAGGATTGGCGGAACCTTCTTCGTAATTCTGCTATCTTTCTTCTCGGTAGCATGTTTCCGCTTCTGCCACAGATTGCAGCAGCTACAGGAGGCGGTAGAACCACGATGCTTGTATTAAACTCAGCAGATGATTTAGATTATCTCAAACTCTTTAAAAGAACTCGCTATGGAGATGAGTTTCCTATCTTGATTAGGCCAGAGGATGTTGAGGATTCTAAGAAGAGATTTGAAGTATTCCGAGAGAAGATATACAAATGCCAAGACCCTGGGAGAATATATATAAATCCAGAGGATTTTGTATACGATTATATACCTCAACTACTGAACTTTATAACTGGAAAGGACGAAATAGTTTGCAATGTGGCAGAAAATTTAGTTAATGACTGCTATACGCCAATTGATGCTGCACAACGTGTGATTGATTTTGTTCATTGTAATTTCCTTAGTGTTCTGGATGGAGAAAACTTCTATACGCAATCTTCTCTTGAGACTCTTGTTAAGAAAACAGGTAATTGTGAAGATCTTGTTATCTTAACCGCATCCCTGATGGATGCAGTGAAGTATCAGATGAGAGAATGGGGTAGAAGGTTTGATATCGAAGCAGGATTAATATACCTTCTATCAAATAAAAAAAGCTCTAATAGTCATATTGCAATAGGCCTTTGCAGCCCTGAACTATCAGATTTTTTCAGAGGAAGAGACAGCTTTATAGTTGAGGTTGATGGACAGAAAAAAGAATTCTTCTATGCTGAGACCGTGGGCACAACGGACTTACAGAATCCTGCTTTTTGGTGGGAGATAGGTATACTGTCTGATGACTTTAAAACCGGGAATTATTGTGCATATGTTGTCAAAGGACATGACATATGTAGAGCAGAAGTTAATTACCGAAATTAATGGGCAGGTTAGGGATTATGTTGGTTAAGGTTATTGATGTACTAATAAAGCAAGCAAGCCCCTATTGGGCAACCAAAATCTGAAATCACAGCCCTAACCTTGAAAACTTCGAATACCGAGGCGAGCCTTTAAAGGCGAAGCCGAGTGTATTCAAAGTTTTCCGTCACAAACAAAAACCTTTAAATATAGTCATTACATCCTCTCAAGTGTTTTTATGTTATTAAACAAGCAAGGTGGTTTCATGACTGAGAATGCAAGACCTTTAGATACGCTTAATGCTGCGCGCAACAAGCGCGTTATCGTTGAGCTAAAGAGTGGCAAGCAGTTTGTAGGCAAGCTCAAGGCGTTTGACATTCATGTGAATGTTTCTCTTAACGATGCTGAAGAGGTTGTTAACGGCGAGACCAGGAGAAAGATGGGGGCCCTCTTTATCAGGGGGGATACGATAACCCTTATCTCGCCAGAGTAGTGCTAAAGCAAGACTTTCTAGGGTGATGGGATGACAAAGGGCTCTGTAGCAATGGGCAAGAAGTCCTCTAAGAAGAACAGGATTGCCTGCAGGAGATGTGGGAAGATAACGTATCACATTAGACAGAAGACCTGCTCATCATGTGGCTTTGGGAGGAGCAGCAGACTGCGTTCTTATAATTGGAAGAAGGAAGGGAAGTAATCCAGCTTTGAGTCTTCAGTCCTGAGTCTTGAGAGTTGCGAGAGTTGCTCTCAAAGCTCGAGTCTGACGTTTCTCATGACTCGGAGCTCGTAGCTCAGGACTGATGACTGACCTCTGGCTTCTCACCTCTCTCTCCTCTTCTTCAGCCTGCTTCTTATCGCTTCAATATCTTTAAGGGTCTGCTTCATCCTCGCCTCAAAATCCGGACTGTTGAGGTCAGGTATATCAACCATCTGGGGGGGCTGTATCCTTGCCTCACTTATCTGCCTTATCTGTGGTGAGCGCCTGATGATGCGTCTCCTTGTTACCTCCTCTTCACCTCTGCTGCCTTCTTTCTTCCTTCTTCTGAGAGTAAGCAGCAGCAACACAAGCAGGATAAAGGCTGTGATGAGCACGATGATTGTGGTGATTGTTATGTAGGGGATGACTGGCACTGCCTTTGGCATCTGCAGCGAGGCTATCTTGAATGATGCTATCGCATCAAGGGCGTCGTTTATGTATGCCTCATTCGAGTCCACAACCTCTTCAGCAAGCTCATCCTTGCCAGACCCGATCAGCTCCTCTGCTCTTTTGATCTTTCGCTCTATGATGTCAAGGACTATGTTGAGGTCTGCAAGCCCTGGCTGCATGCCCACAAGGTTGCGCAGATATTCCAGGGTTGATTTCTGCATCTCTATTCTCATCAGCAGGTAAGGTTTAGGGGGCAAGACCTCTAGTAAGGCGCCCTTCTCAAGCACCTTCTCACCGTCAGCAAATATGATGTATTTGAATGAATAATTGCCTGCAAGCTCCGGGGCAGTTATGTTGAATGAGAGGCTTGCGGCCTCATTAGGCGGGATACTTACCTCTTCTGGCCATACTGCGTAGTTGTCCAGTGTAAGGCTGACCCTTGCCCTTACAGCAGCGCTCCCCTTGTTGTAGAGGGTTATGTAGCCCCTTGTGAGCATTGACTGCGCAGCAATGATATGATCGCTATACGATAAGACCCCTATGCTGACAACCCTTTCTTCAGCTGGCTTTGTTACATTCGGGGCTGCTGACGGGCCTGCGCCGCCGCCTCCTGTGGGTGTTGGTGCAGGTGGTGTGGGCGTTGGCTCCTCAGCTTGCTCGGTTGCGAATTCAACATAGCCCCCTGCCCTCTCCCCGCCGCTGTAATATCCGATCACTGTTAATCTGACGTCGCCGACATAGCTCGTTATCGGGTGTACTGTATAGGGCTTCTCAGAGACTGCGCCTACTGATGTTGTCTCAGCCCCGCTATGAAGCTGGGTTCCGTCAGTCATTGTCAGGTTCCATACAAGGGTTATGTCCTGGCTCTGGTAGCCTGTGTTCTCTATTACAAAGCTCACTGCAAGGTTATTTACAATATTGTCATCTACAGTGAAGCTGCGCACGTCAAATGGCCCGCCGATAAGCTTCCAGAACTGGCTTTTGGATAGTGTCTGATTGCTGATATTGGCCTGTATTATGGTCTCCCACTGTCCTTGAGTAAGACCAGGGCCTGTTGTGTAGGAGAGGTTGTATATTCCTGTTGACTGCTGTGTTAGTGTAAGCCCTGTCAGCAGGTTGCCTATCGGGTCCCTCAGGGTTACATTTATGTTGTTAGGGTTAATGTAACCTGAATAGTTTGTGATGTATGCCCTTACAAGGTAGTTTTCGCCTATAACCACCTCCTTGTAGCCGTCAATGTAGAGTTGGTAGCTGTCTATACCGAATGCACTGCCTCCTTGGGGCTCTGTTATGGTGAATGAGTAGTTATCAGAAACCCAGGTGTTGCCGTAAGAGTCTCCGAGCATGACGCTTATGTTTCTCTCCCCGAGTATGGGGGGCACTACAGCATACCAGCTGTAGTTGGAGATTCCTGATACATTGCCCAGGCTCCTGTTCTGCGAGTGGCCAACGAATATGAATGCCAGGTCAGAATAGGCGTAGAGGTATGCCCTCTTTATCTCACTTGAGGCATTCAGGTGAACGATGAAGTTTGTGATGCCGAAGCGGGTTGCGTTAGATGCGTTGATGTAGGAGATGCTTGCATTCGGCTTTGCAACCTGAAAGCCCTGCCATTCAGTTGCGTTGAAGTTCCCGAAGCTGTCATTTGCAGACACCTTGAAGTAGTACGTTCCTACTGCTCCAGCTTCTATAGTAACGTTGAAGCCAGACATAAAGCCGCTCATCGTATGATTTGTGAATACTCCGCCTGCATTGACAGTGCACCAAGCCTTGCTTATTGAAGAGCTGTCATTTACAACCGCCCTTATTGTTGCACTTGCCCCTGATACAAGGTCGCTTGTGATGCTCAGGTTGTATATGCTAGGGGCATCGAAGTCTGTTATGCTCGCAATCCTGAAGCTGCTGTTGCTTGAATCTATGGCTGTTAAGCCCCCATCATTAACCTCGATGTCAAGGTAATACCATCCTCCGATGTTGGTTGTGTTCCAGCTGTAGCTGCATTCTGTGCATGACTGGTTAGGCATTGAGTCAACAAAGTGCTCTTTTGTTCCAGGGGATGAGGAGTAGTATATGCTGACAGTCAGGTTGTCGCCGTCGCTGTCAGATATGTTGAAGAGCACAGTGTAATTTCCGAGGCTCTGATTGACGATCTCGCCCCCGTTAGGCTGTATCACAGTTACATTCGGGGCATGGTTGACGTAGAATGTGTTCTCTGCAAGGGAGCAGTTGTAGTCGTCGCATACTGCTATGAAGTAGTGCGTGCTCTGGTTGTCAGAGCTGTTTACTGTGTAGCTGCACCCCGCACTTCTACTTGAGGTGTTTACAGTACAGTATGTTAGGTCAGGGCATCCTGATATGTTGGCAGTCTCATTGCAGACGTAGATATGGGCACTGGTTGCCTGGTCGTCGCTCCAGTTTATGCTGAATGTGAGCTGGCCTCCCGTATCTGCCCGCACGAACTGGGAGCTGTCATTAAAGCCTGTTATGTTCGGCGGCTCATTAAGGCTGTAGTTTACATTGAGCCAGGGCCTGTTAGCAGCAGTAGCGTAGTCTGAGGAGGCAACTATGATGTAAAAGTTTGGTGCTAGCTCATCTGTTTTAAGCATCAGCCCTGAGTTGTTCACCAGCCAAGGCCGTGAAATAGCGGTTAAGCCAATCTCATAGTAGCCAAGATTCGTTACATTTACAGAGCTTAGAGCTGAGCTGTTAAAATCCCCTCCTCTTGCAGTCCAGCTTTCTGATGTGCGGTTGTTCCAAGTTACACTTGACTCATTCCACGTGTTGAGGACAGAATAAGCCCTTATTGTTATGTTCGTTGTGCTGTTTGAGCTGAAGGTAGCATAAAACCTCAGGGTGGTGTTGAATATCAATGCCCCAGGAGGTATGCTTGACAGGTTGAACCATAGCAGCCCCCTCCTCAGCTCCTCTGAGGCAGTCATGCCGACAAAGATTGATGCCCCTGAACCGTAGTTTGTATCAGGGGTGTTGTTCCTGATCTCGCTGTCAATGCCCTCAGAGCCTGGCTGCAGTGTAAGGTTTAGGGCTAAGGCTCCTACAGCTAGCAGCGTAAAGGCTAAGAAAACTGTTACAAAAAATAACCATATATGCAGCCTCAATCCCTTACCCCTCTTTTAATTCACGCCATAGCATCAGTTTGTATATAAAGTTATTGCGAACCTTGAGATGAAGCCATTCCATCGGTGTGCTCAGAGCAAGCAGATTCCCTTCGGCCATGAGAAAACAAAAGCTTTATATACAGGTTCAATCTAAAATTAGATAAGTTATAATTTCAGATTAATCCAAAAATAAAGAGAGTGAGGTTTTAGAGGAGATGAAAAGGCGCAAAATTTCTAGAGGACTATTAAAAGAATCTGTTAATAAGAAGATCACTATAATCTTAGGTGCAAGGCAGGTTGGTAAAACAACCCTCTTAAAGGCTCTTTATGAGAGACTCTGTAAGGGCAATGATGGTCTTTTTCTAGACTTGGATGTATTCAGCAACTTTGAGAAAATAAGCTCTTTCGAGAACCTAAAAAACACCCTGTTCTTAAATGGATATAGAGAAAAGAATAAGAGTTTCTTTTACCTCTTCTTGGACGAATTTCAAAGGCATAATGATCTGCCAATGATTATGAAGAATGTTTATGACAATCTTGACAATGTAAAAATTTATGCCTCAGGGTCATCTTCATTAAAGATTAAAGAGCAAATACAAGAATCCCTTGCAGGGAGAAAAAGGATATACAGACTCCATCCACTGGATTTTGAGGAGTTCCTGTGGTTTAAAGATGATAAAGAAGCACTGAAACAGCTTAGCCATATTAAGAAACTCTCTGGTGAAAATCTCTTGAAAGTAACTTCACGATTATATTCTTATCTAAAAGAATTTATGGTTTTCGGGGGTTACCCTGAGGTCGTGTTGCAGGACACTAATAAAAAGAAAGCTCAGGTGTTGGAGAGTATCTTTGATCTCTATGTTAAAAAAGATCTTATAGAATATTTAAAGGTCGAAAAGGTTCTTAATGCAAAGAGGTTAATTGAATATCTGGCAATAAATAATGGGCAGAAGATCCAATATGCTGAGCTTAGCCAGATTAGTTCGTTAGACTATCAACAGGTAGTAAGTTACATTGAAATTCTCAAAGAAACATACCTGCTTGCCATTCTAAGACCTTTCTTTACCAATAAAAATAAGGAGCTTGTAAAGATACCTAAGCTGTACTTCTTAGACAATGGAGTTAGAAATTACTTTATAAATAATTTTAATGAACTGGATTTGAGGGCAGATAAAGGATTCTTATTTGAAGGCTATGTTATCTCTGAACTGGTAAAGTGTGGGGTGAAACCTGAGAATATCAAATTCTGGCAGGATAAAAACAGGCACGAGGTAGATATAGTCATTGACACCCTCCAAAAACAGATCCCGGTAGAGGTTAAATGTAAGTCAAAGTTGAAAAGCGAGGATTTCATTGGAATTGAGGTGTTTCAGCGAATCTACAACAGCAGGAGAGGGTATCTAGTTAATCTTGCAGTTCAGGAAAAAAGGGGAAGAGTTCAGATCGCACTGCCTTATGACTTGGCTATTGATAGATGTTAAGAAGGGATAGATGTTAAGAAGGCTTGCCCTCACTTCTGGCATCCATCTTTGTTTCTTCCTGCAATCTATGAATCTCATTCATAATCCTGCTCATGAATTCGTTATTTGCCTCGCTGCTCTTTGCAATGTTTATTACTGCTGATCTTATTGAGTCCATCTCCTTGGTTAGCTCAGATACTGTCGCTATTATGGTGGATAGCTTTGACAGCCCATCGCTGAGTTCCCCTGACAGGCTGTTTATCTCCTCCTCTACCTCTGTTGTGTGTGAGGAAAACCCTGATAGCTCTTTGAGCTTGGCATCTGCCTCGCCTATCTTGTTGATCACGTCCTGTTTTGTCTCTGATATTGATTCAATCATGTTTGAGAGCTCCTTCTTTGTGGCTGCGTCCATCATGCGCGCCCTTGCAGCAGAAAACTCCCGCTTTAGCATATCCAGGTCTCCTGCGCTTGCTTGAATGGTTACCTTCAGCTGGTTGAGCTCAGATGTTCTCTTCTGCATCTCTATGAACATGCCCTCGACCCTGTCTGAGTGCTGCTCAACTGTTGCATGTATCTTGAGCATGGTTTCCAGGTTTGATCTGACGTCGCGTGACAGCCTCAGTATCTCGTCAACGCCTCTGAACTTGCCTACGGAGCCTTTCAACTCCCTTAGCTCATCCCTAAGGGCTGCGATAATCTCGTTCTGGCCATTGATCTTTGCACCAAGCTTTTCAAGCCTCCCCTCTAGCTTTTTGGTTTCAATGGCTAGGTTTTCAGGCTGCACCTCTGAGACAAGGTCAGCAGCCTTTGTTGCTAGCGCCTCTACTTGGCTGATCTTCTTTTCTTTTTCTGCAAGTGAGGATCTTATCTCTCCAAGCTGTTCGCTTATATGCGTTAGTCTCTCACTGACGCTCTTCCTGGCGTCGTCAAGCAGGGCAAGCTTTTCATGCATGAATTCAGACTCTATGCCCCTGCTGCCTGTTGCCATGGCTCTGGCCGTACTTTTACCTGCCTTGCCCCGGCCCCTTGTCCTTGGGGTGTTCTCTTCAGCTTCCCCTCTATCTTCTCCCTCATCCACTCCTTTCTCAAGCTCATCCTCTGCTCCTATCTCAGGGGGGACATCTTTGCGTCTGAACAATGCCATAAGCTCTGACCTCTTTAAACCTCACATCTCGCGTGCTTTTGACCTGCTTGTATTTTTCTTACCGCTTCTATTCCTTTTTGATCTTGCTTTATAAACCTTTTTTGGTTTTGCCCCTTTCCTTCTATCGTCTTCTGTCCTTGTCCAGTTGATCCTCTCTCTTCTCTTTACTGGCGCAGCCTCTGCCTCCTCAGCCTTGCCTTCTTTTGGAGTAGCCTCAGCCTTCTCTTTAGCTCCCTGTTTAGTTTTACGTTTGGCTTCTCTCCTTGCCTCCTGCAGCCCAGCTTCCTGTGTTTTGCTCTTCCTGGGAAGGCTCTGCATTAGTCTGAGCTCCTCATCTGAGTAGTAATCCCCCTCGCTCTTTACAGGTCTTCTGCCAATCCTCTTCCATTCAGCATCCAGCCTTGGCTCTAGGCCATCCAAATACATGCTGACCATGTTGAATGCCCCAATGGACAGCTTACTCAGGGCGAGCTTCAGCTCCATTTCTAGGTCGAAGACCTCGACGCCTGATTGTTCCAGTTGGTTAATGCTCCTCCTGACCTCTGCGAGGCGCTTGTTGAATGAGTCATACTGGTCAAGCTCAGCATCTGAGAGGCGCTTTGTGCTATGGAGTAATGGCCTGAATGATATGAAGTATGGCCTTCCGATGTTATAGGCTGCGTTAACAATCATTCCAGTTCCTGTTGCTGATTTGATGACAGACTCCTGTACTGCCTCGCCGTACTTCATCTTGATGCGCTCAAGGTCTGCCTCATAGCGTGTCCTGAACTGTATCTCTGTGCCTATGTTCGCCTTTATCTCGCCGACAAAGTCAGAGAGGACTTGCGATGCAAGCACCAAGCCAATTCCCCACTTTCTGAATTCGCGACATGCCCGCTCTATCTGCAGGAAGCCGTTGCCTGTGCCTCCGAACTTCGGCATCAGCCTATGGACCTCGTCAAAGACCAGTATCATCTTGAGGTTTGGCGACTCCTCTGGATTGCTTTCAAATATCTGTTTTATCACCTCACTCACAAAGAAGTCAACGTGTTCTGGTTTCAGGAAGT
>Ga0210017_1004344_pt1 | contig 11646 bp, 11 predicted proteins | sample CryGeyCG2014_020_FD_183966 | JGI IMG/M metagenome (GOLD analysis project Ga0210017, IMG submission 183966) | Groundwater microbial communities from aquifer - Crystal Geyser CG08_land_8/20/14_0.20 (SPAdes) (version 2) | ecosystem: Environmental > Aquatic > Deep subsurface > Groundwater | place... | reverse complement strand
CCCCCCCCCAGCTATTTGCAAGCAGAAATTTGCGCTTTGGCTGGCGCTCGGCTATAATATTATTATGTACTCCCAACAGAAAATCAAAGAGCTTGTGTCACAAATAAAAAAATCCTCAGAGCCGGATAAAATATACCTTTTCGGCAGTTATGCTTCGGGAAAGGCAAAAGAATCCAGCGATCTAGACCTTTGCATTATTAAAAACAACTATAATAACAAGCAGGAAGAGTTGCTAAAGGTGAAAAAAACATTTTCAAAATAGGAATCCCAGTAGATCTTTTGCTTTTTAAAGAAAAGGCTTTTAATAAGAGAAAAAACCTTTGGGGAAGCGTACAATACGAGATCTCACATAACGGAAAATTAGTCTATGAAAAATGAAAACGAAATAATGCTGGCCGAATGGCTACAATTTGCCAAAGATGACCTTGAGTCAAAGGTGACCAAGGAAAACGCCAAGAAAACATTCAAGGCCATCACTTCATGAAAATCATGATCGCAGCCGGCGAGGTCTCCGGCGACATTCACGCGGCTTACTTGGTTCGTGAGCTCAAAAAAATTAAATCAAACATCTATTTTCTCGGCATGGGGTCGGAAAAGCTCTTGGCTGAAGGGGTAGATATTAAGATCGATCTATCAAAGCGGGGCACCATCGGCATTTTTGAAGCCCTCCCCAACGCCCTCCCTGTCTACCTTGCCTACAAAAAAATGGTCGCGCTGATGAAAGCGGAAAAACCCAATCTCCTTATCCTGGTTGATTCCCAGGGGGTCAACATGCCGCTCGCTAAGGCAGCTAAAAAGCTCGGCATCAAAACAATTTATTACATTGCCCCGCAAGAGTGGCTGTGGGGGACAGCCAAAGGGGTTAAGAAGGTTGCCAAAACTCTTGATTTGATTGTTTCTATTTTTGAAAAGGAACATGAAACATATAAGCAGGCAGACGGCAACTCTGTTTATTTTGGTCACCCACTGCTGGACATTGTTAAACCAACTATGTCACGAAATGAAGCCAGAAAAAGCTTGTGTGTCGGCGAATGCGACGTTGAGATAAGAAAGGAGGCTCCGATTATAGCGCTTTGTCCCGGCAGCCGTACGCAGGAAATTGAAGGCTTGCTGCCAATCCTTTTAAAAGCCGGGGAATTGATTAAAAAAGAAATTTCCAAAGCAGAGTTTATTATTCCGGCCGCCTCAACCGAGATGATTAAAAAGATTTTTAAATATATTGGGGACGATTTTCGTCCCAAGGCTGTGATTGGCCAGACTTATGATATTTTAAATGCTGCTGACTTAGCTATCTGCGCCTCTGGAACAATCAATCTTGAGGCTTCAATCTTAGGCACACCGAATATTATGGTTTATAAACTCTCTCCCCTCACCTATCTCGTTGGCAAATACGTCCTAAAGATCGGCGAGAAGTTGAAATATTTCAGCATGCCGAATCTGTTATTAGATGAGCGAGCGATCCCTGAATTGGTCATGGAACGAGCCGAACCCAAAACAATCAGCCAGGAAGCCCTCTCCATAATTCTTGATAAAGAACGTCAGAATAAAATGAAAGCCTCGTTTGATAAACTGCGCGTAAAATTAGGACAACCCGGGGTGATCGGGAAAGTAGCCAGGGAGATTTTGAATACACGTACATAGCTCCATTTGACAAAATAAAGCAAACCATACTATACTGTATTTATGCTAATAAATAGAGCCTTACTTGATAAGATTTCTGAATACTTAGAAAAAGAGCCCAAAATCATAGTTTTATACGGTCCGAGGCAGGCAGGAAAAACAACTCTAATTAATGAGCTTTTCAAGAACTACGGGGACAAGGTGCTGTTTTTTAACGGGGACGATCTCCGCGCCCAGGAACTTCTTGGCGAACCCAACCTAGACAAATTAAAAGCGGCTGTTGGCAGCTCTAAAATCATTTGCATTGACGAAGCTCAACGCATTCCCAATATTGGCTTAAGCCTAAAGCTTTTATTTGACGCGTTGCAAATAAGAGTCGTCGCCTCCGGCTCCTCCTCCTTTGAATTATCTAACAAAATAAATGAACCGCTCACCGGACGGCTGGTTACTTTTCATCTCTACCAAATCTGTGTCAAGGAGCTAACGCCCGCCTCACCTGATCTCTCCCTGGCTCCCAGACTCGAAGAGTTTCTCCGCTTTGGCCTTTACCCGAAAGTCTTAACTACCGAGGGGGAAGAAGAAAAACAGCGCTATTTGTTTGACCTTGTCAACACGTATTTATACAAAGACATTCTCTCTTTTGAAACAATAAGAAAGCCCAAAAAAGTCATAGATTTGCTTTCGCTTCTGGCGCTGCAAATAGGGTCAGAAGTTTCGATCTCTGAATTAGCTAAACACCTGGCGCTCTCAAGGCCGATCGTGGAAAAATATCTGGACATTTTAGAAAAGATGTTTGTAATCTTTAATCTGCGCGGCTTTAGCCGTAATTTAAGAAAAGAAATTTATAAAACCTCCAAATATTATTTTACAGACCTGGGATTGCGCAATGCGCTGATCCGCAACTTTAATCCCCTTGCTTTACGTCCTGACGCCGGGGCTCTGTTTGAAAATTTCTGCGTTATGGAAAGAATAAAAACGATAAACAATGCCGGGAAATTTGCTAATTTTTATTTTTGGAGAACATATGACCAAAAAGAGATTGATTTTATAGAGGAAAGGGACGGGCAATTGTTTGGCTACGAATGCAAATGGTCAGACAAAACAAGGGCTATCCCTGCAAGTTTTCATGAGTTTTCCGCCGCCTATCCAAACAGCACGCTTACCTTTGTGGGCCCAGGTGATTTTGAATCGTTAAACCAGCTATAACCGCGCAAGTTCCGCCCCGCTTTTTACGATAATAACTCTTGTATAGATGCCCTGGGAGGTACTGATAAATGATTAGCACCGGAGGACCATTGCGAACAGGGGGGGGGACCACACCGCCTAGCCCCGCCAGAATTGAAAGAACTGTCTTTAATGTTAATGCTCAAGGGATAAAAAGGACGCTGCGGCCGGACGACCGTATCAATTTAGTTCTTGGGGCCAGATTAACAACCAACGAAGAGATCGCCGGTCATTCTTCATATGGCATAAACGCCAGTATTTATTCAGAAAATGGGCAATGGTATTTTGAAACAAGTCTTGGCAGCAAACTCATAGGAAAAATCCAACTTGATCAAGAGGGGAGCCCCTTGGTTGTTGGCCGCGGCCAGCCTTCAGATAGCAACTCTTTGGTCTTTCCTGACACCGATGACTTCAATCACATCTCACGAGGTCATTTGCAAATTAGCTTATTAAAAGCCGCGAACGGCGAAGCGGCTGTCTCTTTGCGAGAGAGGCCGGAAAGAGCAACCCAAGGAGTTTCCTGCGTCGAATTTAAACAAACAAGACCGGCTCAACCAATGGCGAGATCGGACGTCCCTGCCCCACTGGCCGCCTTAACGTTGGGGCAAGGGAGCATGTATCTTTCTCGTGATGCATTAGCAAGGCAGGCCCCCTTTGAATTGATTCTAGCAGGAGAAAAATATCTTATCCGGCAGGAAGGAATAATCTATTACATAAAAAAAACATCCGCTGAAAAAGAGGGAGCGTTTTTTTCTACGGCGAAAGAGAGTGTTTTTACTCCCTTCCAAAGGGTTAGAGTAATATCAACTTCTCATGGTTTTACTTTTGAAATGAACGCCCAGAGCAGAGAAGAAATCATAGCCCGCCGAAACAACAGAACCATCCCTCCCCCAACCCCGGCAATTGACGACCAATATTTAAGAACTTTTTGTTGGGCTAAATACACACCCATATTGCCTGCGATTGCTGATACAGAAACAGGAGAAAAGGTTGCTTCTGTTGACTTAGAACAACTGGCCAGCCAGGGGGGTGGAATTGTTTATGTCACTTGCAAGCATCGCGCGGCAGTCTATACCATTGAAGTGAACAAGGATGGCCAGGTTCTCATTTTTCATTTTACTCCTTTATCACGAAGGGATTACGATCAAGGCAAACCTGATAATCCATATTATACTCGCTTGTCGGCAAACCCTTTTAGGCATATAGTTCTGGGACCAGAACCAACAATAAAATCATTAAATGGGCGTTTGACAAAGGGAGAAGAGGTCACGTGGCCATATTTTGATGGCGGCCGGAATGAAAGCTGGACAGACCGCATTCAAACTATTACGATTCTTCACAGAAAACACGCATAGATTCGACAAGCTCGTCTTAGTAGAGTAGTTCCCGCACATTAACCATTATGATATAATAGTCCCATGCCAGTCCCATTTTTTGACATCACCAGACAAAATGCCACTAGGAATATGCCGATTCCAAGGATTGCTGCTCCTTAAAACTTGACAAAAACAAGGACTTTGATTAAAATAGAACTATGATTTCTAGATATTGCCAAAAATTAGAGGCTTTTCTTGAAGAAGGTAAAGTTCTGGTCATTTATGGTCCGAGACAAGTGGGCAAAACAACCCTACTCAAAGAGTTCTTAAACCAAACAACGTTGAAATATAAACTTGATTCTGGCGACAACATAAAAACACAGGCGATTTTGGGTTCCCAAGATTTTAAACAGATACTGGGGTACATTGCCGGCTACGACCTGCTGGCAATCGACGAGGCCCAGCGCATCCCCAACATTGGCCAGGGGCTCAAGATAATCGTTGACCAGGCTCCGCAAATCAAAGTTATTGCCACTGGCTCAGCCACGTTTGAGCTATTAGGCCAGGTTGGTGAGCCGCTCACCGGGAGAAAAAGGACCATTACCCTCTTCCCTATAGCTCAAATGGAATTGGCCGCCAGCTTAAATCCTTTTGAACTAAAGGAAGAGCTGCCACAATTATTAATTTTTGGCGCATACCCAGAGGTTGTTTCCTCCTCCGATAAAAAGGAGAAGATTATCAAGCTCGAAGAGCTGGTCTCTTCCTATCTTTTAAAAGATATCCTTGATTTAGAAAAAGTCAAAGGATCAAAAACTCTTTTAGATCTCTTGAGACTTTTAGCTTTTCAAGTAGGAGGAGAGGTTTCACTTTCTGAACTGGGACAGGCCGTCGGCCTTAACTATAAAACCGTCGCGCGATACTTGGATTTGCTGGAAAAAGCTTTTGTCCTCTTTAGTCTTAGGGGGTTTTCTCGTAATTTAAGAAAAGAGATTACGCAAAAAAACAAATACTATTTTTATGACAATGGCATTCGCAACGCCATAATCTCCAATTTTAATGCCCTGGGATTGCGTGACGACATCGGCAAGCTTTGGGAGAATTTTCTTGTTATCGAGCGATTAAAGGCCCAGGCCTATCGCCCGATTTACGCTAATAATTATTTCTGGCGCACCTGGGACCAAAAAGAGATTGACTGGCTTGAAGAAAGAGAAGGAAAGCTTTTTGCCTATGAATTTAAATACGCCGAGCAAAAAGCTAAACAGCCCAAAGAATTTCTAAAAACCTATCCCGGAAGCGTGTTTGAAACAATTCACGCTACAAATTATCTGAATTTTGTCGGCGCTCAAACAACCAACGTGATATAATAGAATTATGCCAGTCCCATTTTTTGACATTACCCGCCAGAACAAACCTCTGGAAAAAGAGCTAAAGGCTGCTGTCTCGCAAGTCATTAATTCCGGCCGCTATATTCTCGGCGAAAATGTGACTGCTTTTGAAAAAGAGTTTGCGGAATATTGCGGCACAAAATATGCAGTTGGCGTGGCTTCCGGCACAGACGCGCTGCTCCTAGGCTTAAAAGTTGCCGGCATTGGCCCTGGGGATGAAGTTATTACCTCTCCCTTTACCTTCATGGCTACCGCCGAGGTCATTAATTATTGCGGCGCCACCCCGGTGTTTGTTGATATCGACGACAAAACATTTAATCTGGACATATCCAAGGTCTCCTGCCAAATTTCAAACAAAACAAAAACCATTATCCCTGTCCACTTATATGGCCTGGCCTGTGACATGAAGCCACTGATGGAACTGGTGGCCAAAAACAAAATAGCTGTGATCGAAGACTGCGCCCAGGCAGCAGGGGCGGAATATCAAGGCAAGAAGGTCGGCTCATTCGGCCTTGGCGCCTTCTCCTTTTTCCCAACAAAAAATCTTGGTTGTTTTGGAGATGGCGGAGCAATCACCACAGAGAGCGAAGAAATTGTGAAACAATTAAAGGCCCTGCGCAACCACGGGACCACAAAAACCTATCATCATGATTTAATTGGGTATAATAGCCGGCTGGATGAAATCCAAGCCGCTGCTTTGCGCATAAAATTAAAACATCTGGATACCTATCTCGACAAACGTCGCCAAAATGCGGATCTGTACAAAAAACTACTCAAGGAGATCCCCGCCATCCAGCTGCCTAGCCACCCAGCAACCTGTGTTCACACCTATAACCAGTTCACCATTCAAGTCGACAAAAGGGATGAGCTGGTTGGGTTCCTAAGAGGCAAAGGCTTAAGCGCCATGGTTTACTATCCACTTGCCTTGCATTTGCAAATGGCCTTTACTAAATTACGCTACAAAATCGGAGATTTGCCGGTGACCGAATCGGTCCAAAAGTGCGTCCTCTCCCTCCCAATCTTTCCAGAGCTCTTGCCAGATGAAATAGAACAAACCTGCTCTGCTATTAAAGAATTCTTTAAAAAATGAAAAAACCTCGCGGCTTAAAAGTCGCCGTCATTGGCGTTGGCTCTATAGGCAAACACCATGCCCGTATCCTGGCGCATATGCCAGGAGTAAGCTTGACTGCCATTGTTGACCCTAACGAAACAGCTGCCAAAGAAGTCGCGTCCCTATACAATGCCCCTCACTTCACCTCTCACGATTCACATCTCACGGAATTCGACGTCGCAATAATTGCTACACCGACACAAACCCACTGCGGAATTGCCAAGCAGCTCCTTGAGGCAGGAAAACACCTCCTGGTAGAAAAGCCCCTGACTAAAACATCAGCCGAGGCCAGGGAATTAGTTGATTTGGCCAGAGCCAAAGGACTAATTTTAACAACCGGCCATATAGAGCGCTTTAACCCAGCTTATCAAGGGCTTAAAAAACTGATCAAGGGCGAAAAGATTATCGGCCTCACTGCCCAGCGTTTTAGCCCCTTCCCTGCACGTATTACTGACGCAGACGCTGTGGAAGACATGATGATCCATGATTTAGATTTAGTCCTAGACCTTTTGCCAACAGATGAGATCGAAAGCCTTAGGGCCAAAGGGGAAAAAATTAAAACCAAAACCTGGGACAAGGTTTCTGCTAGCCTGTTCTTTAAGTCCGGCATTGTAGCAAAAGTTTCAGTTGACCGCGTTTACAATGACAAAGTTAGAAAACTGATCGTTACAACGGACAAGGGGCTGATTGAAGCCGATCTCTTAAACAAACAAGTTTACATTCGAAATCTCCAATATCCACAACCCAGCATCCACCACACCAAACAATGCGACCAGCTAACAGAGGAGCTGCAGGCCTTCATTAAGTCAGTTAAAAAAGGAACACCACTAGTCGTGACAGGCGAAGCCGGATATAAAGCGATTAAATTAGCCCAGGAGGTACAAAAAGCATGCTCTTAACAATTATTTCGTTCCTGTTTGTCTTCACCATCATTGCCGTGGTCCATGAACTTGGCCACCTATATTTCTCAAAACGCGCGGGCATAAGGGTCCACGAGTTTGGCCTGGGCTTTGGCCCAACAATTTGGCAAATAAAAAAGGATAATACCGTCTATAAGCTAAACCTCTTGCCAATCCTGGGCTACGTCAAGATCGCTGGCATTGATACTGATGACCCGGCGGAAAAAGAGACCCCGGAGAGCGAAAAATACCAGGCAAAATCAGTAGGCAAAAAGTTCATGTCAATCTTTGCCGGCCCCATGACCAACTTGATTTTGGGCTTTGTAATTTTTTTCCTGGTTTTTGCGATCATGGGGATCCCCAAAGGCATATCAAATGAGATCTCAACCATCCAGCCAGGATCAGAAGCAGCTGAAGTTGGGCTAAATATTGGCGACAAGCTAGTCGCGATTGATGGCGTTAATTATGCCTCTCCAGACAAAGCCATTGAAAAAATCCACCAGAGCGCGGGCAAAAAACTGGCATTAACAATTGGTCGAGGCGCGGAAACCCTAGTTGTTGCCGCCACACCCAAGTACCACCCAAAAATGAAAATGGGCCTAATTGGCTTTGCCCTGAAACCACTTTACGAAAAAATCAACCCAATAAAAGCGGTTTATTTTGGCGCCAAAGAAACCGTTGTCTTAAGCTTAACTATTTTTAGCATTCTCGGCCGGCTCCTCGTCGGCAAAATCGGGATTGGGGACTTGGCTGGACCAGTCGGCATTGCCCAAATCACTGGCCAATACGCGCAGGGCGGGATGTTGTCACTCATGGGCTTTATTGCTTTCTTTAGCGTTAACGTAGCAATCTTAAATTTACTGCCAATCCCTGCGCTAGATGGAGGTCGCCTGGTTTTTGTAATTATCGAAGCGATTTTCCGCAAACCCGTACCAATTGAGACCGAGAACAAAATTCATGGCATCGCCATGTACGCCTTGCTCTCTCTAATGGCGGTTTTAACTGTACATGATTTAATGAGGATTTTTATTAAATAATTAGAATTCTATCCTGTCTCACCTATCGTAATGCGCTAACTCGCCGCAACGCAGTTTCCCGTTCCACTCTTTCCGCCGGATTACGTGTTGTCATCAGATCAATAACCAATTGAACATTTTCCGGAAGATCAGGTGCTACCGGGTGAGCCCGAACAAGATGCTCGTTGCCCCGCCCATAATAACCAGGGGCCATTAGCTGGCCCAAGACCAGGGCCAAGGCATAAACATCTGCTGCGCCAGTAATAACCGCGGCCTTATCTTCTTGTTCTGGCGCAGTATAGGGTGGGCTTCCCCAAAGAATTCTTGTCCCAAGGCCAAAAAATTCCCCGCTACAAGTAGAGTGGCCTCCTATCCTAACAGAAGCAGCTAGATCAAAGATCTTCAGCGTGCCATCGGGCATAATAAAAATATTTTCCGTCTTTAAATCGCCAGGCGTCCTTTGCGCTTCGTAATGTAGATAACGCAAAATATCGCCAATTGCCAAGACAAACGAGACCGCTGCTTCAGCCCGTAAGCCGCCAGCCTCCAGACTTCTTTTCGCCAGAGATTCTCCGTTTAATAATTCCATAATCAAGAACGGGAACTCTCGCGCCAGCCCCTCTTTAGCTAAACCAAAACTAAATAAATGAACAATTCCAGGATGGGTAAGCTCGCTAAGAACTTCTCCCTCCCAAAGTAAAGACGCTCGACAGGCAACTGTCCCCTCGTCTGACCATTCGCCAACAACAGACGATTTAACCGCCACCTCGGGAGAATCCAACTCATCGTAGTATGCGGCGTAGACCCGGCTTAGCCCACCCACACCAAGCAAGCGACCAACAATAAGGCGACGAGGCCCACTCGTAATAACCGAACCTTTTGGCACATCACAGGCTTTGCTTGTGTAGGCGGGCGGGCGTCTTATTGGAAAATTTCAGGCACATTCCTCGCCACCCTTCGTCGCATTCTTCATCAGTGCCACAATCGTCATCGCTCCAATCCCGCCAGGCAGCCATATTTATCGACCCAAATACTAGGTCATGCGACCCATAAAATAGGTCATTGACAAAACAGCAATAATAAGCTACTCTTTCATCCACCATGCTAGAACAATTGCTCGGGAATAAAACTAAAGAAAAAATTCTCTTGGCTCTTTTTTCTCGCGGCACCAGCTATGCCAGAGAGCTAAATGCACTCTTTAACGTTAGCTTGTCGCCTATCCAGGGCCAACTAAAAGGGCTAGAAAACAGTGGCATTCTTGTCAGTCAAAAAAAGGGCAAAATCAGAGAATACACCTTCAACCCCCGTTACCCCTTTCTCAAAGAGCTAAAGGCCTTGCTGGCCAAGGCATTAGACTTTATCCCAGAAAAAGAAAAGCAAGCTTACTATACCCCTAGGCTGCGCCCCCGGAGGTCTGGAAAGCCCCTGTGACCGCATCGCTCAAAAAAATTTCCATCAAAGACTTGGCAGGGTTCGTTTCCTCCCACCTAAATAAACTTAACCTTAAGGCAGTTTTAACCGGCGGGGCTTGTGTTTCAATTTATTCAAAAAACAAATACCAATCACTTGATCTTGATTTTGTGACAAATGCAGCAGAGAATCAGCCAAAAGAAATTACCGCCGCGATGAAAGAGTTAGGATTTAAAAGGGCTAACGAAGGATTTTTTGAACATTCGGATTGCAAATATATTATTGAGTTTATTCCTCCTCCCCTGGCGATTGGCCGCGAACCAGTTAAAAAAATAGATGAAATAAGAACAAAAAGAGGAACACTGAAACTATTAAGTCCGACTGATTGCGTCAAAGATCGTCTGGCAGCTTATTACCACTGGAATGATCCACAATCACTGAAGCAAGCTCTTATGGTCGCCAAAAAACAAAAAATCGATCTCAAAGAAATTAAGCGGTGGTCAAAGGTTGAGGAGAATGAGAAAAAATTCCAAACTTTTTGCGAAAAACTTAACGGCGCATGATTTTAAGCAGCCCCTTTGCTCCATAACGCCAGGTCATCTGCCTCCCCTACCAATCAAGCCTTTCGACCAAATTAGAAAAAAGAAATTTTCCCAAAAGTAAAATTTTTTGAAAATGAGGGTGATATATAAATGAGAAAGCTTCGAATAAGTGGCACAGTAGAGGATCAATTGTGGAAACAGACCCGTTAGCAGCTACGAACCAAAGCCTTGCGTCAGGCAACTGCCCCAGGCCGCCTGCCACGCATTCAAATTACAAGGAGGTGCGGTTATGCTTGATTTTCAAGGGGTATCAACTCCCTCAAGCTCTTCATTAAGATCAGAGGCTGGTCGACTCTTTCGCGAATACAAGCAAGTCCATCCAAGGCTTACGCCGACACATTTAGCAACAATTGGGACTTTCTTTGTCATAACTTTGATAAGCTTTCTCAAAGCCTATCATGAACAGGATCTCCCTGCTTGGTTGATACTTCCTTTTGCTTTATTCATTCTTTCCGCCACCCTCTTGCCCATACAACTTTCACGTTTTAACCAAGAGAAAAAGGCTCTCCGCCCACTTGAAACACCTAGCCTCCTTACCCTAGTCCTTGAACAAATTACAGCCAATAATTTTGATTACGCCTCCACTCTTTTTACTTCTATTAAAACAGATAGTCCTAAAATATGGGCAAAAATTATCACTATTCTTATGAGCCGAAAAGAAGCATCCTCTCCTCAGCAAGCCAGCTGCCTTGATATCCTAATAGGGATGGCACAGGACAGTAATGCGAAGACAACAAAGATGCCGGGCGCAAGCGGGCTTGCTGCCGTTTTTGCTGTGTTTGATGACGATCTCCCAGCCGCGAAAAGGGCTATCGAGGGAATCAATAGCATTACAGTTGCAAGAGCTTCTCTTGAAATGATTCGCACGGCTCAGAAAAAAGCCAAGAATTCCAGTCAGCGTAACAACCTAATGGAAGTAGAGAAACGTTGTTTAAGTAAACTAGCCAGCCTTATGAACACATTCGTTATTCAAACCTCTCTTGATTCTGAAAACAATAGCTCTCTTGATAAGCTTTTTCAGGGGGTAAGCTTTTCCTTGATTCTCTTTGGCTATCTCTCGCCA
>Ga0210017_1004338_pt1 | contig 11661 bp, 15 predicted proteins | sample CryGeyCG2014_020_FD_183966 | JGI IMG/M metagenome (GOLD analysis project Ga0210017, IMG submission 183966) | Groundwater microbial communities from aquifer - Crystal Geyser CG08_land_8/20/14_0.20 (SPAdes) (version 2) | ecosystem: Environmental > Aquatic > Deep subsurface > Groundwater | place... | reverse complement strand
ACAAACTCTCTTATATTTGAAAATAAAGAAGTTATGTTAAAGGTTATAATAATTCCTTCACATTCGGGATTGAATCTTGAATTTATTGAAGATATATCTAACTCAACTAATCAACAAAGTAAAGTTGATGAATCTGATCGCCGTTCTAATGATAAAATCCAAGTTGAATTACAACAAAAAATATATGATTTCTTTGGATTTTTTATGAACGTAAAAGAGGAGAATTTTATCATGGTCAGTCGACTAATTATATAACAAAAGAATTTATTATAGATCGACAAAAATTCATAAAGTCTTATTTAGCATTTAAAGGAAATCCTTCTGATGCTCGCAGAAGCGGAGGAGATAATCTATTTAAAGAAAATAGATTTAAAGATATATTGGGGAATATTGATGATTTTAAAAGAATGTTTTTTGCATTTATTTGTTTAAATTATTTAATGAAAATTAAAGATGATAAAGATTGGGGGTATGGGATAAAATATAAGAGGATGGCAATAATTGCAGCTGTTGGTGTAAGGAATATTGAAGAAGAAATTACTGCAGAAAATGTAAACTCTTTGGCAAGAGAAAAAATTGATGCTGTTAAGATGAAATGGAAGCTTTTTGAGGAATGGACTCAACAACAAGAAAAAAATAAGATGTATTTTGATGGAGAAGCTTTTGATTATGATAAATATTACAAAGGAGGAGAATTAAATTCAGATATACATACTTTTTTTAGAAATAATTAAATTAACCATTTCTTAAGTAGATTTTCTATCACTTCATTCAAATTCTTGTCTTCGTCGATTGCTTTCTTTTTGGCTTCTTTTAATAGTTCTGTTTGGATTGTTGTTGTGAATTTTGTTCTTTCCATTATATATACGTGCATACGGAAAGATTTAAATATATCTAACGTATATACGTATAATATGAACAATGTGGCCTACGCCCTCTACTTCAACTTCTGGTTCGTAATCAGCTGGATGCTGGAAATGAAAGAAGGACACTGGATCTATGGGTACGGAACAATGGCAGTAGGGATACTAATTTGTTATTTTCTGGATGAGATTGTGGAATTAGTTAAGAGATTGCCCTTTTAGTAATATTTATATCATTGTATTCATTCAATTTATTTTATGGGTTTAAATACTGTCCAAATGGAGAAAATAAAGAAATTATTAAGAGTAAAGATTGAAGATAAATTGAAGAGGTATACTCGTGAGACTAGTTATATGCCTTTTCTTGTCAGGCTGATGCAGGATCCCGAACAAGTTGCTGCTTACTCTTTCATTCATTCTTTATCTACTACACTAGGAATGTCTGTTTATGAAGATGTAGCCAAAATAGTATCCACTCCTAATTATGATATAGTTGAGACAGGTTATGACGTTGAAGGGGAACTATCTGATGAAGAAAACAAAATTATATCAAAGATTATGCAAGAAATTAAGAATAAAACCAGAATTTCAAATAAAAATAATGAAATAAAAGAAATATTAAGTTGTAAAGATAAAAGAGGCAGAAAAATTAAAATCAGAGCAGATTTATTCTTAAAAAAAGGAAAAAATGAATATTATATTGAGATAAAAACAGCCAAACCAAACATTGATGTTTTCAGTAAATCCAATAATTTTAGGTTTGGAGGGGTTGCTTTAAGGAAAAAAGAAGTAATTACTATTCTAGCAATACCTTACAATCCGTATCACCCAGAACCCTACATTAGATTTACAATACAAGGTGTTTTAGATGAAGAAAAAGAATTATATGTAGCTGAAAAATTCTGGAATTTATTAGGTGGAGAAGGAACTTATGAAGAAATTCTAAAAATATTTGATGAGATCGGAAAAGAATTTAAAATTAAGATACAAGACAAAATAAAAGAAGCAGCCACGAAAACAGATTAGTTATTTATTTTTCATATGAAATATTGTTTCTGCATAAGGTTGCTTGTCCCTTTCAGTCCTGTTAAGAACGGGCCTTCTGAATCTATTTACTATTTTGAGCCCGCTTTTTTCTGCAATTTTCTCGTATAAGTTGTGTTTATCATTTGCAACAATAAAAAAATCTCCATCTTCTTTCACAAATCTCTTTATATTTAGTAATACTTTACTAATACCCTCAACGTACTCGTCTTGCGCTTGCTGCCCTTTACCTTTAAACAAAGGACCAATTTCTTCATCATCAAACCTTTCAATATTAAACAATTCATAAGCGTAAGCATGCTGCTCATGATAATTAATCTGGCCGACATAGGGAGGAGAAGTAAAAATGCCATCAATTTTTTTACTCTTAAGAATTTTGGCAAATTCTGAATTTTTATCTTTAATTTCTTTAACTATGTCTATATTCCTTGAATCTCCTTGTATAACCTCTGAAAAAACATCTTTTTTTAACGAATCAAAATCTTCCAGTCTTCTGATAGTGTCCTTGGTATACCTATCCAAGTGTTTTATTATGTTGTTTATGGGTGTGCATATTTTTTTATGTTTAAAACAATAATAAGGTTTTTCCTGCACTTTCTTTAAAGTTGCAAGATCAAAATGGGTAGTAGCACGGCAGGAACGGGCAACCCTGCTTAAAATAACCCTTAATAAATTCTGAATTTTAGAATCTTTGATATTATTAATTAGAGTTAAGTAAAAGAAAAGTTCTTGTCTAATCTGTTTAGAAAACCAAGTTTTGAGGAAGGAAGGCATTTCACTTTCATTAGCTAATCCATTTTTTTTAATTTCATTAATAATTAATGATTCATTTTGTTTCAAAAACGTGTTTAATCTCAACTCGCTGTATTTTTCCTCATCCATTATTCCGTTTATAAATTTGAGTTTAATTTCAGGATTGGGAAAAAAATCTTTATTAAAATCTGACATTTTTTCTTTTAATAAATGATAATTAGACTCATCAAAGTGTTCTTCACTAAACTCTTTAGTTTTTTCTAAACAATCCAGCAAAATTTTAGTTATTTTTTCAATATTATAATTATTTAATTTAACCTCGGAAATTAAACAATTAAAATTTGATATGTCAACACCGATTGAATGGATTCCTATTTCTTTTGATTGAACTAAAGTGGTTCCACTGCCCATAAAAGGATCAAGAACTATATCCTCTTTCTTAAATAACACTTTGGTCTTAAAATTATCCGTTTTATCATTAAGAAAATACTCAACTAATTGAGGAATGAATTTCCCCTTATAAGGATGCAATCTATGAACATGTTTTGTAGTACTGGCTTCCCTTAAGTGTTCAAAAGACAATTTCCAGTTTAAATCCTCTCCTAATTTTCTTTTCCATACTCTTTCTTTCATTAATATATTCTCATAATACTCCTTTAATTCCTTAATATTAATAAGAATATTATTAAAATCATCAGAATACTTTGAAATCTTTGCATAGTTAACAAGATAACAAATATTAGAAGGTATTACTTCCCTTTCTAAGAAAGTCGAAGCCCATTCAGCAGCCTTTTTAGTATTAACCAGTTCAGCCATCTTAGTCATAATATAATTTCTTTGTTTATAAATAATATTATAAAAATTCCTTTATTAATCCTTTTTATTGCTTGCGTATAATATACTGTTTTTTCTTTTTAGAAACCTTTATTTTATGTTGTTTATTCCTTTTTAAGTATGGATACTGAGGGTTTGATTAGGCAGTTGAAGTCTTCTAACTTATTTGCTAAATGCTCTTGCGGTGAGGAGTTTAAACTGTCTGATGCTCTTCTTTTTGATGGCATGAAACCTTTCCCTAATGAGGCAAAAGAGGTTCAGGAAATGCTTTTAAGAGATTTGAAGGATAGGGAGGCAAATTTAAAGAAGAGGAAGAAGCTCGTTAATGAAAAAGCTCAGATTACTACTGCTGCGGTTAATATAGGCAAGGAGTTAGAGAAAGTTTTGCCTACTTTGAAGGATTTTAAATGGAGATTAAATGATTCAAGGTTCTTAAATGACCCGATTGATTTTGTTATCTTTAACGGCCTTTCAATAAACAAGATTGATTCTATAAGTTTTGTCGAGGTTAAAAGCGGAGGCGCAAGATTGAACAGTCACCAGAAGGCCGTAAAAGATGCAGTAGAAGATAAAAGAATAATTTATGAGGTTTACCAATGAAGGAATTATTTAAAGAATTCAGCGAATTCAGAAGAATACTCTGTTTGTGCCCTTGTTGCGGTGAAATAGTCAGAGTTTCAGATTTACACATTTATGCAAAGAAGCCAATAATCAATACTTGGTTGGATAATTTTGAAGATAAAAATTATAAATTTGGAACTAAGGAGAATAAATTTGAAGAACAAGAAGCAGACTTAAGAAGAAAAGCTCAAGAGAGAGGGAGAAAACAAAGCCAGGAAATATTAAACAAGTTCTTCAATGATCATATGACTCCTGCTTTTATAAAATTGAAATTAGATCCTGTGGATATAAAACCAGTATTTAATCCAATAGATTTCTTGGTCTTTAACGGGATGAACACAAAAGAAACTGTTGATAATATAATGTTACTCTCAAAGGAAACATCAAATGAACAATTAAACTGTCTTAGAAACCAAATTAAAACAATAATAGAAAAAAAACAATATGATTGGCAAGTAACAAGAATCTCACAAGAGGGAGCGGTTGAGTACGAATAAATTATTTAATACTTTGGTTATTTTATTGAAAATAAAGGAACTTTTACCCAAAGAGATTATAGTTTAAGCTGATGTAATATACTAAAAAGAGGTGAATAAAATGAATAGAAAAAATGTAACATCCAGTAACATAAGGTCTATAGGTTATGACGAACAAGCAAAAGTTTTAGAAGTTGAATTTATTAGCGGGGCAGTGTACCAGTATACAGGTGTTTCGCTTATAATTTTTAATGGACTTATGAATGCTGGTTCTCATGGAACTTATTTTCATAATTTTATACGTGACAAATTTCATAACATTAGAATAAAGTAATTATTTATATTTAATCCTCTTTTTTCATCTTGCTGGGGTACAGCCTGTTGGCTTCTTCTTTCTCGGCGTACTTCTTTATTAAATCAAGTTCTTCCTTGTTCCAGAGCTTGTCCTGCATTATCTTGTTCAGTCCGTAAATGTCAATGTCAGCAATCTCATCCCACTTCCTCAGCCTCTTCAATAAGGCAATCAATTCCTCACGCTCAGCACTGCCCTTGGCAGGGAACTTGAACGTGTCAAAAATGCTCACACGAATCTTATTATTGGAGCCGAACACGACGTTCACGCCTTCCCTCTTCGCAAACACTACGAGCGCGTCTTTGAGCTTGTCCAGTTCAGCATCCAACCCCTTAGTCAATTCCCGCTTCTTCTCCGACAACTCAACATACTTATTAACGAGTTTCACGCCAGAGTCTTTCAAATACTCATTCACGCCCTTACATTCCAGCTTCGCAAGATGGCTCCACTCCGGACAAATACTCCGGTACTGGCACCAGTCACACAAAGCACTCTTATTAGGCCTGAAATCAGTGGTGGATTCAATCCTCTTAATCAAAATAATAGTGTCTTTTCGCAGCTGTTCCAACTGCTTATTAGTCCTGGTAGAAGTCACGGCTTTGTTGAATGCGAGGAAGTGCCATTTTAGGACAATCTTCTTCGCATCCCTGTAATCATTCATCACTGCCAACTGGTACAGCGCTAACTGCCTGTCACCATCCAATTGGTCCTGAATCTTCAGATGACTATTAGTCTTATAATCAACAATGTGGTACTCAGTATCATTCACGCACACCAACCTGTCAATAAAACCCTGAAGCTTATACTCACCCTCTTTGTCCAAGTTAATAACAACCCTGCTCTCCAAACCAATAGTAACACCGTCATTGAAAGGGCAGTACTTCTCATAATAATCACTGATAAACTTCAAACCTATATTAAAATAATTCTCAGGACCATACTCCTTCCTGACAACAACAATGCCGGGATTCCAATTCTTATCCCACAAAACCCTGAAAAAATTATGCAACTCCTTCAAACTCGGCACTTTCTGAAACTTAACATCAGTATACAACTTCTGCAAAGTCTGATGAACCATGTCACCCATGAAAGCCTCAATACTAGTAGAAACGTCAGTCTTAACCCTGTCCACGTAATGAAACTTGAACTGCAAAGGACAATTCTCAAACGAAGACAAGCGCGAGTGGGAATAGATTGGCATAAAATAGTAAATAAGAAGAGGAAATAAAAGCTCTTCTATATCTTTTATAGTAGTTTTATCAGGCTTAAATAAGCTTCAAATCCATGATTTTTGTTATTACCTCCATCTCATAAAAATTTATATTCAGTCTTTCTTTTCTTAAATATTTGTAACCCCTTCACTAACTTCATTATATTCTCTAAAAAGTAACAGATTAGTATCCCAAAACTTATTATTCCCTATCTGTACAAGCGAAGGAAGAATAAGTTTTTAAATAAAGATTTTTAGAAAACATGTATATATGTTTAAGGAAAAAATTTACAATATCTTTGTCGGCCAATCTGGTGTTGGGAAGTCAACGTATTCTGAATTCATTGTTGATAATAATTATCGAATTGCTTCCAGCACTATTTTGAAAGAAGAGCTTGTTAAGAGATGTCTTGAAATTAATCATGATAATTTTCATAAAGTTGGAATGGAGAAAATAATGGAGGATCCTGCATGGCAAGCCAAACAAGTTGTTGAAAGAGCAAAAAATAAGAATTTTTTCATATTTGATGGACCAAGAAGCCCTTATGAAATAGATTATTTTCTTCAAAACTATTCGAAAGTTAATGTTGTTGGTTTTTTTGCTCCGAAAAAATTAAGATATCAAAGAATTATTCAAAGAGAAAAAAATGATATGAGTTACTTATCATTTATAGAAAGATGTGCAGATGAAGTGCTTGATGCGGGTTTACATAATTGTCTTAAAAAAGCCAATGTAATAGTTATTAATGGGGGTGACTCTCTTGAAAAAGCAAGAGTACATGCAAATGATCTTAAAAAAGTTTTAATAGGGGAACTTATTTCAGATTCAAATGATTTTATCAATTATGATAAAATATCAGAATCAGATATTATTCAAAATTTCCAAAATTTAGAAAATGAGTTAAGTAAATTTGAATATGCAATCTTTAATGATCGGCAAATAAAAGATTTTATTCAAGTATATTTGAAAGTAGAAGAAACTATTTTGAAAATGTTTAGAGAAGGAAGTTTAGAAGCAAATTTTTTTGATATAACTGGAGCGAAGTGAAAAAATGAAAGTAAGAGCAACATCATATGATTATGTTGAATGGAATGTCCAGCCTTTTTTACCAGGTAAATTATTTTGGCAACCAGACAATAATTTAAAACAAATAAAAAGTGATAAAAATTATATTAAACTACAAGTTCCTAGTAGATTAGATCCAGTAGTACTTGACTACGCTAAATTGCATCCTACTTCTGAAGAAAATGATTATAAAGCAGGAGCTGTTGGCTTTGGAGTAGGACTTTATACTCTTGCGGAAATAACGCTTACAGATAATCCTGATATTGAAGCAAAAGGGGATTCTCCTCTTGTAGCAAAACACATTGCTTCAATTATGAAACAAACTACTAAATATGAAGGAGGATTTTCAATATCCTGCAAAAGTCACAATTATAAACATATGGGTTTTTCTTCTACAGGATCACTTAGTAGTGCAGTTGCTAATGGAATAAATATTCTTTTAGGAAATCCATATACTGATGATTCATTAGTAAAACTTGTTGCACATAATTATGCAGAAGATAGTGAATTAAAAGAAGGATATCTTACTCCTGGCATTTCTACAGGTAGCTCAGGTCATATAGCTCAAAAAGGAGGAATTACAGTTGTTTCTTCTGATTGTGAATTAATAATGCGTCGTCCAATTCCTGAAGGAACAAAAATTGTTTATGGTGTTCCACCAATTGAAAGTGGAGGTAAAGGACCCGAAACATCAGATGTTGATGTTCATTCTTTGTCTTGGATTAGACACATTGACAGATTCAATGCTGCAAAGGTATGTTATTGGATTTTAATGGATTTTATGCCTGCAATGAATCAAGGTAACCTAAAAAATATGGGAAATGTATTGTATGACACAATGTTTTGCGGGTCAAAAGGAGCTCCTCTAGCTCCAATGCATGGTGGAGATTTATTAGGTGTTATTTTTGAACAAAGAGTTTCAGGAGTGGAAACATGTTTTATGTCTTCAGCAGGTCCCGCTCTAGTGGCATTAACGCAAGATAAAGAAGAAGTTGCAGAAAGAATATTTGAAAAATATAATTTTAAAACTTTTAAAACAGAACCTGACAATCAAGGATCGAATGTTTTATTAAAAGAATAAAATTTATTTTTAAAATCCACCCTTAGGTTTATCTAAATCTAATGTTTTTTTATTATATTCTCTTTTCTCAGCGTAATCAATTTTTTCTTTAAGAACTTCACTTAAAGATTTTTGATTAAGGTAATCTTCCGCAATTTTTCCTATTTTGCAAGCAAAAATTATTACATCAGAAACCTCACTCTGCATCTCTTTGTACTGTTTGCGTAATATTGTTTCAGCAAGTTCTCCAACCTCCTCACTAAGTTTTAGAAAACTAACATTCAATGATTCACCAACATCACTTTTATCTTTTGGGGGAAGACCCTTTTTTTTAGCAAACTCCTTTTCCCATTCTTGGATATCTTTTATATTCATAATATACCTAATCATATACTCATTTTAAAATATTTTGTTCAATCCTCTTCACTAACTCTTTCCATTACCTTTAAACCTAATTTCTTATTAAAATCCTTGGCATAAACGCCAGGCAAACCACTCAAGGCTTTAATGAAAAACCCGAAATCCAATTTAACAATAGGCTTCCCAAACTTATCACTTAAATACTTAGAAGAAAACTTCACAACTTCCTCGCAAGTCTCAGCCTGCAACTCAGGACTGTCATCCTCAATCCACTCTAACTCCACCCCAAAATTATCCAACTCACGCTTCAAATCCCTGAACTTATACTTATTACGCGTAACAGTATAAACTTTCATAACAAAAATAAACAAGTAAGAAAATACTTAAATAATCTCCGAAAAAAAGTTAAAACACTAATTTATCAATTTTTTTTATGAAAACAATTTATTTAATAACTAATAACCCAGGGAAATTATTAGCAGCGAAATCAGCATTCCAAGATACAAATATTGAATTAAAACAATTAAAAAGTAATTTTCCTGAAATACAAGCAGATACTAGTCTGGAAATAGCAAGATACACAGCAGTTAATGTAGCAAAAGAGAAAAATATTCCAGTGATAAGGGAAGACCACAGTTTATTCATAAATGAATTAAGCAAGTTTCCAGGACCATATACTAGCTACTATGATAAGAATATACCTGCAGAGAAACTCCTGAAATTAATAAGAAAAAATTACACCGGATACTTCGAAATCTCACTCGCGTATGCAGAACCAAAAGGACTAATAAAAACATTCACTTACCAAGTGCCTATTAAAATAAGCAAAGGATTAAAAGGAAACAGAGGGAACTGGAACAAAATACTAATGCTAAAAGACAGTAATAAAACAATTGCAGAAAGCACGGAAGAAGAAAACACGCACGTATGGAACAAAAACTTCAAAAAACTAGCAGAATACTTAAAAAAATAATAATTATTTTTTCTAGTGTTTCATTTAATAATCTCAGAAAAGCATTAATTTACTCTCTTTTTATGCTTATGATTACAAAAGAAATATAAAATACTTATTTTATAAGGATATTATGAAATTGGATGCTTGGGGTTCTGTTAACGTTGACGAGTATGATCACGTTTTTAAGGAGTTTGGGCTGTCAGAATTCAATGATTTTGGTTTAATTGACCATTATTTATTCAGAAGGAAGATAATAGTTGCCCATAGGGATTTTGAAAAAATAAAGAAAGCCATTTTGAATAAAAGTACATTCATTCAATTAACAGGAATAGCTTCCTCAGGAGACCTGCACTTCGGGCACAAATTAGACGTGGACTTCTTTAAAGTCTTTAATGAAGCAGGCGCAAAAAGCAAATTCTGCGTTTGCGACATTGACGCTTATGTTAGCAGGCCTGATGATAAAGTCCCAAGCATGAAAACAGCAAAAGAAACTGCAGTACGGAACGTTGCAGACATAATAGCGTTGGGAGTGAAGCCAGAAGACATATACGTTCAGTCACAAAAAGATAAAGAATATTTTCAATTCTGTTTTGAAGTGTCAAAGAAAATCACAAAAAATGCTTTCGAAGCCATATACGGCCATATTGACTTAGGCAAAATGGCAGCAGTATTCCTGCAAATAGGAGACATACTGCACATACAATTACCCTACATGTTCGGAAAAAATCCTTCAATAACAGGCATAGGCTTAGAGCAGGACCCTCATGCAAGAATAACCAGAGACGTGGCAGCAAGAATGGAATACGATTTTGAAAAACCTTCATTTTTTTATTTTCAGCACCAATCAGGCTTAAAGCAAGGCAAAAAAATGAGCAAATCAGAGCCGGATACTGCAATCTTCCTCAATGACACAGAGGAAGAGGTTAAAAGAAAAATGAATAATGCATTTACGGGCGGAAAAATAAGCCTAAAGGAGCAAAGAGAAAAGGGAGGAAACCCAGACATATGCAAAATATACGAACTTTTAAGATTTCATTACCCAGATGATGACTTACTTGAAGAAACATACCAGCAATGCAAAAAAGGAAAAATATTATGCGGAGAATGCAAACAAAAATGCATTAATTTCTTAATCACGTTTTTAAAAGAACATAAAGAAAAATATGAAAAAGCACTTCCAATTGCAAACAAATTAGTATATGGTACCAATAAGTTATGAAAAAAATCTTCCCCTTCCTGCTTATCGTGTTCGTGGCGCGCTTTAAAAAAGTAATAGATATAAATTATCATTTACTTTCAATCGGCTTACTTTAGGCTAATAAAGGAATCTTTTGGCAAATATTTATTAGTGAGGTTCAGAATAAGAATTATTTGATGAAAGAGAAATTATTAGTGCTTGCAAAGGCGTGCCCTATTGTCAGCAAAAAATACAAGGAACTCGTCTGCGTAGCAGGAGTAACCGATAATGGCGATTGGCGAAGAGTTTACCCGGTGCCCTGGGAATGCTTCTGGAGCACATCCAAGAATTGCTTTAGAAAGAAACAATGGATAGAATACGAGTTAAGAAAGAATGAGCCATCAGACCATAGGAATGAGAGCAGGAAAATAGAGCACGAAACAATCAAATTGTTAAAAAATGAAGACTATGCTGATATAAGAAAAATTCTTGAAAAGAAATTAACCACTATTGAAGAACTCGTAAGACAAGGACATAAAAAAGTGTCACTCGGAGTTATTAAACCCGAAATTATTGGCTTCATCGAAGGGGAGAAGCAGGGACTTGACAAGATAATGAAAAAGAAAGAGCAGAAGAACTTATTCATGGACGACGCAGTCAGGATTGACCCTATGACCAAAAAATACAGCTACGTCTTCAAATGCGGGAACCCTGAATGCAAAAGCCATACCATGATGTGCGAGGACTGGGAATTATCAGAATTATACCGGAAATGTGAACAATACAGAAAAGCAGGTAATTATAAAGATGAAAATGAAGTGTTTGAAAAGGTCAAACAAAGATTCTTTAATGATATGATTAAAAAGAAAGAAATTTACTTCATTGTCGGA
>Ga0210017_1004335_pt1 | contig 11670 bp, 14 predicted proteins | sample CryGeyCG2014_020_FD_183966 | JGI IMG/M metagenome (GOLD analysis project Ga0210017, IMG submission 183966) | Groundwater microbial communities from aquifer - Crystal Geyser CG08_land_8/20/14_0.20 (SPAdes) (version 2) | ecosystem: Environmental > Aquatic > Deep subsurface > Groundwater | place... | reverse complement strand
AGTAAGGGGTTTATCTTGGGAGATTTAATTCTGCTAGGAGTAAGAGAAATTATCAAAACAGGGTCATTGTATTATAGTGTAACTGGTTTAGCTTGGGTTTTTATTGTCATTTTCTGCTTTGGTCCAGTCCAATGGCTAGGACTGGTCCCAATCAGACTGCTTTATTTTGTCTTGGACCGAGTCCGGTTTCTGAAAAAGAATCTAGTCCGTTACCTGCCGCGAATTGATTTATAATCAGGATAGCCAGTTGCGGGGAGATTTGGTGAAAATCAAATCAAGCCGCAACTTTTTTTTTGCAACAACGGACGACGATCGTCTATCGTTGTTGCAAAGAAAGCCAAAAGAAAACCCGCCTCCTTGTTCTGTTAAACTTCTACAGAAAAGAAAGCGGGTATACGCGAATTCTTTACGCTATGACATCTCCTTGAGACGTTCCTTGTAGGAACAATCAACGATTGTTTTAGGCCACCCAAGTTCAACCAAAGTTTGTACTTGATCCGACCGAGACCGAATCATGAGTTGTTTCATAATCATCCTATGACGAATGCACAAGGCTGATAACTCCCAAGGTGATGGACCATCCAGATTAACAGCAAATGGATAATAGCCAAAAAACATTTCGGCTGCTGTTAATTCGATGGTAAACCTAAGTTGAGCAAGGTCAACTACTTTCGAGAAATGGAAAGGGTCGGTTGACGTCCAACCGGACTCTTTTATCGTCCAAAGAGGAATAAGATTGGGAAACATTGTCTCCAGGTATACTGTGGTTGTTTGGACAACCGGCGATAGGCTGATCCGCCCGAACAGGTTTGCCGCCAGAATCGTTGTTCCTTTTTGTCCTGCCAGCCAGTTACCATTCCACACGATGTGTAATTTATTGGTAAAGAGAACACCGGTTGGATGGAAATCTGGTTCAGGTGGGGGAAAAGACTGGAAGAGAGTTTTGCCCGAGATTCCCGCGGCCAGAGAGCCGGAGACACAAGGTGTTTTGGAAAACAAATGACCGAAATTGACCGAATTGGTTCTCCAAAGTTTTAATGTTTCCACCCAAAGTGGGCCGATTCTTTTTCCCCATTCTACATCTGCGTCCTTTACCAGATTCGGATCGAAATCCGAAACTACCAGATAGTTCCCAGTCATGCCTTTCTCCTTGTAAAGTTTGATGTTAAACAGCAACCAGGTTAAAACAGAAAGATATTATACCACAAAAATAATTGATTGCTAAATTGTTTCGAAGTTAGAGGGAGATTTTGATTGCCGGTCCCATGGTTGATTTAATAACTGCCTTTTTAATATTCTGACTGCCAATGGCCTTTATTAGAGTTGATAAGTTGGCTTCCAATTCTTTTTCCGGTTGGGAAACTTTGCCAAAGATGGTGTGAATTAAAGGGGCGTTGGCTTCTGATTTATAGGAAAATTTGGGTTTTTCAAATTCTTTAGCCAGTTTTTCCGGATTATCCGTAATTGTGCCGTTTTTTGGATTGGGCATTAAGCCTTTCGGTCCCAGCAGTTTGGCGTATTTGGTCAGTTGGGGCATCATCACCGGACTGGATAATAAAATATCAAAGTCAATCTTTCCCGCTTCCAATTTTTTTAAAGTTCCTTCGCTGGCAATTTCCACTTTTTTGGTTTTAACTTGAAAATGGGGGAGTTCGACTTCACCTTTAATACCTGATTTCGCCAAAACAAAATGAATTTCTGCCGAGCCGTTAAATTTTGAAGTTGAGGTCTCTTTTAATAGTTTGATGCCTTCTGATAGAGTATAAGTTTTAGCCGCGTCAACTTTTTTTCTGGCATCTTGGTACCTTTTTCCCCGAACTTTTGGGGCTTTCGGGGACTTTTGGGATTTCAGGGTCTTCTGCGAGGCTTGAGAATCGTTTCCAGCCACCGTTTCCGGCACCTGTTTTTCAGACTTTTGCTCTTCTTCCTTTATTTTAGTAATGCGTTTCTTTCCCATATTTCCTTTAAATTGTCATCCTGAGCGGAGCGAAGGATCTAGCGAAGTCAAGCTAAGCTTGACGAAGCGTAAACGCTTCTAGATTCCTCACTGCGTTCGGAATGACGATAAAATTACTCAATCTTAATCCCCATTGACTTGGCTGTTCCCTCAACCATATTCATGGCCGATTCGACTTTATCGGTATTTAAATCTTTTAATTTTTCTTCCGCGATTTTTCTGATTTGCTCCCGGGTAATCGTGCCGACGGTTTCCGTGCCGACCTTAGCTGCTCCCTTTTCCAAATGTAATTCTTTTTTAATCATGGCCGAAACCGGGGGGAGTTTGGTAACAAAAGAAAAAGTCCGGTCAACATAAACGGTAATTACCACCGGAATAATATTGCCTTTTTGAGCGGTAGTTTTTTCATTGTAGGCTTTGACAAAATCCATAATTGGCAGTCCATGTTGACCGAGTGCTGGCCCTACTGGCGGCGCCGCATTAGCTTCCCCTGCGGGTAAATTCAACTTGATAATAGTCTTGATTTTTTTTGCCATATATTCCTTAAATTCGAATATCGAATTTAATAGATTATCAGTTGATCGGTATATCTGGTCAAGAAATCCGAGATCAGAATATCAGAAATAATAACTGTTTACTGTTCTCTGTTTTACTTAACCTGATTTTTCTGATTTACTGATTTACTATTATTTTCGGATTTCGCTTGCACTGTAAATTCGGAAAAATTTATATGTGTGCTTCGAATTTTACTTGATTTTCTAAATTTTCGCAACCTGAAGAAAATCCAATTCCACCGGTGTTTCTCTGCCGAAAATCGAAACCAAAACTCTCATCCTCCCTTTCTCTTCATCAATATTTTCAATTGAGCCTAAAAATTCAGAAAAAGGTCCATCAACAATTTTAACCGCTTCGCCAACCGAGAACTTAACCCGGTATTTCGGCGCCTCCATGGACATAAATTTCTGAATTGAGGCGACTTCGCCATCGGAAATAGGGGTAGGTTTATTGCTTGCCCCGACAAAACCGGTGACCCCCTGGGTGGTTCTGACAATCAGCCAGGTTCTTTCATCTAAAATCATTCTCACCAGCATATAACCCGGGAAAATCTTCTCGGTAATGGCCAATTTTTTACCGGAGCGGATTTGGATTGTTTCTTGAGTGGGAATAAGAATTTCTAAAACATTATCCGTGGCTTTCATTGTTTCCACCCTTTGTTTTAGAGTCGAGGCAACCCGGGCCTCGTGGCCGGAATAAGTATGAACGACATACCAGCGGGCATTGGGATCATCGGATTTCTTGATGATCGTATGCCCTTGAAATTTTTCTTTTTTAGGTTCTTCAACCACAACTTCTTTATCTTCCTGACTAATTTGGGAAGGTTTAACTGGGTTGATTATTTTGTTTCGATTCTTTTTAGACATAGTATTTTTTAAATTTGTTAGTTGATCGGTAAATCAGATTAGCAGGGGTAAGAAATCTGAGAACAGAAACCAGTAATTAATACTGATATCCTGATCTCTGTTACACTTAACCTGATTTTCTGATCTACTGATTTTACTTGTTAAGAATAATTCCAATTAATTTTGTAAAAAGATAGTCCAACGCGCCGATATAAAGACCAACGGCCACCGAAATGCCAATGACAATTTCGGTTAATCTGATCGCTTCCTGCCGGGTTGGCCAGGTGACTTTTTTAAGTTCGGTTTTGGCTTCTTTAAAAAAAACGACCGGTTTTAGCGTGGCCGCATTTAACATATTCAAAATTCTACCACACAGAGAGTGAAAGGGCAAGAGGGCAAGAAAGCGAGAGGGAAGGAAAACGAAAAGCCCGCAGGTCGGTTGCCAGAATGCAATTTCGCTGCCCAGGCACAAAAAGCGGGTGTAAACGCCCTGGCGGGTGTAAACGCCCTGACGGGTGTAAACGCCCTGCGTGCCTGGGAAGAAAAAAGACCCGCCGAAAAGGTAAGCTTCACAGCGGGTCGTTCAACACGAGACATTTATTAACAAGGAATCAAGCAGCCAATGATATTGCTTGGAGCGTACTCAAAAGGAATGTTTGGTTGGATAACCAGTTTTCCCAAACTGGTTTTCGGTAAGCAAAGATAATCCTCACCGATGATTATCTGACCCAGATCCGATTGAGTAATCTTTCCTTCAAGATACAATTCCACTACTACTCTCGGGGAAATTACCCAATGATCAAGCTCTTTACCTCTGGGAGTAGCTTTCAAAGCTGCCATCCGAGAACAAATCTCCAGGCTAATCGGCCTTGGTTCAACAGGGTCACCGGTAAATAGATCTCCATCTGTCCAGGTAAGATTCTGGAGCCAAGGATGATTCTTCGATATACCTGTTATACCCCCAACCACATCAAAAAAACGGACGTTTTGACCATCTGTTCCCCAGGGATAAACTAAGGTTGACATGTTTCTCCTCCTCTTGAGAAATCCAATTGTCAAAGATCTGCAGTTTGGAAAAGCCAAGCATATTCTAACAAAGCTAGAGAATACAGTCAAGAAAGATGAAGATAGAATTTTTTGATGTACAGGTGAAATAATAAGTACTGGAAAGCTATATTAGCAGATATTATATTTTTCATAGACAGAATTTAGGATATCCACTAAATTGGTAATTGATGGGAAAGAAAACCCTCCCGCAGCTAAAAAATATCCATGGCTTGATATTTTAACCGGGGAGGGTTTTACGAAACTTGAAAATCCGGATCATTTTGCCTCCGAATAGTGGGTGCATTTTTCAATCGTACCTTTTCCGCACTCGGGGCATGTTTGGCCAATGCTTCTGGAAGTCAAATGCAGATTGCAATGGGTACAACGATATTCATTGATTTGCTGCGGACTCGGTTTGGTTGGGAATGGAGGAGTTGCAGCAAGCAACGATGGCGGCAGATAGTTCCCGTTTCTTCCAAAAAACCTAAGCAAAAAAGATGTCATTTAATCCTCCTTTCTGGCTTATGCCAGAGATTCTTGATGCTGATTCTCAAGGTGCAACTGGTTTGTAATATAACAGAATGGAGGACAGAAGTCAAATTGGTGGGGAAAAAGAAATACCGGAGGCGGTTTTGGTTATTTTCCGTTCTCCGGTAAGCTGTACCGTTCAATGGCGGCAATGATTATCAGGGGAATTGGTTTCCTCATAATCTGCCAGTAATTTTCCCTGATTCTGCCGATAAATTCGTTAATGTCACCCTGTCTTGGCTGCTGTTTTTTGGGTAAATCCGAGATTTGACCGCCGGCGGCGACGAAGGCGAGGTTAATGTCTTTTCTTCCCAAAGACTCAACGGCGCTTAACATCTCCACCATGCGCCAAAGAATGACTAAATGGCGGGAATCCGCGGGCAAGTGATGGAACGATTTTTTCTGAATATTCGGTTTATCATCGATCAGAACATTCAGATAAAATGCTCCTCTTTTGGAAATCACCAGGGCGATTTGGACGGTTTCCGTTTCGTTAGCAGACCAACTCTTCGGAACTCTTTTTTCCAAGGCAGATCCTTGAAAAAGAACTCTCATGGTTTAGCCCTCCTTGCGAGATTAAGTTAAGAGATTTGGTCCTGTGCTGGAAGCAGGATTCGAACCTACGAAGGCTTTCGCCGGCAGATTTACAGTCTGCTCCGTTTGACCGCTTCGGTATTCCAGCAATAACTTCAATTTTAGCATATTTTTGGTATAATAAGATAGTCTAGGGGCGTAGTTAATCGGTATAACAGCTCTCTCCAAAAGAGCAATGGGGGGTTCAATTCCCTCCGCCCCTGCCAACTTGCCTCCCTAGCTCAGTGGTAGAGCGACGGTTTTGTAAACCGTTGACATCAGTTCGATTCTGGTGGGAGGCTCAAACGGCAAGGCAGGCGGGTAAACAATAGGTCGTCAGTCCAATCCTGACCGTCGGCTCAAAGAATAAGGTAAAGTTGAAAGCTTATAATTAATTTATGTTTGGAAATAAAACGCCGGTACAACAAATAGAAGAAATTAGAAAACAAGCGGAAAATGACCGCACTAATCTTAATAGAGATCAGGAGAAAATCCGTGAATGTAGCGAAAGCCCAATGTCTAAGATTTCCGGACCCAACGAGGAAACCATCGGAGGTTGTGCGGATTGCATCGTAAACCCTATAAAGTGTCCGGTAAATAAAATAATACGCGGCGGTTCAGAGCGGTTAGGTTGATTTGAAGAAATTATTTTAATTTGGAGGATTCCTTATGGGGAGTATGTTTTCGGCATTTCTTGCAATATTTAGACAACGTTAATTTCCCCTCGGTATTGGTTTTATTTTTCTCACTGACATAGTTCTGGTTTTTACAAACCGAACAAATCAAAGCGAATAATTGGCGAAAACCTTTCTTGGCCATAAATGGTATTGTAACAAAAAGAAAGATAAAAAACAATGTCATTCCCGCGTTCACCCTGTAAGGGAAAGCGGGAATCTACATCAAGAAGTAAATCTGTAAATCAGATAATCTGGTTAAGCAAAATCTGAGAACAGAATATCAGTAATTAAAAACGGTTTTACTGATCTCTGATTTCTTGTCCTGATATTCTGATCAACCGATATTCTTGCTTATATAGATTCCGAATCACATTCGCTTCGCTCAGTGTAAACAAGCTCGGAATGACAAGATATGTTATTATTTTGAATATGGGAATTAAGAATATCGCTCGTTTATTGCTCTTGACTTTGGGAATTATTGGTATACTGGTTCTTTGGTCCGAAAAAAATCCCGGCCAACTACTTTCTCCTTTTGTTCAACAGTCAAAACCGGTCACTCCTTTATTAAAATATTCTTTTCCGGAATTGCGCCAGCGGGTTTATCCGGGAAGCAAGATTAAAATAGGAAAAAAATTGTCGCCAGCAATTGCTATAGGTGACAAGGTTAGACCTTGTCAGTCGTATGTGTTTACATTTCAAACAGAGGGGAAGACGGTGAGTGGGTTAATCAACATTCCAAAGAGAAGCGAGAAGTCAGAAGCGGGAAGCGAGAAACTACCCGTGATTGTTATGATTCGCGGATACGCGGATGTGGAAGGTTACACCACGGGTTTGGGGACAAAAAAGCCGGCCGAATTTTTCTGTCAAAACGGTTTTATCACTTTGGCGCCGGATTTTTTAGGCTTCGGGGAATCGGATCAGGCTAGTGGTGATATTTTGGAAGCGCGTTTTGAAAAACCAGTAACAGTGATGAATCTTTTGGCATCAATCAAAAATCCCACATCAACGTTTACACTGAACGAAGTGAATGTGCTTCCCATCAACCCCGATCAAATCTTCTTATGGGGCCACAGCAATGGGGGACAAATTGTTTTATCGGTTCTGGAAATATCCCAAGCCAACATTCCAACCGTTCTTTGGGCGCCGGTGACCGCGGGATTTCCGGAAAGCGTCTTGGGATATTTGGGAGAATTGGACGATAACGGTTTAAGGGTTAAAAACGCGATTGATAATTTTCTTAAAATTTATGATCCTAAATTGTTTTCGATTGATAACTATTGGAGCGATATTAATACTCAAATTCAACTCCATCAAGGGTTAGCTGATCCGCTGGTAACCGAGGAAGAATCGGATAAATTTGTTGACCGGTTAAAAAGCTTAGGTAAGGACATTTCCATTTATAAATACCCAAACAATGATCATAATTTAAGTAAAGATTGGGATAAAGTGGTTGAAACAAGTCTAAAGTTTTACCAAGATAAGCTGCGGTAAATTGGAAAAAGCCCGGTTATAACCGCTAATGAATTTCATAAGTTGGTTGGTAAATATAGTATAAAAGGTGGGCGTTTTCGTATAAGGAAGAAGATGATTTTTTAGCAGCCATATATTTAATAATGAAAGATTATAAAGAGTTTGTCAAGAAGGATTCGGGTTGAAAATTTACAAGGCGTCACCTTGCGAGGCTGCAAGGTGACGCCTTGCGTGCCTAGGGGCAAAAAAAGAACCGGCATCTGGGTTGCTATGAAAGCAATCAGTTGCCGGTTCGGGTACAAAGGTCATACTACTTCTTTAGCGGCGTTACCGTGGTGGGTGTTACGGGGATCGGTTCGATTGGGCAGACGTAGGGTTTGTCGTTATCGATCATGCTGACATAAGTACTGCCAGCATAACCCTCGGTCCATAAATCAGTCCAGAAACCGGAGTTGCCGATCAAGGAATCCTCATAACTGAAATAGTACGTCGTGAACTGTGAGGATATCTCGACCAGATCATAGGTGACCGGTTGTCCTGGCCACCAAAGTACCAGGGCAACCCACTTCGAGCCATACTTCAGGTCTTCCGCGGTCAGCTCTCTGTCCGTGGCTATATGTAGTTGACAGGTATAGCCTTCGATGCAGACGACGGAGGAGTCGACCATTCTAAAGACGAGCGGACCGGGTTTAACCAGCAGATTGATGGAGTTGCTTGCCCAGGAACCGCCGGCAGCTTGGATGGAGACATACACTGTCTTGATTCCTGGATTTTGCCAAGAAAGTTGAACGTTTCTTGACGGACCGAATAAAGTCAGGTTCTGGACGGTCTCGTCGGTGATGACCCAAATTGTTGCTGGAATCAGAACGGGATCGAGCGGATCAATGCCGATTTGGACATTAACCAGTTCTCCCGCCATGACCACATCACGATCCACTTTCAAAGAGACAAAATTCAGTGGGGTATACCAACCGCCACCTCCCTTGACTGTGGCCGACTGTAGCTTTTGTTGCAGGTCCGGCGGGGGGATAGGTGTTGTTGTCCGCGGCGGGATTGGGACAGGTGAACCACTGTCGGCAAATGCCGGCAGCACGGAAACCAATACCAAAATCGTTACCAGAAACAGAGTCGCCAGAATCCGGTACTTCATTGTGGAACCTCCTTAAAGTAGTTTGACCTGTTAAAGAGCGGCAGGGTTTGGCTGAAAGATTTCAGCTGGCAGGAATTATAACATACTATAAGGTAAAATGCAAGCGATGCCTATCACGATTTGAGAAAATGTTGGAAGAGGCGCGAGAGGTATTAAAAACATTAAGAAAAGTGCAGTTGGCGAGAACCGAAGTTGAGGCGTATGAAAATATAAGCGGAACAAATTTGGAGTTTACTAAATAAGATTTCGTAGGCACAAAAGGCGACGCCTTGCGTGCCTAGAGATCAATTAAGATTTTGGTAATGATTGAGAGATCTTCAGTTTGATTAACAAAAGATTCATATGAGAGTTTAGGGTTGGTTTTGGAAAAATAGGCTAAAATTACTTCCGAGTGAATCCATTCAGTTTTTCTTTGACCCAAATATTCCGGAAGAGAGGATGGTTGAGAAAAAAGCGCGAACATTTCCCGGTCTTTTGGAGTATATGAAGTTAAGGGATTCTGATGAATATATCTCGATAGATGTAAAAGCTGTTCGTCGGTTTCAACAGAGATTGCTTTGTAAACCGATTGATAAAGAGGTCCGACCCGCTGGTATTTTTTATTATTAAATTGAGTGTATCTAGTTCCCAAGGAGTTCATAAAACTGTCAATACCGTTCCGGGATTTTTGTTGAAGGAGAAAATGAAAATGGTTGGGCATAATGCAATAGGCGAGAAGTTTAATTTCATCAGAAAAGTTATTTAATTTTAAAAGTCTTAATATTTTTTCTTTTTCAAAATAAGTAATAGACGGGTTTAATAAGGTTTTCATAAGTTGATCTTCGTTTTTTGGTAAGAGATATTGTTTCAAATAAGAGAGAAATACAGCGTAATCCTGTTCATCCTGGAAAATTAGATTTTTATTTACGCCGCGGTTATATATATGATAGATACCATTTTCCAGGTATGTTTTAATAACATTTCTTCCGGGCATAAATAAATCATGATACAAAACCTTCTCTTTGTCAAGTCCGTAAGGCGTCGCCTTGCAGGCACAAAAGGCGACGCCTTGCGTGCCTAGGCGGAAAAAAAGGGTAGGAGGGAATCGCAATAGAAATTATTGACGATTTCTCCGGCCCATTGGCACTACCTGACTAGGAGTTGCTGGATAACGACTCGCAACCAGTAGACTCCCGGCGGTAAATCAAGGGAACATTGGCCGTATTCGCTGTACAGTCATTCCTTTGTATCCTCGCCAGCAGGGAGAGAACCTTTACCATCGTCATTGACCACTTCCAGTTTTAGTCCTTTAGGAAACTCTTTTTTGTCGACTGGAAAAACCGAAAAAAGCAAATGAACGTTTTCCTCTTTTATGTTCCAGGCGAGATGAATCGTGGCAGCGCCAACCACCGCAAGATCATGGGTAATTCTCAATTCACTGCCCCCATCATAAAAGGGTTTGATTTGGAAAGGACCAACCGCTAGAAGCTTGTGGTTGATTTTCTCAACCAAGGACAAAGCCAGAGATTCCACGATCCCTCCTAGATAGATTGATTGTCAAATACATGTAACTACAGTTACAGTATTTAAACATTGTACCCCAACTTGACAAAAAAGGCAAGAAGTGATATACTAGAGGCTGTTTGATCCCGAGAATATCGGGATCAATTTTTTTATGTTAGATTCTATTCTTGGTTTAACTATTTTAACCTCTGTGATTATTTCGCCCGTTTCTTTACCGGCGGATTTTGTCATGCCCGAAACGGTGATTAGACAGGAAATTGCTCAAAAAACTTTGGATTTGAATATTAGACCCGAGGGGTTTGGAGAAAATATTCTGATTGCTTTAAGATATTTGGAAAATCAGGGAAAGATTGGGGAAATTAGAGAACCTTTCGAGGTTGCATTTGCGCTTTATCCGGGACAAGTTTTTGCTTTTCATCCGAATGTTTTACCCGAATTTGCTGATCCAGCAGTGACGATGAATTCCTATTTTCTTACCACTGAAGGTTATAAAAGTGTCTTTGGTTTGGGCGGAAACGGGGTTTGCCATTTGGCTTCTTTAATCAATTGGGCCGCGCTTGAAGCTGGATTACAGGTAACAGCACTGGCCAATCATGACTTTTTTCCGATTCCCGGTATTGACAAAAAATGGGGAGTGTCTATTATGTCCACAGATCCAAGACAAAACTTGTATATTAAAAATAATCTGGAAGAACCGGTAATATTTTGGTTTACAGCAGATACAAGTAGAGTAGAGTTGAAGATATTAAAATAAGAAAGCGATTGTTAGATTGCTATATTGTTATATTGTTAGAATGTTTGTCCGCAGACAGTTTTTACAGGATAACATTATAACAATTTAGCATAATAGCAAGACGGTTGACAATCATCTCATAGTATGTTATACTATTAGATAGTTTATCGCACCTTAATATTAGGGTGAGAATGGGACTAGAAACAGACAATTAATTTTAAATTTAAAATTTAAAATTTGAAATTATTGCTTGTTTCCAGTCCCATTTATGTTCTATCACCAAAAATAAATAACCGAGCTTAGCTCGGAAGGAGAGTGCCTATCGGAATGGTGGTAAAGGTTAAGGCAAGGTGGAATTCACCTCACCCTAACCCTGTTCGTGTCCCGCGGAGCGGAGCGTGTTCCAAAAATCCCGCCGGTGTGCGGAATATGGTTTTGCACGCGTTCGAAACGTCTCTTGAGGAGGGGGCGCGAAAATGTGCATGAACTGGTGTCTGTGGAGCTCTGGTGTTGGCACTAAGACGGTGCCGGCACCCAAAACGATTTCGTCGGGAAAGAATGACGTGACCGATTTCATCCGGAGTGAGCTTGCTTGCTTGGGGCATCCCCAGCTTTCGGATGAGCCGGAGCCG
>Ga0210017_1004330_pt1 | contig 11675 bp, 9 predicted proteins | sample CryGeyCG2014_020_FD_183966 | JGI IMG/M metagenome (GOLD analysis project Ga0210017, IMG submission 183966) | Groundwater microbial communities from aquifer - Crystal Geyser CG08_land_8/20/14_0.20 (SPAdes) (version 2) | ecosystem: Environmental > Aquatic > Deep subsurface > Groundwater | place... | reverse complement strand
CGATGTCAGCGCTGAAGAAATGGATCATGATAAAAGTGAAAGCAATCAAAGTGAAGAAACAAGCATGGATAGTAATTACTTCAACCGGCTTTTTCAAGACAGAGAAACGGAGGTGGTAAGAAATAATGATAGCTTCAGCATGACGGATAAACAGAAAAAGTATTTAATTAGTCTGGTAAACGAGAGGATCTCCGATAACGAAGAACGTGAGCAGAAATTAGAATGGCTGGAGAGCGGAATCAGTCGGCAAGAAGCCAGCGATACAATATCAGAATTGCTATTGTCATAGCTATAAAAGAGCCGGGGATGTTATCGTCCTCGGCTCTTTTTTGTTTGCCTTAGCCAAAATTAATTAAACCTACATTATTGAATTATGCTAATGTTTGTGCTATATTTAATATGCGAAACCACAATTTATATTCTCGAAAGATTTGTTTTTATGAACATAGCTTCTTGTTTATTGGAACGGGCACTCCGACCAAAACAAGAGGCTGTCTTTCGGGACACCAATTGTGGTTTCGCAACCAGGTCGGGTGTCCGTTTTTGTTTTGAGAAATAGTTATAAAATTATTGCAAACTATATGAACAAACAAAACGAGAATAAAAAAGAAGAAAAACTAAATACTCAAAAATCTAAGAATGGCAATATCGGCACATTCTTCGCTTGGATATTTAGTGCTTTGTTTATTCTTATGGCTATAAATTACATAAGCAAGGGAGAGAGTATTAATATAATTAAAAGTTTAGTTATAGCTACACTATTATTTCCTCTGCTAACTAGCTATCTATACAACAAATTCAATATCTCAATACATCCAATTATAAAAATTATAATTATAGTTTTATTATTTTCTTTTATAGGAGATAAAAACTCTGAATTTTATAATGTACAAGGTACACAGTATTACAAACTTAAAGAATATGTGGCAGCAGAAAAGTCATTTTCTAAAGCGATAGAGTTAGACCCTACAAATAAAAGCGCCGTTAAAAATAAAGCCATGATCTCAGCGCTTTTAAATATTTATTCCATGCATTGTGAAGATAATAAGCAATTGTGTCTTGATAATTATCAGGATGAAAAATTAAAAGCTAAAATAATTGATTATATAATTAAGGAAAACGAATGCAATGCTATTCCTGCCAGCCAAAATGAAGCATATTTAGAATGTAGTCATCAACTTATTAAAATGAAAACTGATTTAGATGATACAGATTTATATAATTATCTTCAGAGAATGGATCATGAAGAAACAATAAAAAATAAAGAAAATAATAATGCAGAACAAGGGAAAAATATAACCCCCGAACAATCTAATTCCCTCACAATCGCTTCTAATGAGATTGAGCCACAACAGTTAGATCCAGAAATACAAAATCAATTAGATAATATAATGTCTCTCGTTAGAAAAACAGAAGGTGAACCTACGGCAGAAACAAAAGCTAATTTTTTAAAGATTATTAAAGATAGCGGGCAAATCAATTTTGACTTTACTAAAATACGTGCTATTATTTCTGGTCCAAGCGTTGATTATGCTAAGTTGTTTTATAAAGATGCTCTTCTGTCTTTAAAACAGGGACAGCCAGTAAGAAGCGCCAAAAGAAATGAATATGAAAATTATTTATTAGATATTGGCGTTATAAAGAAAGAGTGGCTGGAGGAGTATCAGCAAAAAATGAAAAACATTGCTTATGGCTTACCTATTATTTCACAATATGGAGAAGTCGTAGTGACAGAAGAGATTATAATTGAAACTATTAAGCGCATTGATGAACAAAGTAAACGGCTTGATTTATTATTAACACCATAAAAATTGAAAGGCAATCATTTAATTTGCAATCGATATATCATGCTAAAAGATTTTATAAACAAACTTTTTAATAAAGATATTATCAAAGGCAAGACAAGCTTTAAAAGGCTTGTTAAAATTTCCTGTCTGACAATTTTCTTTGGCGTCACTATTCCGGCGTTAGTAGTTTTCGTTGTATTCTTTGATTCTTTTAAGGATGATGCGATAGGTTATCTTAGCGAGAAAATTGTGAATGATTATCTCCTAGGTGACGATCGAGCTAATTACGACCTGATGTGGGGTCTTCGGTATGCGATTACAGATGATGACCTCTTTAAAAACCAATTAGCATATGAGATAAGAAATAAAATGGCTGGCTGGAGTGACAATAGCGGTTTTCAGTATGATGATTTTGAGTGGGTTTATGATGCGATTGAATCAACGCCGGATGAATTTAAAGTCCCGACTGATGTTCAGCGGGAAAAGATATATTTTTATACTACCAATAATAAAGTTACTTATTCGCCGAAACAACTTTATCGCCAGTATAAAAATTCTATTGTTACAATTATAGTAATGAATGAGGCTGGAGAATTTGCTCAAGCGACTGGCTTTGTTATTGCCGATAATGGCGTGATCGCCACTAATGAGCATGTAATATTTCAATATGACGATGATAGTTCTCTCAGCAAATTAGTAAATAATATCGCAGTTGTTTTTCATGGTGATAAAAATCTTTATCCGGTTAAAGCAATTTTAGGCTGGGACGAATGTAATGATGTAGCAATAATAAAAATAGACACGCTGGATAAAAAATTAACCAGCCTGCCATTAGGAGATTCTGATAAAATAGAAATCGGAGAAAAAGTATTATCTATAGGTTCCCCGAAGGGTTATGAAAGCTCATTGCTTGATGGAATGGTTAGCCAGATAAAAAGCAGAGAGGAGAAATGCCCGGAAAAATTTATACAAATCAGTATACCTTCCGACAATGGCGGCAGCGGCAGTCCGATAATTAACGAACGAGGAGAAGTTATAGGAATACATAGCCAAGGAAGTCATAGCGCTTTCTTGCCGCCAACCACTTCAATTAATTTTGCCGTGCCGATTAATTATTTAAAGAAATTATCAAAGTAAATATTTATATCCAACAGTTAACAATGCTTGGCAAGGTTCAAGGGTTGTTTTTATTTCTTAAATTTTAGCCTAATATTACGCTTGATTTATAAGCCTAGAAGTGGTAGATTAAAATCATATTTATTTCTAGTTTTGTTCGGACATTAACTAAAATAAGATTACCCTTCTTATAAAATAATTATGGCTAACAATAATAACAAATCGCTTGAGCAATGGATCTGGGATGCTGCCTGCGCTATCCGTGGCCGCATCTGCCGAATCATCTTAAGATCGCGGAGAAATTAAAAGCCTTATATAAATGATTTATCATACAAATAATTATTAGGTATTTATATTATGCAAATCTCTAACATCAAAGTTGAAAATGAATATCGATTTGGCAATATTATTAACGAGCTTGAAGCCGGCAAACTAAAGATACCTCGCTTCCAACGGGAGTTTGTTTGGGAGCAATCAAAGGTGATTGAACTGCTGGATAGTATTTATAAAGAATTCCCGATCGGCAGTTTCTTTATCTGGGTGGCAGATGAAAAGTATAAAGAATATTTTCGTGATATTCCTGAGTTGGGTCTACCAAGACCGTCGCATAAGGGGCCTATTGATTTTATTCTCGACGGCCAGCAGCGCATAACTTCTTTATACGTCACCATAAAAGGCAAAAGCGTTGGCGATACTAATTACTCTCACATTGCCTTTGATTTAGATCGGCAAATATTCACCCTGCATTTGGGAAAATATAAGTATGGCGGCAGCGTAGTACCGTTATATAAGCTTTTTAATGACGAACATCTCCAAGTTTATGACGCATTGACTCAGGAGCAAAAGAAAATGTTTGCCAAATGCCGGGCTACCTTTGAAAATTATCCGTTATCAGTTATAAGGGTACATGAAAAAGATTTAGTTGACGCTATAGTAATATTTGAACGTATTAATCAAGGCGGCAAACCTTTAAGTATTTTTGATTTAGTCGTTGCCGGAACTTGGGGATTTGATTTTGATCTGCGAGAAAAATTTGAAGAACTGGAAAGAAGAATTAAAGACAAGGGGTTCGGGAAAATCAAGCCTGAAGTGGTATTGCATATTTTGGGCTTGGTCGTAAAGGGTTATTGCAATAAAATTAACTTACTTGCTATTACCAAGGAGGAGGCTAGTGCCGCCTGGCCAGATATAGAAAAGGCTGTTGAACAGGCAGTAGATTATTTACGCAGTAATTTGGGAGTAAAAATATATGATTTTTTGCCATACCCCCCGATACTTTCGCTATTAGCTTATCTATATTTTAAAATTGACGGGCGGACACTTAGCCCGACCATAAGCAAAACCGTTAACCAGTGGTTTTGGCAGTCTGCCCTAAGCGAACGATACGCCCGCTCTCGTGAAACTACAATGGGCGAAGACCGCAAACGCATATTTGATCCATTAATCGTAGGCAAAGATGTGCGCTTTACTTTCCCGGTCAATGTCACGCCGGAGCGGTTATTGGAAATTAAAATTAGCACCAAGTCAGCCATAAGAAATGCTTACTTTTGTTTTCTAGCCAAGGCTCAGCCGCAACATTTTTTAAATAACACTTTAATCCAGCTCGATTATAATCTCTGCTCTCAATATAATAACAGCGAAAAACATCATATATTCCCCCGCGCCTTTCTTGCGAGTAAAAATATTAAAGGTAAAAATCTAATGTTGAACTTTTGTTTTATTCCGGCTGAGCTTAATAAAGAAATTTCCGATAGTTCACCTAATGAATATTTTTCCAAATACCGCAAGGAAAATGGGAGCTTTTTAACGACGCTAAAAAGCCATTATATTCCTTACGGCGATTTTATTGAATCAAACGACTTCGATCGCTTCCTTATAACCAGAGCCCGCCTAATAAGTGACGCCTTAGTGAACCAGGCCGGCAGCGTAATAATCGGCTCCGATTCAAACAGGGCAATTAGCGATATTGAAACCATGATCCGCGATCACATAGATCAGATATTGGTAGAGGCAGCCGGAGAAAACTATTGGAAACAAAGAATACCGGGCAATGTGCAGGAAACTATTAAAACAAGAATAATGGACTATGCGAAAAAAATTCCCGATATACAGCCAGAGCAATACACAAACAGGGATCGTTTGGATCAGGCCGACATTATGGACTATCCTCAGATTATTATGAATAATTGGGAAGTTTTTGAACCAACATTTAAATCTCGCGGCGAAGTTGAAAAAAGATTTTTAGGACTAAGAGAGTTACGCAATTGTATTGCTCATAATAAACCAGTTGATTCGGTCGTACGCAAGGACGGCGAGGCGGCAATAGAATGGCTTTATAGAGCATTGCGCAGGTCAGAGGATGTTATTGGGCCTGAATCGGAGAATCTATTTACAAAAGAAGAGTTAGAAACAATATCAAAAGTGCGTGACGAAGTTGGAAAAAAATTAAACATTCCATTTAATTTATATGAAACGGAACCCAGGGCCCTCAGCGCCAGCAGAATAAAAGGAGAAATTATTGAGCATTGTTACGAGTTGTTAAGCGAAGCTAAGTATCTTCCGTCATTACAGATATGGAAATGCTCGTACTACACCGGAAATTTGCAGATGTTTATTTGTTTGCAAGTTAATGAAAATAGTGAGGAAGTATTGGAGTGTTTGAAGGCAAGCGATTATTTTCACGATTGGCTATTTAAGCCGGAAATAAACGGAAAATTAATAGCTTCCCTGTTTGATCTTAACAACGAAAAAGAGTTTGCCAAAAAGCTTGAATCGGCCATACAAAATTCTCAGGAGATAATTAACCGATGTATCGATAAAAGAAAAAAGGCCGTGTACACTTTTAAAATTGAAACGGCAGTTGCTAGTGGGGCCTTATTGCCCGGCCAAGACTTTATTGTTTTTAATGGTTCTACCGCCAGGATAAAGGAGGCAAGCAGTTTCAAGGGATCAAGCGGCCAAAAGCTAAGAGCCAAGTTAGTCAAAGACGGTGTATTAGCGCGTCAAGATAACGAGCTTTATGTGTTTACACATGACTATATTTTTTCCAGCCCAAGTGCTGCCGGCGATACTATCACCGGACATAATACCAACGGCTGGAATACCTGGAAAAATATAAAAGGCGAAACCTTAGAAGGCGTTAGACAGAAAACTAAACCCAAAAATGACAAAGATAATTTGCTTATAAAATTTCTTAATAATTTTAATGAGCAAGAATCAGCCGTCATACAGAATCTAAAAGATTATTTTCAAGGATCCGGTTGGCTGGATTTTGGCAATACCGGAGATCGCATGACTTTTAAAATGAGATTTGCCGGACATCAAATTAATCCCATAACAATCAGATCGGATAGAACAATAAAATTTCGCTTTGGCTACTTAATATCGGACCGGGAATTGCCCGCTAAAATGGTAAACGCTTTTAAGGAAAATGTGCTAAGGGTTTTTTCCGGCCAGCCAGTCATTAAAGGTAGCCACAACGATATTGTTTACGAGTTTGGCCAGCTCTTGGATGAAGCCAGATTGAAAAAATTTAAGCAGGCCATAGACGCTTTCATAAAAGATTGCTCGGAAAATTAGAATATTTTAATTGCATGACTAATCCTAAGAAGATAAAAATAAAATACACTCAGGTAAAAACCGATCCGGAAATAATTGAGCAACATATAAATGAAGCTTTTGATATTTTATTTAATGAAACAATCAAACAAAAATATAATATTAAAAAATAAACAACACCTAAATAATTATGGTCATTAACCTTTGGGAAATAATAAAATACATATTGATAATTCTATGGGAGCTTTGGCCTCTTTGGTTAATTTTGCTGGCCGTTTTAATATTCCAGTTAATTTTTGATTGGCTCGATTTGGAAATAGACAACTGGCATCTTCGCCGAAAATTCAAGAAGGGAGAAGCCTGGAGGTCTGATCGCTATCTTTTACATTGGCTTCGAGCCATGAAGCCGTCGGAGTTTGAAGATTATATAACTAACCTGTTCTCTCGCCTGGGCTATAAGGCGCAGGCGGTTGGCCAGTCTTACGATGGCGGCATTGATGTAATTGCTGAAAAAGACGGGATTACAAATTATATTCAATGCAAAAAGTTTATTACTTCTCAAGTAGCCGTTGGTGCTGTACGAGATTTTTACGGCGCTCTGGCTGATCGATTGGCAAACGGACAGGGTTATTTTATTACTACCAATAAATTTACGCTTGAAGCTCGTAAGTTCGCCGAGGATAAACCAATTGAGTTAATAGACGGCTTTGAGCTGATCAGTTATATTCGGATGGCCAAGAAAGATGATAAACCAAATATTATGCCAGTTATTCAATCATCCGGAACATGTCCTAAGTGTGGTGGTAAGCTAGTAGGGCGGACTGGAAAGTTTGGAATATTTTATGGATGCGCGAATTATCCAAAGTGTAAATATACGATTAATAAAAAATAATAATCACATGGGCCACTTATTTTTGACTATAAAATATTTATTAAAAGACCTTAAGGCGAGCTTAAAAGGTGAACCTATATCGCCTACTGTGCCGCCTGGCGTTTCTAAAATAGACTGGAAATCAGATTTATTATACTTGAGCAAACTCATTAAAATAAAAACCAATAGTAAAACCGATCTCCTTTCATACATTAGCCTAGATCCTAAATTATTAAATAACCCCCGAAAAAGAAAACAAGCTGAACTACATATTAATCAAGCGTTTAGTGAGCTTAAAAAGTTTGAAAAAACTTTCGGGGCTAAAAGTTTTGATAATTGGGATTTTAACGAACAGGGTGGGGGTTTTATTAACAAAGACAACTCTAGAGAACAAATTATACTTGGTAAAAAAAGTCAGCCATTTTATGTAGCTAAAGAATTGTGGAGAAATAAAAACAAATATGCCACCACAAACCAGATAGCAAACAGAGTATTAGATGATATTAGAATCGACAAAGCGGGCGTACGAAAAGCTATACATGAAATAAAAAATAAACTCCGTGATGCAGAAGAGAATAATGGATATAGTTTTCCCTATGAAATAGTAAGGCCAGATGACCGTAATGCCGGAGTCGGACTATTCGACAAACAGTAAAAACAATTAAATTTTAAACTACAGAAACGTCTCTATGGACGTTTTTTTATATTCTAAAACGTCGGAAAAACGTCAGGCAGAATATTTTATTAATGCTAACTTTAAATAAAATATAACGTGACGTTGGGCGAACGCCGGCTTAGTTGAGAAAATAAAGTCATAACTAATTAACAAAACCGAGCAGCTATGACCACTTGCCTGCCGGACAAAACAATTTATGTCAGACGAAGTTAAGATTCTTAAAAATGTCGGCGGTGTCGACGGGAAAGGACAGACCGACGACAACGACGACAAAAATCCGAAGATTGAAGATAAATCTTCTTCGGTAGAAACCGTTATTAATATCATTAAAAATGGCGGAGTAGAAATTTTGGTTGACCAATTTGATGAAGTTTACGCTTCATTTAATGGAATGAATAAGATGCTGAAGACGGACTCCAGTGATTTCAAAAACTGGGTACGGCTTGAAGCATATAGAAAAATAGGGAAAGCCTTCTGCAAAGATACCATTGAAAACGCCGCCGGAATCTTGGAGGCAAAAGCAAAAGAAAAAAATCAAAGAGCAGAACTTTATATTCGTGCCGCCAAAGATAAGGAAGGTAACTATTGGTACGATTTAAGTAAAGAGGCTGCGGTTAAGATTAATAAAGACAGCTGGATTATAGTTCAAAATCCTCCAAAGATATTTAAAAAATTTAAAACCCAGGCAGCGCAGGTAACTCCGATAGGCGGAAAAAAATTATCAGAGTTAATTGGTTTCTTTAATCTTTCAAGCGAAGACGATAAAATTCTGATGCAGATTTATTTAGTGACTAGTTATATTTTTGGTTTCCCCCATCCCATCTTAATCTTATTCGGCCAGCATGGGTCTGGCAAAAGCACCGCATGCAAGTATTTAAAATCGTTGACTGATCCTTCTGTTGTTGGAATTATGGGGCCCATTAGAAATTCTAATGATTTTATTCAAGCCGTCTCGCACAACTGGACTGTTTATTTTGACAATCTTTCAAGGATGAACGCGGATTTATCCGATGCGTTATGTCGTGTTAGTACCGGAGAGGGTTTCCTCAAAAGGAAATTATATAGTAACGACGAAGATTTCGTTTATGATTTTCAGCACATTGTCGGGCTGAACGGGATTAACAACTTGGCCAGTAAGTCCGATCTGCTTGATCGTTCATTGCTAATTGAATTAACGCGAATTTCCGAAAAAGAAAGAAGCACTGATGAAAAAGTAAAAAAGGCATTTAATTTAATAAAGCCGTACATTATAGGCGCTTGTTTTGATGCTGTGGCCAAGGCTATCAATATTTTACCAAACGTCAAGATAGAATATGTCCCCCGAATGGCGGACTTTGCTTATTGGGGATATGCAGTGGCTGAGGCACTAGGCATAGGAGGAGTAAAATTTTTACAGGCGTATGAAAATAATATTTTAAGGCAAAACAGGGAGGCCATTAAGGCAAACCCGGTGGCGAAAGCTATTCTAATTTTTATGGCTAAACAAGTCAACGATAAAGTTGAAGAGACTCCCGATTGTTTATTCGACGAATTAATAAAAAACGCATATAAAGCAGAAACGGATTATACCAAAGACCAGTCTTGGCCGACAAATGTTAATTGGTTTGGGAGAAGATTAAATGAAGCAATTCCTAACTTAGAAAAAGCTGGTATTAGAATCACTAAAAGCAAGGGTGATGAGAGAATGATTATTATCGAAAAAATAAATACTGATATCAAAAGTAACTCTCCGCTAAATGACGACATAGACGTTTCAGAAATACCCATGGACGATGGGTTAACGCCGGCAGAGCGAGAACGTAAGCAGGCATATGGCTTTAATGGCAACGACATAAAGAATGGGGATGATTTTGACGTAAGTAAAATTATGTTTTAATTAATATTTATCTTGAGGTATAATATGGGAGTCCACATTGCTTAATTGCAATGCCCATATTGTACCTTAACAATTAAATGAACGGTGATTCAAACACGAACAACTTAATCAAACCCGTAGAATTAGCAGAATTCTTAGGTATTTCTAAGTCTTCCGTCTACCTGCTGGTAGAAACTCGTAAACTCCCCTTCTATAAAGTTGGCGGCGGCTTAAGATTTAAGATGACCGACATCGAGGAGTACTTAAAAACTGTTCGTGTTGAACCAATCGTTACAAAAAAATATGGGCATAATTAAACGAGGCAAAAAATACTATATTAGCTTTAGATTAAACCGACGAAGGTATCGTAGAGTCAGTCCTGACAGTAGTAAGGGCGGCGCCAAGGCTTATGAAGCCCTAATGAGACAAAATATAGCCAGCGGCAAGCCGCTTAACATTTTCGAAAACGCAAAGGACGCCCCCACCTTCAAAGACTTCTCCCGGAAATGGTTTGAGGTGTATGTAAAAACCAATAATAAATATTCCGAAACGTTGAATAAAGAATCTGTCCTAAGAGCTCACCTTAATCCGCACTTCGGGCAAATGCGTTTGGATAAAATCAGCAGCCTGGACATCGAAGACTTCAAGGCAAAGGAATTAAAATCCGGTTTAGCCAATAAAAGCGTCAACAACTCCCTAATCGTTTTAAGCAAATGTTTAAACACGGCTAAGGAGTGGAGCATGTTGGCCAATGTGCCTAAAATAAAACTGCTCAAAGTTGAACCGCAAAAATTCGACTTCTTAAGCGACGCCGAAAGCCAACTGCTCTTGGACAACTGCGACGGCCTGCTGAAAAATATGGTTTTCGTAGCGCTTAAAACCGGCTTACGTTTCGGCGAACTGATTGCCCTGCAGCCTGGCGATATAGATTTGGATAATAAGCTTATGACTGTCAGCAAATCAATCAGCTGCGGCCGCATGGGCGCGCCTAAAAGCAATAAAATTAGGTTCATTCCCCTTTTAGAAGAAGTTTGTCAGGTACTGGCTATCGGAAACGCAAAAACCAGTTTCATATTCAGCAAAAATGGTAAAGATCCATTAGGCAAAATGCAATGTTCAAGGTGGTTGCGCCGCGCCTGTGAGAAAACCGGCCTAAGAAACATAGGTTGGCACACTCTAAGGCACACTTTCGCCTCTCAGCTGGCGCAGAATGGCGTTTCTATCATGCTGATTAAAGAATTACTTGGCCATGCCGATATAAAAACTACCCTACGCTATTCTCACTTGACTCCGCTAGTCACTAGGGAGGCAATAGAGACGCTAAATAAAAAAAGCGGCCACAAAGCGGCCACAAATTCTGTTTTAGAAGACTTAAAAATATTAACTCTTGCCCCTGTTAGATCTGAAATATCTCTGAAAACCCAATAGAATAAAAGGTTTTATCTCAATAACCTTTTGGTACCGCTACGGGGAATCGAACCCCGGTTACCAGGATGAAAACCTGGTGTCCTAACCACTAGACGATAGCGGCAAATGTAAAATAAATAGCCCTATAACGGACTAAAAAAATTATAATCTAAAATACCTGTCTAGTCAATATTATAAAGTTGTCATTCCCGCGCTTGCCCGCCTCTGGCGGGAAAGCGGGAATCCAGGTTAAGCCCGTAGAAATTTCAGTCTGCCGAGATTGCGTTAAAATAAAATGTTTGTGCCGCTTACTCCTGGATTCCGGCTCGTCCGCCTCGGCTCGCCGACGCGAGACGGGGAGGCCGCAATGACAAAATCAGCTTATTTATGATAAAATTATAAATA
>Ga0210017_1004329_pt1 | contig 11675 bp, 9 predicted proteins | sample CryGeyCG2014_020_FD_183966 | JGI IMG/M metagenome (GOLD analysis project Ga0210017, IMG submission 183966) | Groundwater microbial communities from aquifer - Crystal Geyser CG08_land_8/20/14_0.20 (SPAdes) (version 2) | ecosystem: Environmental > Aquatic > Deep subsurface > Groundwater | place... | reverse complement strand
GACAGTCTGTTATGCTCCAACAAAAACTGTTCTTTGCTGGTTTTTTGGAATATAACTTTTAGACCTTTTTTGAATCTTGAGATCATAAATGGGACACAAAAAACAACTCCTAATAACAATGAGTTGCATCCTAATACCAATGAGTTGCAAATAGTATTATTAAGTATTTTCTTTAAGGTCAATCTATCAACTATTTGTAGTCCAAAACTCTCAATCTCTAATTTAATAATACACTTCTTTTTTTGAAAAAGCAAGTTTGCTCCCCCAGGTGAGACTCGAGCCTCTAGGCATTTACTTCCATCTCAAACCTCAGATAATTAGTAGACCATTGTCCAGGATTTCTCAAGTTACGAACAGTGGTCTCCGCAACCAAAAAGAATCCCAACAATGATCCAGGATTCTCTTTGATTCCAGTGATGGAATTTTTCTACTGCTGTTCTTCTCCTTTTTCTTTTTCTTCTTTTTCTTTTTCTTCTTCTTTCTTTTCTTCTTCCCCTGCTGGAGGAGTTTCCTCCTGTAATCTTAAAGGTTCTTTAATCATTTTTTTATTCGTTTTTAAGGTTAATTTCTGATGCGACCTTTAGTTATAATAAACGTTCCATTTTTTTACTTTCCTTTAAAAAATAAAGGGGCTGAGAACACGCATTCAGACAGCTTAAACCGCTCTGTATATTGTCCCAGCCTTAAAGAAGGGTTATAGCATCCTTTTGATTAACCACTAGATTAATCAACCACCATTCTTACAAGATGGGGTTGGCTGGTCAATGAGCAGTTTGCGCCGCCCACCTGTTTATTTGGCTTCCCAGCCCAATCTACTTCAAGATAGCTTAAATCTGGATTTGTGTCAATAGCATGCAAAAGCCCGAGGTAACAACTCTCGGGCGGAAACAAAAAAGATAAAATATGAGGCTTTTCGGTCATCCGAAAAGCTCACAAGCCTGCGGAGAGGGTGGGATTCGAACCCACGATAGGGCTATTACACCCTATAAGAGTTTAGCAAACTCTCCTTTTCAACCACTCAAGCACCTCTCCGACTACTTCACATTTTACCTCTAAAAATTAATTAAGTCAACTTGAATTTAAGCAAAATTTATGTTAATTTAAAAAAAACAATAAGGCGCCCGTAGCTCAGAGGATAGAGCGCGAAGCTGCGGACTTTGAGGTCGTAGGTTCGATTCCTACCGGGCGCACATGAATCTTGCTACTCCTATTGAGGAAATTCCGAGGGTTGGGTCCATCTATCAGAAAAGGTTAAAAAAACTCGGGATTAAAACTGTCCGAGATCTTCTTTTTCATTTTCCTCACCGCTATGAGGATTTTTCAAATATTGTTTCCATTTCGGAAGTGAAAATTAATGAACAAAATTGTATTCAGGGAAAAATTCTGGAAATCGAAAATACCAGAACCTGGAAAAAGAGAATGATTTTAACTCAGGCCTTAGTAGCTGATCAATCTGGAGGAATAAGAGTAATTTGGTTTAATCAACCCTATTTAATCAATGTTTTGAAAAAGGGCGATTTTGTTTGTTTAGCCGGAAAAATAGCTTTAGGGCCAGATGGTTTATACTTATCCAGTCCAGCCCATGAAAAAATATGTTTAACACCTGGTGTTAAACATCTAACACCGGGTGTTGGTTTAGTTAATTTGACTCATACTGGTAGATTAGTTCCGGTTTATCCAGAAACTGAGGGACTTTCTTCCAGATGGCTAAGATTTATTATCAAGCCCATTTTAACTAAATTAAAAAAAGAAATTTTAGAACCCATTCCAGAAAAAATAAGGTTGAAATATCAACTTTTACCATTCCAAAAAGCCATCTGGCAGGTCCATTTTCCAGATTCAACAAATTTGGCAAAAAGAGCCAAAGAAAGATTTGCTTTTGAAGAACTCTTTAATCTCTCTCTTTTAGTCTTAAAAGAAAGACAGAAACTAGCCAGAGAAAAGGCAATGGCTATTCCTTTAAACCTGAAATTGGTCAAAGATTTTGTCAAAGGCCTTCCTTTTGAATTGACTGAAAGTCAGAAAAAATCGGCCTGGCAAATTTTAAAAGATTTAGAAAAGCCAAGACCAATGAATAGATTATTAGAAGGGGATGTTGGTTCAGGAAAAACAGTGGTGGCAGCTATGGCTGCTTTAAATGTGGCAAAAGCCGGTTACCAGGTAGCCTTTATGGCTCCCACTGAGATTTTAGCTAAACAGCATTTTAAGACCATTTCTGAACTCTTAAAAAAATTTAATTTAAAAATTGGACTTTTAACCGGCACGGAAAAAACTAAACCTGACGGGGTGAATATCTTAATCGGTACCCATGCCTTAATCCAGGAAAATGTAAAATTCAAAAATTTAGCCCTAGTGATAGTCGACGAGCAACATCGATTTGGCGTGGAGCAAAGAGCCAAACTTTGTCAGCAAAAACAATTTATTCCCCATCTCCTTTCAATGACCGCCACCCCTATCCCCCGCACCCTATCTTTAACTATTTATGGAGATTTGGATTTGTCTTTAATTACTGAACTTCCTAAGGGAAGGAAAAAAATAATTACTAAAGTAATCTCTCCAGAAAAGAGAAAAAAAGCTTATGATTTTATTAGAAAACAGGTGAAAGCCGGAAGGCAGATTTTTGTCATCTGCCCCAGAATTGAACCAACTAGTAACCAACAACTAACAACTAACAACAAAAAGGTTATGAGTTGGGCGGAAGTAAAGGCAGTGAAGGAAGAATATAATAAGCTATCTAAAATAGTTTTCCCAGATTTAAAAATTGGGATGTTGCATGGCAGGATGAAAACCGAAGATAAAGAAAAAATAATGAAAAAATTTAAGCATGGGAAAACTGATGTTTTAGTCTCAACTTCGGTGGTGGAAGTGGGAATTGATGTACCAAATGCTACTTTGATGATGATTGAGGGAGCAGAAAGATTTGGCCTGGCCCAGCTTCATCAATTTAGAGGAAGGGTGGGGAGGTCAAAATATCAGTCCTATTGTTTTTTATTTACTGAATCGCCAGCTAAAAGAACCCAACAGAGATTAAAAGCTTTAATCACTTCGGAAAATGGTTTTGAGTTAGCTGAAAAGGATTTGGAAATTCGGGGACCAGGAGATTTCTCTGGTTCGAGGCAATGGGGAATTCCTGACATCGCCATGGCTTCTCTAAAAGATATCTTTTTAGTTCAGAATTCGAGAGCAGCGGCTAAAGAAATTTTAACTGAAGACCCGGAATTAAAAAAATACCCCCTTTTAAGAGAAAAATTAGAGGAATTTCGACAGAGAATCCACCTCGAATAACTGTTTAAACTTGAAGTTTAAACATTTTTTCTAGTTTTTTCGGTGACCGAGAAACCGAGGGGTTTATTTAGCATCAATCTAGTTTGAGCATCTAAGGCCGGGAAGGTTCCAAAAAAAATTAAAGTAAAGGGTAATAGTAACCATTGGAGAACCATTGAAAGATTTTTCAATTTTGAATAATTTTTTGGTCGGGGAGGTAAAAGCAACATGCTCAGGGCTCCGGAAATGACCATTCCAATCATCCCTATAGTCATTAGATTCCCCACTATCTTAGGTAGATTATAAGAGAGTAAAGTAATATTGAATTCCTCTCCGCCTAAAATTAAAGGTAACCAACCTAAAAAGAAAATCAGTAAAGCCGCTGTAGCCCAAGACCAGAATCCCTCCAGGACAATGAAAGAATGACGAAGTTTCTCAAAAAGAGAAATTTTTTTACCTTTTAAAAAATTAAAAATTAAATAGGGAATATTTTCTGCTCCCCAGGCCCAGCGCCTTTGCTGTCTATATTGATTAACTATTGTTCTTGGTAAATTTTCGGCCATCACGGCATCCATGGAAACCGGGTAATGTAAGGGGATCACTCGGTAGTCTCCATGATAATAAAGAAATGAACGCCAAAAGATTCGAGAATCATCAGAAACCATATTATTGGGATAACCCACTTCTTCGAAAATTTTAAAGGGCGTAGAATGAGCAGAATAAGTTACCAATTGCTCTGGTCTTTCTTGCTGCATCATCTGCCAAAAAGTACCAGAGGTAGAAATTACTCTGGAAAAAGCTGGGGCATCCCAGATATTATTATTGTAAACTGGGATGGGTTGATAGCTTGATCTGAGAGGTTTTTTGGCGGTTAAATAATGCCAGGTTAAGCAAGCAAAATATTGGGGATAAACTCTGGTATCAATATCAAAACCAGAGACAATGATATTTTGATAAGGTATTGATAATTTATCAATAATTATTTCTTTAGCTTTTTTTACTGCCCAGGCGACATTAGAACCTCTACCAGAAATCTCGCCAATTATATTTTGAGGATGAACTGTAACTAAAAATCGGAAAAAAGTTTTCCCAAACTCTTTTTCAATCTCTTTGGCTATTTCTTGAGCGGCTTGGCCTGCTCTTTCTTCAGTGGCTAAAACCACAATCAACTTTTTCTTGGGATAAATTGAATCTTTTAGGGCTTGAAAGGTAGCTCTGATTATTTCAAGATCTTCTTTATACATTGGGAGGATTACTAAATGATAGATATCATTTTTAGTTTTAAGACCTTCCAGTTTTTCAAGCCAGTCAGTTTGAAGATTCTTTTTCATTTGTCGATAAGAAGCTACCTGGTGAAAAGATAAATAAGAAATTCTTAGCAACCAATAAAAGACAAAGGCAATAATAAAAATGGCTATCACTACCGGTGCTAGCCAGGCTAAAATAAATGCTGTTCCCAGGGTTCCCAGAGAGAGGGCGCCAGGGAGAATTTCAAAAAAGCGGTATAAAATTCTCTCATTTGAATTTTTGAGATCTTGGGCCCGAGAGAGATTTAAGTAATCCACTGACATGCGGCCCCACGGGAAGTCGAATCCCGGTTTTCTGGATGAAAACCAGATGTCCTTACCGCTAGACGATGGGGCCAAAAATAATCAATAACCCGAGCGTAGCGAAGGGTGGAGATGAAGGCAAACTCCAAAGGAGGCAAACTCCAAAAGAGGCAAACTTCATCGACTATCATTAATCACTAATTATTATATAAATTTATTGAAAAAAATCAAGCGAATTGATAGAATAAGATATATGAAACTTCCTAAAGTTTACGAGCCGAAAAAAGTTGAGGATAAAATCTATCAGCTTTGGCAAAAGTCTGGTTTTTTTAATCCGGATAAATTACCGAGAAGACATAAAAAACCATATTGTATTGTCATTCCTCCTCCCAATGTTACCGGTGAGCTTCACCTTGGTCATGCCTTGAATGCTACAATTCAAGACATTTTAATTCGTCAAAAGAGAATGCAAGGATACAAAGCCTTGTGGCTACCTGGAACTGACCATGCTGGAATTGCCGCCCAGAATGTAGTGGAAAAAGAATTATTAAAAAAAGAGGGTAAAACCCGTTTTGATTTAGGTCGAGAAAAATTTATTGAAAGAATGTGGCAGTGGATGGAAAAATACGGAGATATTATTTTAAATCAATTTAAAAAAATAGGTTGCTCTTTAGATTGGTCAAGAACTCGTTTCACTCTGGATAAAGAATATGAAAAAGCAGTCAAAGAAGCTTTTTTACATTATTATCAGAAGGGTTGGATTTATCGAGGAAAAAGAGTAATCAACTGGTGCCCCAGATGCCAAACTAGTTTATCGGATTTAGAAATAGAATACAAAGAAGAAAAAGGAAAGCTCTGGTATATTAAATATCCCCTCGCTACTAACTACAAACTACAAACTATAAACTATATTACGGTGGCGACTACTAGGCCAGAGACGATGTTGGGAGATACGGCGGTGGCAGTTAATCCAAAAGATGAGAGATATAAAAATTTGGTTGGGAAGAAAGCAATTTTGCCCTTAGTCAATCGGGAAATTCCGATCATCGCTGACAGCTTGGTTGATGCAAAATTTGGCACCGGCGCGGTAAAGATTACTCCGGCTCACGATCTAACCGATTATGAAATTTCTTTAAGGCACAATTTGCCAATGATCCAGGTAATTAATGAACAAGCTAAAATTGCTGGAAAAAAAGTACACGTCCCTATTTTTTACCAAGGGTTGAAAACCCTGGAGGCTAGGAAAAAAATAGTTGAGGGTTTGAAAAAGCTCGGGCTTTTAGAAAAGATTAAGGATTATTCCTTATCGCTGCCAAAATGCTATCGTTGCAACACAACCTTGGAAATATTACCTTCTGAACAATGGTTTTTAAAAATGGCTAAATTGGCCAAAATGGCCGAAAAGCCAGTAAAGAAAGGTTTAATAAAATTTCAGCCAAAAAGTTTTGAGAAAGGTTATTTCGATTGGCTAAAAAATATCAAAGATTGGTGTATTTCCCGCCAAATCTGGTGGGGCCACAAAATTCCTCTAGAGGACCAAACCGATGTGCTGGATACCTGGTTTAGCTCGGCTTTATGGCCCTTTGCCACTCTTGACTGGCCCAAGAAAACTAAGGATTTAAAGAGATTTTATCCGACCGATGTTTTGTCCACAGATAGGGGAATAATTAATCTTTGGACAGCCCGGATGGTATTTTCCGGAATGGAATTTATGAAAAAAATTCCTTTTAAGACAGTTTTGATCCATGCCACAGTTTTAACTAGAGAAGGAAAGAGAATGTCAAAATCTCTTGGTACTGGAATTAACCCAATAAATCTGATTGAAAAATATGGAGCCGATGCCACTCGATTTGGAATTGCCTACCAAATTATGGGCGGCCAAGATATCAGATTTGTTGAAGATAATATTGTCATGGGAAGGAAATTTTGTAATAAGATATGGAATGCCTCCCGCTTTGTTTTATTACAAAGCGGAAATTCTAAATCCGAAATTCTGAGTTCTAAACAAATTCAAAATTCAAAATTCAAAATTCAAAAGTTAAGTGGGGCTGATAAAAAAATTCTTAAGGCTTTAGATAAAACAATAAAATCGGTGAATAAAGATTTGGAGGGTTTTCAGTTTGGGAAGGCCGCTCATAAACTTTATGATTTTTTCTGGCACGATTTTTGCGATGTTTATATCGAAAAAGCGAAAAAGCAACTATCTTACGAATTCGACGTAGGTGTAAATATTAAGACAAGGGAAATTTTGGTTTGGGTTTTGTTAAATTCTTTAAAACTTTTACATCCCTTTATTCCCTTTGTTACTGAAGAAATTTATCAAAAGTTACCAATTAAAGATAAAAAGAAATGTTTAATGATTGAAGAATGGCCTCAATGAGCTATCCTCTTTATATTCTTTTCGGAGTTCTACCTAGCGTTATCTGGCTTTTGTTTTATTTAAGAAAGGATGTTCATCCCGAGCCAAAATCAGAGGTAATAAAAATTTTCTTTTGGGGAATGTTAATAGCAATACCAGCGGTTTTTTTGGAGATGGGAATTTTCCAGGCCTTTGGAAAGTTAGGAGAATTTTTTCACTGGAGTCACTTTTTAATTGCCATTTTTAATATTTTCATCGGAGTAGCCTTGATTGAAGAAGTTTTAAAATATTTGGTGGTTCGAGAAGGAATTTTGAAAAACCCGGAGTTTGATGAACCAATTGATCTCGTCTTATACATGATAATTGCTGCCCTTGGGTTTGCTGCCTTGGAAAATATTCTGATTTTGTTTAGATTGGGCCCGGCTTTTTTATTTAGCCAGGCTTTAGAAATTTCGGCTCTAAGGTTTTTAGGAGCAACTTTTTTACATGCTTTATGTTCAGGAACTTTAGGATTTTTTTTAGCAATATCCTTTTTTGAGACCAGTAAGAGACGACAATTTTTTTCCCTGGGGCTGGGGATAAGTATTGTCTTGCATGGATTCTATAATTTTTCTATACTAAAAATTGAGGGGCCTTTTCAATTTCTAATTCCGATTATGATTTTGGTTGGTTTAGCTGCTTTTCTCTCTTTTGGTTTCAAAAAGTTGAAAAAATTAAAAAGTGTCTGTAAAATAGAATAATATGCCTAATTCTTTTTTTGAAAAATTGAAAAAAGGAATGGGGTTGGAGGAAAAGCCTCAAGAAGAGGAAGTAGAGGAAAAACCTCCGAAAATAAAAAAGCCGAAAAAGTTAAGGGAACTTAAAATTAAACCTGAAGTTAAAGTAAAAGAAATAACCGAAGTAAAAGAGCCGGAAGAAAAAATAGAAATTAGCCAACCCATTGTTCAAAAAGAAGAAAAAGTAGAAGTCCTAAAAGAAAAGAAGTGGTTTGAACCGGAAGGAGAGTTAGCAATCGATGTTTATCAAACCCAAACTGATTTGGTAATTCAATCAGCAATTGCCGGGGTGAGAGCGGAGGATTTAGAAATCACCATGGAAAGAGATATTCTAACTATCAAGGGGAGTAGAGAAAAACCATTTGTCGAAGAGGGCGACTATTTTTCTCAGGAATGTTATTGGGGACCTTTTTCTAGAGAGGTAATTTTACCAGTCGAGGTTGATCCTGAGCGGGCCGAGGCAACAATGAAAGAAGGGATTTTAACTGTGAGATTGCCCAAAATCTTAAGAGAAAAAAAGAGAAGAATAAAAGTAAGGATTTAAAAATCGCAGTTAGTGGTTAAGGAAAAACCGCTTTTGGGCGGTTTTTTAGTCTTTTTTAATATAAACAAACATTTTTTCAAAATCTGGCCTCAAAAGAAAAGTTTTTAATTTAGCAAAAAAAGTTTGCAAAAGTGGAGAGAACTAAAAATATTATTAAGAAAATTAAAGATAAAATAATACTCATTAATAATACTTCAAAACCATTTTTAAAATTTCTTTGGCCACATTTTGAGGTTGGCCAGAAGAAGGAAAATGATGCATTTCAATACAAGGTAAGCTATTTAATTCAAGAATAGCTGATGACTGAATCTTCCAAGACTGAGAAATATCTTTGGTTAAAAAATCAATTCCAACCAGTCTCACATCGAAAAATTTAGCAATATCTCGAAAAAGTTGAAAGTTGTCGGGATGAACTTGAGAAGTTACTTCAACTAAATCTCCTCCCAATTTCAAAAAAGAATCTTTATGAAGATAGATAATTTCTCCTTTTTGGGGGATGGTAGAAAAATTATAGCCCTCAGTTTCCAATAAATTTTCGGTTATTTCGTTGATAACTAATTTAGAAAGTATAGTATTCTTTTGTTGGGGATTACCTCTTTTTGGATCACTATTTTTTATATCAATAAGCTCTCTGATTGTATGGACCCCGTCGCCAACAACATTTGCCGGGATTTGCTGAACACAAAAAACATTGTTAAAATCTACAACTGTTGCCCTATAGACATAACTCTGGGGACGCCACCCACCCGCCACCCTCCCGCAAGCGGGCCCCAGAAATTTTTCAATCACAAATGTTGGGGAGTAAGATGTGGCTTTATCAATAGCAATTATCAGTGATTCAACATCATTAACGTCAGTGGTGATATGACTACTTAGAGAGCCTTTCCGGGGTTTAACTACTAAAGGGAATCCTAATTGAGTAGCAAATTTTAAGGCCTTTTTCTTTTGAAACCACCAAAAGGCCTTACCTTCTAAAGAAGGCAGGTTTTCTTTTTTGAGATATTTTTTTACTAAATATTTATCATCAATAATTTGGGATTTTTGACTATTCAAAAATTCTGCTCTCGGTAATCCTTCAAAATAAAAAGATTTCTCTCTAATTTGCATCTGGAATTGATTTGTGTATCCAAAAGGTCCTCGAAGTACCTGACAGTCTATTCCCTGTTTTTTAGCTTCATTTATGAAGACAAAGGTCCGCAACTGAATATCTGCCAAAGAAAAGTCTTTCCGGAGTGAAAGTAATCCAATCGAAAGAAAGGTTTTTTCTATTAATTTCCAGAAATATTCTCTAGCTTTTGGAGGTAAAAAAATAAAAAATGGGGGGACAAATAAATAATTTATAATATCTTCTATCCAGTTTTGGATATGGTGGAGAGTTTTTTGCCCGCACTGAGGACAGATTTTTTCCATTGTGCGGACGGTGGGAGTCGAACCCACAAGCCTTTCGGCACATGGTCCTAAACCATGAGTGTTTCCCAGTTTCGCCACGTCCGCATTTAAATCTTACCTCTAAAATTTGAAAAATTCAATACGAAAACAGCGATAAAAACCGCTGTTTTCAGTTTCTCAATTAAACAGATAAGTCTATGTTTTTTAATCTTAGTATCCCATCACCGCCTTAACAATAGCTGGAACAGCTCTGGCAAGTAGAGCAACAATTAAAGCAATAGCGGCAAACATTATGTAGTTCCTTCCAGTGCCTACCTTCTCTGGGTCACCCCCGGCCAATAAAATGTTTATTGCTCCCATCATCACAAAAATCACCACCAAGGCAATTAAGACAACAAAAATCCAATCAACAATGGTATTAATAGTATTAATCACGCAGAAAAGTCCCCATTTTTCAGTCGGAACCGTAATAGTACCAATTGGACAATATCCATCTTTGGCTCCGACAATATCTCCAACTTTGGCTACTTCAGTATCAATTGTAATTGCTCTCCTTATTTTACAACATTCTGGTGGAGCCTGGGCTGAAGCAATCTGGGGCACGACTAAAACAGCTAAAAGGCTTAAGAGAACTAATCCTGGTAAAATTTTTTTCATTAATTTTTATAGATAATCAATTATTTAATTCTCGACCTTTTAATCATTTTACTCCTATTATTGCTTCTAACACAGCAATGAGGCCTTTGGCAAGTAAAATTATGGCCAGGCCTATTAAGGTATACAAAATGATATTTTTACCGGTCTCAATTTTTTTTGGGTCACCAGCCGAAGTTAAAAGATAAATAGCACCAATAATTACCATCAAAGGAGCTAAAACCAAGGCAATATTAAAGACAAAATTGACAATTCCTCCCACCAAGGCCTCAAAGGAAGTGGCAGTTATTGGAGGTTCAATTTTAATTATTCCGACAGGACCGGGAGTAGGGGTTGGAGATGGTGTTGGAGTGGGGATAGGTGTTGGAGCAGGCCCAGCACAATCATTATCGTTAGTAGAATTACAACCTATTCCACAACACCCGTTGCCGCCTGTGCAGGGCGGACAATCAGAATCTTGGGATACCGAACAGCCAGGAGGACAATTTCCATTACAGCCATCGGGAGTACAAGTGGCCGGGCAATCATTATCATTAGCTATAGTACAACCCAGACCGCAGCAACCGTTATTATTTTGACAGCCACAATCCGGATCTTGAGCGACAGTACAATTAAGAGGACAATTTCCATTACAGCCATCGGGAGTACAAACAGGAGGCGCGACAGCACAACTTCCATCTGGCTGACAAATTTGACCAGCTGGACAACTACAAGTACTACATTTATTAATCAATGTTTTAGTGGTGCCATCACAATATAAAGGAGGGCTACCAGTTTTACATTGATTGCAAAGTGTGCCATCTGGACATTGACAAACCTTAATACATTCTCCACCTGAGCATCCTTCGTTATCACAACTCCAATTGGTACAGCCACCGGGGCAATCTTCAGAAGATGCCTTATTGATATCGCAATGACAACCTACAATCCCACAATAGCAACCGAAACGATAGTGGGTATTGCCTATGCAGAAATCATAAACATCATCACCACAATTCCCTCCGGTACAAATAAATCCGCCAGTACACCAATCATTAGCAGAACGGGTCTCTCCATCAGCATCAGTAAAGGTCATTTCACATATGGTTTGAGCCTTAGCTAAATTCCCAAACCCGAAAACTCCAAGGAATAAAACAGTA
>Ga0210017_1004325_pt1 | contig 11687 bp, 14 predicted proteins | sample CryGeyCG2014_020_FD_183966 | JGI IMG/M metagenome (GOLD analysis project Ga0210017, IMG submission 183966) | Groundwater microbial communities from aquifer - Crystal Geyser CG08_land_8/20/14_0.20 (SPAdes) (version 2) | ecosystem: Environmental > Aquatic > Deep subsurface > Groundwater | place... | reverse complement strand
TTTATTATACACTATAAAATCTTTAAGGTCCTGTGGATAACTCTTTTTATAGTCTAACCTATTTTATTTTCTTGGTCAAAACAAAAAGCCTCTCGAATATGCTACGAGAGACCTGTTTCCAACCTTTGTTGTTTTAGGCGATTTTCGGCCGCCCTCGGACTCGGTTGGATTTGATGGCCTGCTGCTTGTCCCTACCGCAGCTCGAATCTAAGTACCATATTACCTCAGATTCCCGGCGGCTCACCGTCAAGGAACGAAAGCTCTCTCTCCCAAAATCTCTGACTCTCCTCCTCTTGCTGTTTAAGGACTTCTTTAACCAACGGGTGAGAACGGTTAAGACGAATCCCCACAGTAAAGGGCGGAGTGATTTCTGGGTCGAGACCAAACTCTCTCATTGCCTTGGCCTCTTCTTGATAGGCCAATTCAATGAGGGAGGAAAGCTACAACTTTTCTAACGGTACACCAGCTTTTTCTAGCATATCAATCAGAATCATCGCAGCTCCTCTACTTTCCGCCTCCGAATAGATCTTGGTAGCCGTGAGGTGTTCTTCAAATAACGCCCATCTACCTTTTTCTGGATTCTCTGTGAATAGTCCATACTCTTGTTTAAGAGTGCTAAGACCGATCCAGAGAATCTCTGGAGCTACCCCTTCGGGGGTGGAATTGTAGAGTTCTTCCAGTTCTTTTATTAATTCAGCCATCGCTGCACCTCCTCAAGTAATGATAGCGTATTATTTCTTTTTTGTCAATAGCGTGCGCTCGTTCATAACATTCCGTAACACTTCTGAGTTTGTTTAACAATAATAAATGGCTGTTGATTAGAAGATTTCTGAGGGAGATTTGGGAACTGATCTTTTATCTTTTCATAATATTCCATCGGTGATAGGTTTTCCAGAGCTTGATGGGGTCTAAGGTAATTGTAGATGTAGTTCCATTTAGCTAGTTTCTCATTCTGAAGAATGATTTCAGTATAGAGATTGCCATTAAGATAGAATTCGTATTTATCAGTCTGGATGACTCTTTCTACAAAGCAATTATCTTTAGGACAGTGAGGATAGGAAAAGTAGTGTTGGATTTCAGTTAAGGCTTGGTGAAAGTATTTTAGAAACCCTGAACCGTTATCAGTTTGAATATTCTGGATAGGGAAAGGAAAGAATTTCTGAGCTTTAAAGAGAAAGAGGGTGGCAGTCTTAGAAGAGAGATTAGGATAGCATTTAGCAAACTTAATCCTGGTTTTACAATCAATAGCTGTAAACTGATAATACCTCCTGTTCCAAGGAGTCCAGAGATGCTTAACGTCAATTTGAATTAGACTACCAGGAGCTAATGATCTCAGAGACTTATCTGCTCTTAGTCTCTCAATTTTACTTGAAGAAAAGACCTTTTGAGATTTAGTTTTAGCAAAGAAGAAACCCTTCTTTCTAATGATCCTACCAATAGTAGAGGAAGAGGTATGGAGTTTTTCTTGGGGAATCTGACTAATCTGGGAGAGAAGATTTAACCCATTACCCTGATCTTCTTTATCCTCAATGGTCTCAATCAGGAGTTTTAGTTTAGAAGGATTCTTAAACAAAGGAGATATCTTATCCTTAGACCAAGTTGGGAAGTGTTTTCTAATGATTTTGGTAAGGTCAGTTATCTGCCAAAGGTTAGTTGATTCTCGGAAGTTCTTAGGTCTTTTGGATCTATCTTCCAAAGAAGGAAGATAGTAGGGATTGTATCTCTTGAGCCAGGTATAGAAGGTATCCGGAGAGAGATAAAAGTGTGTTAAAGTGGTTCTAACCTTCTTACCATGAGAGAAATACCAATCTATCCACTTTAACCTTTGTTTAGCCTGCTTAGAGAGCTTTGAGGCTTGAGCAGATCTAGCTATTTTGGCAGCTCCTGGTAGTATGCTGCCATAGATGCCCATACTACATCCTTTGTACCTTCCTTTCATTGATTTTTAAACTCTAGGTGTTACGGAATGTGTATGAACATCTACATAGCGAGTGGCAATGTGCAAGCAGATGTAGGACAGCTTGACACTGAAAACTATTAACTTATACTAAAATTAGGATGGCTAATAAAACTTCAATTAAAACTTTAAATAGGATTTCTAGTCTGCCTCGCTTTCGGGCTTTTGAGAAAGCTAGAGAGGCTGCTTTGACTCTTTTGGCTTTGAAAGAAATTTTAACTCCTGCCCAACTGGAAACCTTGGAGATTTTACTTGATAAAAAGTCTTTAGATCAAATTGCAAAAAGTTTGAAGGAAGCTGAAAAAGGAAAATTTGAACCTTTAGAAAATATTCTTAAATAAAAATGTTTCAAATTGTTATTACTCCTTCGGCGAAAAGATCGGCTAAGAAATTACCAAGACAAGTTAGAAAAGAAATCATCAAACAGTCTCAAAAGCTTAAAAAGAATCCGTATCTTGGAGAGAAACTTACTGGTTCTCTCCATTTTTTGTACTCATTTCATATTAAATTTAAAGGCGTTAATTACCGCTTAGCCTATACTATCGACAAATCTCGAAAATTAATAATTGTTCATTTGATTGGGCCGCGAGAGGGTTTTTATGAAAAATTAAAAAGACTATTGAGATTATAGTCTGAAATTAATTTGCCTTAGATGTTATTTCTCTTTTGGACGCATCGTAGGAAACAATATCACTTCTCTTAAAGAATGGGAGTCAGTTAGTAAAGCGACTAGCCTGTCAATTCCTAGGCCGAAGCCGGCGGCTGGTGGCATTCCGTATTCCAGAGCCTCTAAAAAATCTTCATCCATTCTTTGGGCTTCTTCGAGACCGGCTTTGAAAAATTTTTCTTGCTCTTCAAATCTTTTTCTTTGTTCAATCGGGTCATTAAGCTCGGAAAAGGCATTAATTAATTCCCAGCTAGCTATCACTAATTGAAAATTAGCCAGCTTTAAAGGATTTTGTTCAAGTTGTTTAGCTAAAGGAAAGCTACCTAAGGGATGATTAATAATAAAGGTTGGCTGCCAAATCTTTGGCAGACAGAATTTTTTATAAATCTCATCAGCAATCTCGGCTTTACTTCCTTTTGGTTCAATGTTTAGTTTTTTTGCTTCCTTTTTTAAAGCTTCCAAATGAATCTCATCTAAATTAATTTTGGTATATTTTCTTAAGATTTGAGAAAATTCAATTCTTGGCCAGGGAGATTTAAAATTTATTTTTTTACCTTCGTAGGCAATTTCAAGCTTGCCAAATATCTTTTTAAGTAAATTCTCAAACATCTTTTCAGTTAACCTCATCATATCCTTATAATCAGCGTAGGCCCAGTAGAATTCCAACATAGTAAAATCGGGATTGTGAGTCCTGTCGATACCTTCGTTCCGGAAAACTCTTCCAATTTCGTAAATCTTTTCAAATCCGCCAACTAAGAGTCTCTTTAAATAGAGCTCAAGAGCAATTCGCAAATACAAATCAATATCCAAAGCATTTAAATAGGTTTTAAAAGGCCTGGCTTTGGCTCCTCCATAAATTGGCTGTAAAATTGGAGTTTCTACTTCTAAAAATCCCTCTCCATCTAAAAAAGAACGTATTTCTTTTATAATCTTTGAACGAATTTCAAATTTCTTTTTGACTTTTTCATTAAAAATTAAATCTAAATATCTTTTTCGAAATCTTTCTTCGACATCTTTTAAACCGTACCATTTTTCAGGCAAAGGCAATAAATTTTTAGCTAACATTTTAAAATCGCTAGCCTCTATAGTCCTTTCTCCTTTTTTAGTTTTAAATAAAATTCCTCTGACCTCAATAAAATCTCCAATATCAAAATTATCTAAGAAAAATTTATATCCCTTCTCCCCTATTCTATCTTCTCTAAAATAGGCCTGAATTTTACCAGTACCATCTTCAAAATGTAAAAAAGTAGCTTTACCATGCTCTCTTAAAGATCTAATCCTACCAACTAAGATGATTTCTTTTTTTACTCGAGCTAAATTAGAAAAACCCTTTAAAGCCTCAGTTATCTTATGAGTTCTTTTTACTTTTGCTGGATAAGCCAAAAAGCCGGCTTTTTTAATCGCCTCCAGTTTTTTTATTCTAATTTTTCTTAATTCATCAATGGTGGCCATATATTTTATCTTACTTATTTTTTTAAAGCTGGTCAAAACGAGGGAACCAATTTTTATGGACCATCCGCAGGCAAATTGCATGGTTTCGCCGAAGGCGAAAATTTGCCGAGGAACTGAGCCTGCGCCTCGCTGGGGCGCAGAGCGTGTCCTAAAAATTGTGTTCCCGAGTGAAGTACCACTCTAATATCGCTTTAGCCACAGGCTGAACAGCGGGTTGCATTCCTTTGATATTTTCAATGACAATAGTTAAAACAATTTGAGGGTCTTCATAGGGAGCGAAAACGGTAATCCAGTTATGATAAATCTTTTCTCCTTTTTCTTTTCTTCCAGTTTCAGCAGTTCCGGTTTTTGCGGCTGCTTTAATTGGCAAATCATTCAGCAAAACCGAGGAACCATAGGTGACAGCTTCTCTCATTCCTTCCCTAACAATTTGGAGATTTCTTGGATCAATAAAGTTTTGACGAATAATTTTAGGTTTAATTTCTTCAACTATATTTTTTTCTTCATCAACAATTTCTCTCACAACTTGAGGTCGAAACAGTTTTCCTCCATTAGCTATAGGAACAAAACTAGCCGCTACTTCCAAAGGAGTAATCTTAAGATAGCCTTGGCCAATGGAAAGATAATAGGTGTCACCATCCCACCAACCCTCATCAAAGGTTTCTTTCTTCCACTCTTTATCCGGAATAAAACCAGCTACTTCTCCGGGCAAATCAATTCCAGTTTTATCTCCCCAGCCAAAAAGAGAAAGATAATGCTTAATTCTGGTTGGACCCAAACCATTTCTCTCTCCGTATCCTCCTCCAACTGTGTAAAAAAAGACATTACAAGATTGAGCAATTGCTTTTCTAATATCCGTCCAGCCATGAATTTTCCAATCATGATAAGTATCGATTCTTCCCGGAACATCTTTGCTTTCCACCATAATTTTACCCTGGCAATTGATTTTTTCATTAGGGGAAATTATTTTTTCTTCCAAAGCAGCTGAAGCAATTAAAGGTTTAATGGTGGAACCGGTTGGATATCTACCAGCAATTACTCGATTAAAAATAGGATCTAAGGGGTCTTCTTGAATTGCTTGCCATTCTTCTTCGGTTATTCCTTTGGAAAATAAATTATTATCAAAACTGGGAAGACCAATTAAGGCCAGGACTCCTCCAGTTTTAGGCGATATCGCTACTGCTAAGCCAATTTCGCTACCAGCTGTTTTAAGACCCTTTTTGAGTTCTTCTTCAATTTTCTTCTGCAACTCAGAATCCAACCATAAAACCAAACTCTTTCCTGATTCGGGTAAAGAAATAATTTCTTGAGAAATTAAATTTCCTTTGGCGTCTCTTTCAGTCAGAAGTTCTCCTGGTTTTTCTTTTAATACTTCATCGTAAGATTTTTCCAAGCCAGTTCGCTCCCCGGTTTTTCTTTTATAACCAATTAAATGGGAAAAACTTGGGCCTCCTGGATAATCTCTAACCATATTATTTTCAATTTGAAAACCCGAGAGCTCCTTTATTTTTGTCTCAAGTATTATTAAGGCCTGTTGGTCAAGATTTTCAGCAATTAAAACTTGGGGAGTGTCTTTAACTTCTTCAATTTTCTTTTTTAGATTCTCGAAGTCATCGGCAATAATTCCTGAAACTTCTTTTAAAATTTTCTCTCTTTCATCTTCATCTTGAGGAAGCTCAGCTTTTTTACAAATTAAATCGAAGCTAGGCTGATTAAAGACCAGCTGGTTTAAATTCTGATCATAGATTACTCCTCTCTCAGCTTGAATTCGATGAATTATAAATTTATTTTCTTCAGCTAGAGCAATAAAGTTTTTGTTTTCAATCACCTGGAGTTGAAAAGTTTTGGCAAAGAGAGCTAAAATTAAGGCTAAAGCAAAAATTAAAAGGCCTTGGAGGATTTTTTTTAAAAGAGGGACTTCAAATTTTTTTTCTGAGATACCAAACTCCTCTTCCTTTTTTTGAGCAAGTGAATCCAAGAAAATCTCCTGGGGTTCAATGTCTTCTTTGAATTTTAGTCTTACTTTTTTGTTTTTAAGCCCTCTTGATAGCTGAAAGGCGAACATATTTTCTTAAAATAAATTTGATAGAAAAAGATATCACCAGCAAAATTAAAATCCAAAAGCCAATAAAATTAATTCCTATAAAATTGCCAGAAAAAATATCCAAAAAAAATCCACCAATAAAAGCTGTAAAATACCCTGAGTTTTTTTGAGGATTTTCAAAGAGATTTAAGAGAATAACGGCAATTAAAATGAGATTTGGACTCCAACCCACAAACCGGCCATCAAGGATATTAAAATGGACTAAAAAACTAATCTGAAATAGAGTCAGAATATAAAAAAATATAATTAAAATTAAAATTTTTTTTACCATTCAGTTAAAATAAACAAGGTTTCTGCTCCTTTGATATCAAAAAATGGCTTAATTTCTGCCTGTTGCCAGGGTTCAATATCGCTTTTTTTAATTGCCTTGACTAAACCAACCAAAAGACCTTCGGGATAGATTCCACCTAGAGAAGTAGTAATTAAAAGATTACCGCTTTTCAACTCTTTCTCTTGAGGAATAAGCTCGAAAGAAATTTTAAGATTTCCTTTCCCTCTAACCATTCCGGAAATTTCGCTGTCAACTATTTTAGCATCAAAAGAGCTTTCTTTATTAGAAATTAGCCTTACTCTTGAGAAATTTTCATAAACTTCGCTAATCCTTCCAACCAAAGTTTTTTGCTGGGTAATTACTGGCAGTCCCTCTGAAAGGTCCTCTTTTGAACCTTTATCAATTAAAATCGAATCTTCTGAAATGTCTTTACTGATGACTTGAGCAATTTGAAGTTTAAATTCTTTTTCTAAGCCGATATCTAAGGCCTCTCTCAAAATTTTATTTTCTTCTCTGATTTCTTTTAGGATAACTAATTCTTTTAATAATTCTTGATTTTGAAGCCTTGTTTCTTCTGTTTCTTTTTTTAATTTATTGATATTAGAAATAGCTTCCAAAAAATCAGATAGGTTATTGCCTAACCGCCAAAGAGTTTTTTGAATTGGCGAAGATATCAAATAAAAAAAATTTTTAATTCCTTTTGAAATGGCAGTCAAATTTAAAACAACAAAAAAAGCAATTAGTAAAACTACTATTATCCCAATTTTGAACTTAGGAGATAGCTTCATAGCCTAACGGGGTGAGTTATTAGGTTCATTTTACCATATATTTTTAGCTCTTGACAGGAGGTTTTGGCTTTTTATAATAATCTCAGTATATTCGTAGCCGATTGCCCAAATATATAGATTCGTATCCGAAACCAAAATATTCGTATCAAGGTTTCGGTAAATTCGTAAATTCGTATCTGGCAATCGGTAAAAAGGTCGAGGCAATTAAAAGAAATTAAGCACTAAATTGTCCATGATTCGCGATGAACTATATACTCCTCTCATCAACCAAGATCTAGATGAAGAAGAATTAGAAGAAGAAATGCCAGAAGAAGGAGAAGGAGAAGCGCCAGAAGAAGAGGGAGAATGGGAAGAAGAATCGGAGTAAAAGGGGTAGGTTGTAGTCTACTAAAACAAAAATCCCGCTTATGGCGGGCTTTTTGTTTTTAAGAACATCATCTTGGCGACGTCCTACTTTCTCGCCAAAGCAATATCATCGGCCCTGAGCGGTTTAACTTCTCTGTTCGGTATGGGAAGAGGTGGTTCCCGCTCGGCATAGTCGCCAAGATAATATTTTCCTCAAAATTGGTGGGGGGCAGCATAGCCGCCACCAAAACGCCCTTCTGCCACTGCTCAGCAGTGGAAATCCTAAATCCAAAATTCTAATTTCTAAACAATATCTAATGTTCAAAATCTAAAATTCAAAACTGTTTTGAATTTAGAAAATTTGAATTTTGAATTTGTTTAGGATTTAGAGCTTAGAATTTAGGATTTCCGTTGCAAAGCAACGGTTGTGGTCATTAATTGCTAGCCAAGAAATTTTAATCGCTCGATTAGTAGCACTCGGCTTAACTCATTGCTGAGCTTACACCTGTGCCCTATCAAGGTCCTAGTCTCGGACCAAGCTGAGAGTCCTAATCTTGGGGTAGGTTTCGTGCTTAGATGCTTTCAGCGCTTATCCTGACCCGACTTAGCTACCCAGCGATGCTCCTGGCGGAACAGCTGGTAGACCAGAGGTCGGTTCCGGGAGGTCCTCTCGTACTATCCCGGACTCCCCTCAAGACTCGACGCCTGCGGTAGATAGGGACCAACCTGTCTCACGCATATTTCTCTCCTGTTACCAGAAGTATGGACTATATCACCATCCTAATTAGAAAATTTATATCCGATTAGGAGACCAACGTATTACGGGAGATAGGCTTAACTCCCGTCCTTTGCTGTGAAGCAAAAAGTCTCTACGGGGCCAATAATCCTTCATCTTTTAAAACCTTTTTAACTTTTAAAGAGTTCTGAACTCGTTTTTTCGAATAGTTTATTTGCTGAAATAAATCTATCCTTTCTGCTAGGTTTAAAAACTCCTTCGGAGTTTTTATTTTCCCTTTCTTTCCTAAAATCTCTATCATCAATTTGGCTTGTCTTTGTTTCAATTTCACATAAATACTTCCATCACCATCAAGAAATCCAGCAATATAGGCTTTTTCTTCTTTAGAAAATTTCATTTAAGATGAGTGATTATGGCTTCCCTCGGTATTATCCTAGCATATGACAGGTTGTAATGCAAGGACTTCACCGATATTAGTCGGTTTTTAACTTGCCAGGTTACCCTTGACAAGCCGCCATTACTGTGTTGTAACAACGGTTTGAACCCAGCTCGCGTACCACTTTAATTGGCGAACAGCCAAACCCTTGGAAGCTTCTCCACCTCCAGGATGTGATGAGCCGACATCGCCTGTCGACATTTTCTCTTCTCACGAAGAGGTTCGGACTATATCTTCATCCCCTCCTCCAGCGGAGGGGAGCTGGCGTATTAGCTCTCTTAAAGAGAACTCTGATTCTTGAAAAATCAAGTCTCTACGGGGTATAACCCAACTTGTAACGCATTGAGGGAACAAGAAATCCTCCAATTGTTTCTTTCAATTTAGGAATCGAGGACGAAAGAAGCCTAATTCGATAATATTCTTTATCTCGATTTAGTCTTGCTTCTAATCCCAGAATTTTTAGTTTTTCTATAAGTTTTTCTTGATCTTCTTTTCGAAATTTTTGTGTATTCAGATAGAAATTAAAATCTCCACATCTACCACCGTCATCCATAAACCATACACTTAAGATAATCGGATTAAGTTGAAGATTAGAGGGAATAATCTTCTTTCCTTTTTGATAGAACATTTTCCACAATTCACTCAGTTCCGGATGCTGTCTTGTGAAAAATCGATATGCAACTCTTTTTCCTTTCCCTTTTCTCTTTTTTGGTCCAGATACACAAATATTTTTTAGCATTTGAAATTTCCAATCAACATACTCTTTAGCTTCAATGCTGTGATTTATCTCAAGAAACGCATTCTTTCTACCTGGAAGAATTCGAAGATATCCATCACCGAGTAAAAATCCAATTATTATCGATTTTTGAAGTTGAGTTAAACTTCCCACGGTATTGTCCATTAATAAATTTTAACACAAATTTTAATGGAGTTCACCGTTATAAGCCAGATTTTTAATATGACATTACTGCCATAGCACCCCGATGTTTTTTACATAAGGTGCCGAACAGGGCCGTTGATGTGGCGTATAATTCATTGTTTCCAATGATACAGACTATATCTTCCCCCTCCTCCAAAGGAGGGGGGTGGCGTATTGTAGTAGTTTAATTACTACCAATCCCAGTTAAGGAATTAGTCGTTACGGGGTAATTTGTAGAGTAAACTTGGAATAAAATAAGGTCTAATCAATTTTACTAACCTTGGAATACTTTCTGATTTTATCCAGAGCCAAAATTTATCTTTTGCTTTCTGAATATTACATTTTATGCCAAATTCAGCTTTTAGAATCTTCTGGAGTTTAAGCTGGTCAGAATAACTAAAATTATGAGTGCTTATTCTAACACATCCCTTATCTCGTGATCCGTCATCCATTATCCACACTGCTAATCCCAAAGGAGTTAATAACCTCTTAATTGTTTTAGGAATTTTCTTTTTCTTTCCTTCATAAAACTTCTTTCGATATTCAATAAAGATTGGGTTAGAAACAGTACGAAAGAAATAGCCATTTCCATCAAATTTAGGACTCCATAAATTACTTCCCACGGTATTACCGATTCAATTAGATTATTTTATCATCTAATTAATTTTGGTTCCACCGTTATTAGCCACTTTTTCAGATCCGATTGCTCGGAAAAGGAGCCAAAACTGACTCGCGGGCCCTACTAGCCTGTTATCCCCGGGGTAACTTTTGGCTGATGATCTTCGGATTTTCTACTAAAATCCGTCGGTTCACTAAGTTCCTCTTTCGAGACTGCGCGAAATAACCTTCTTGCAGTAAAGCCGGCTTTTGGCTTTGCCCGACCACTCCGATTTCCATCCGGAGCTAGCCGACCTTTAAACGCCTCCATTACCTTTTAGGCATGCTGTTAACCCTAGAATTTAGTTTATAGCGCATAGCATCTAACACATAAGGTTCAATTATCTTTTTGAATTTCTCTGCACTATCTTTCGAAATGTATATTTGAAAACCAGTGTTTACCCTTTTTACTAATTTAGTTGAACTTTCTATCCCAAACTTTTTCTTTAGCAATTCTTGCAGAAATCTCACTTCCTTTCTTGTAAAATCTTGTACATTTAGGAAAAAACTTTTATGACGTTTGGATTTTATAGAACCATCGTCCATAAACCAAATAGCTAAACCTAATGGAGTAATTTTTTTCACCTCATCTCTCGCTAAGATTTTCTTTTTATGCCAATACCACTTTTTCCATACTTCGGCAATCTCTTTATGACCTAAAGTGTTAAAGTAATATTTCTTATATAGCTTTCCTTTTACTATCTGGTTTTTTATTTTTGGTTGAGTCAATACCCATTCCTGAAACTCTTTGTATAACCAATCTGTATATTCCTTATGTAAGCTACTATATTCTATTTGTAATCTGGCAATTTCCGGCCGATAAGGAGATTCGAGATGACCATCGCCTAACATTAGTCCTCTCAAAATTTCTTTCTGGCGTTCTGAAAGATGAAGTTTTTCTTTATATTTTTCAATTTTATTACTCCGCATAAATTCTAGGTTCGGGGTTACCAAAATGGGCAAAATTTTGGAATTACCCGGTCTTACGGTCGCCCGCAAGATCAGACTATATCTTCCCAGCCCTTTCTAAAAAAGAAAGAGCTGAGCTCGGCATGTAGTCGTTGAAGGATCGCTTAATGCGACTTCCCTGCTGATTGTCCGCACCAAAAGATTATTACTTAATTTTATCAAGATTAAGTACTTTTGGATACTCGGATGTTCCAGCATATAGCCGAGTTTTTCCCTCAAAATTTGATTGAGGGAGCCCCATTCGTTCAGTAAATTTGAACGATCAAGGCAAGTGCCCCACTTAAACTGACCGAGTGGCACTCTCACCTTTCGGATTAGAATTTTAAACTTCGAAGATGGGTGTTTCATTGTTGGCTCCATTCTGGCCGAAACCAGAACTTCAAAGC
>Ga0210017_1004321_pt1 | contig 11691 bp, 7 predicted proteins | sample CryGeyCG2014_020_FD_183966 | JGI IMG/M metagenome (GOLD analysis project Ga0210017, IMG submission 183966) | Groundwater microbial communities from aquifer - Crystal Geyser CG08_land_8/20/14_0.20 (SPAdes) (version 2) | ecosystem: Environmental > Aquatic > Deep subsurface > Groundwater | place... | reverse complement strand
TGGGCACGAGGAGCGGCTCTTTTTCTTGCGACGGCGAAATGTGGTTTAATGAATTTTATGTGGATGCCGTAAAAAAAGAAGTGGGCAGCGCCAAAAAAGCGCAATGCTCCGTTGAACTTCCCGGCTGGATGAAAGTGAACGGCTCTTACAGGGAGCTTGATTCAAATTTCAAAAGCATGACGTTTGACAGCACGAACGACCAGAAAATATGGGACGCCAATATGAATATCAGCAGGATTAGCTGGCTTCCTCTTTCCGGCAGTGTTTCTAAATCCGAGATATTGACACCCCGCGATAAAGTAAATCTTTCCGAGGCGCCTCTCGCGCAATACCTGAGTTCATGGGATGAAGGCAAAGTCGAAAAGTTTGCCTACTCCGCCAACGCCGGTCTTAACATCCGGCACCTCCCCCAGTTTTCAGGTTCATACAGTCATTCCGTGACTTCCGCAACCCTTCTCGGCAAAGCGGATACCGCCGATTCGTGGAGCGGCAAGGTCTCATACACTCTCCCGAACCTTATAATACTTCCGAAAACAATCAGCGCCGATTATTCAAAGACGCTGTCTCTGACGGAATACGTAAAACAGCTCAACCAGATAAATTATGAAAACATATCGGAGACCTATAACGGCAGCGCAGGTTTTGCGCCGTTTGGTTTTTTTAACTTTAACGGCAATTGTAAATTCTCAAGAAATAAAGCGGGAAAAGACTTGCTTTCCGACGAGAAAATGCTTTATCTCCTGCAGAATCAGAATGTAAACGCAGGCGTTAACGGAATCCTGAGACCTTTCAGGTGGTTTAACCTGAACTTTGATTATAACGCGGGAATCGACGAGAACTATCGGCAGCCGTCGTCAACAGAGGCGTGGGTCAACGACGGAATTAAACTGAAAGACATCAACCGCAATGCTTCAGCCGGGGCGAGTTGCCCTTTTCAGCCGAGCAGTATCTTTGATTTCGGCCCGACGAACAGTTTGTCTTTCAACTATTCAACGAAAATAACGGACGCCGACATCTACAAAAATGTTGACAAGGACTTTTACGCGCTTGATAAAATTTTTCTTCGCGACGGCAGTTTTAACCACAAACCTCTCGAGATATCCTCGTCCGCGGTGATGGATTCGTATTCCACTTCAAAAAACGACACGATAAGCGCATCCTACAAGCCCTTCTCTTTCCTGACTCTTAAAGGCGGATGGACGCCTTTAAGCACGATTGATATACAAATGAATCACACTCTGAATGTTTCGCGCAAGGAACAGACGGGAACGTTTTCAATGTCGCAGACGCGTACGTGGCCCGATGCGAGAATCAGAGTATCCTCTCTGGAGGAACTCCCCATCGTCGGGGACAACATCAGCGGGATGAATACTCTTTTCGAAATAAGCGAGACGGAAACTTTCCAGCAGAACATTTCGCGCAACAACTCCGACAAATACGGGGTCACCCTGAATTTTAAATGGAAAGAGTTAAGCATCGCCAGCGGTTACAGAATAGGCAAAACCGAAAATACGAATCTTCAACTCAATGTGATTGAGTCGGTCGGAACGGATCAGAGCTGGAACCTCAGCACGAATTTTGACCCGTGGTCTAAATGGCATTCCAATTTGAGTTATTCCGGCGGCAAAGGAACCGGATACAGCGCGGGCGGAAAGCTCACAAAGGACGACAGAACCCACACGGTCTCAAGCAAGTTGTCATCCGATACGAAAAAACTGACAAAAAGCATAAAAATGCCTTTTTCAAAAAAGAAAATAAATATAGACCAGAATGTGCGTTATAACATTGATTTTTCCGCCACCCTTAAAATGAGCAGTTTAGACGTCGTAAACAACAATTACCAGCTTTACAAAACAAATTTTTCAATGAATTTTGATATGTCTTCAAACTTCAGATGGAGTTTGGGCGGCGGCGCTGACTACGCGAATTATGTCAAACGCCATCAGAATAACTACATCGCCGTCAATATCAACACACGGCTTGAAATCATATTCTGATGTTCCGTTATCTTGTCAATTTTTTCTACCCGCCAAAATGTTTCGGATGCGGAACGCTTCTTGCTTTGAACTCGGAAGAACCCGTCTGTGCCGTCTGCCTTGCGGAAATTAAAAGATCTGGCTCCGGAGTGTTTGACGCCGCAGGATGCAAGGTCATCTATTCGGTGAAATACGAAAACGCCGCGAAAAATATGATTGCCGAAATGAAATTCCGCGGGGGCAGACGAGCCGCCAAATTTTTTGCTCTTCTTATGACGGACGCGTTTGTTTCCTGGTCGGGCGGCTTTGTTCCCGATGTGATAACTTTTGTGCCTCTCCACCGGAAAAGAGAAAATGAAAGAGGATTTAACCAGTCGGAAATTATTTCCCGAAACGTTTCAAAAATTCTTGAACTGCCTTTTCGTCCGATGCTTAGAAGAATAATAAATACGCCCTCACAGCGCGAATTTGATATTGTCGGCAGAAAAAAGAACGTAAAGGACGCATTCAAATTCATAGATTCCGCGATAAAGATTAACGGCAAAAAAGTGCTTCTTGTTGATGATGTTGCAACGACCGGCGCAACGCTCACGGAGTGCGCAAAAACGCTTTCATCCGCCGGCGCCTCGGAAGTCCGCGCTCTAGTATTTGCGAAAACCTGATTTGCAAAAAAACAAAATATTTTAGTATTATCCGTATAGGGGCGGTAGTTCAGTTTGGTTAGAACGCTGGCCTGTCAAGCCAGAGGTCGAGGGTTCAAGTCCCTTCCGCCCCGCCATTTTCTCGTCGGGAAAATCAATTTCTAATTTTTAAATTTATGCCCGGTAAAAATTTGTGTCCGCTTTTGTGCCACGTTCCTGCGGTAAATCACCGGTGTTTCCCGCCACTATACCATATCGCATCTGCGATATCGCTCCCTTTAAATGCTCAGTAGCCAGCTCGCGGCGGAGGAAAAACTAAATGGTTCTTCAGGAAAATAAGTGGGTTAATACAATGTAGTTCCCCCTTTAGAAAAGCGGTTCTCCCTTTTGGAAAAGTGTTTCATCCGCCGTGGTGGAGGGAGTCAGAGGGGATTTTTTGGGGGAAAAGGGGGATTTGAAGTTACCCACTCAAAAGTCGGAAGAGCCAACTAAATTATCTATTCTCTTTATTTTCAGTAGCGCTTCCTTTAACCCATTTTTTTCATTAGATGCAAAAAATGGGTTTAATGTTTCCATCATAAGAGTATCGGTTTTCTAACGGGGGTCTAACGCGGGTTTACAATTTCCCGCGATTTTCCATTCTCTATCAAGGATGAAATCTGTTTCATTTTTTTGTCATATTGTAAAGCACCGTCCTCTTAATTCATTTAATTCGGGAAAGCAATTTTCAAAATTTTCATACTTCAGAGTTTTATATATTTTTTTAAAAAGAAACGCATACTGCGACAAATTATCGCATGCGTCGGTCAAGACCTTCATAAAATCGGGTAATTTATTTCTGTTGCGGATAACACGTTCCTCGAATTCACTGATTATTTTGCCGCGGATAAACTCATCGCTATCATCAAAATGTCTGCAAAAAATTTTGATTATTGCTTCATCCGGAAAAGACGGCAGCGAGAATACCACGGCTCTGCGCACAAAAAATTCGTTTGATTTTAAAACATCCGAAAGTTTCTTAAATATCCCGTCGCCGCCGATTTTTGCGAGCAACTCGGCGGACGTCTCCCTGACAAACCAGTCGGAGTCCTTATCCAAAATATCAAATAAAGGAGAAATCAAAGATTCGCAGTTTAATTCACTTAAATTAACAATCGCGCGGAATCTGACTTCAGGTTCACCGCTTTTCAAAAGTTTTTTTAAGACCTTAAAATCATATTTTTCCCCGGTCCCCCGTATTTTCCAGAGATTCTTGAAAACAAAATGAGCGGAATCGGCAAATGTGCATTCTGACGTAATAATCATACCCGAGAGCAATACATTGCTGATACTTTTTTTTATCGCTTCCAAATCCTCAAATTCGGCTCCTACTCTTATCAAATACTCCAGCGAAACTATTGCACTTTCCGGGAACCATGTTTGGTTATAAAAATCGTCGAAGCAAATATTTTTTAGTTCTTGATTTAAACGCACGCAGCGGGGAAATTCAGATTTAAGAAACTTGTCCTGCTTTTTAAGATTGAACAAATTTTCCACTTCTTCTCCCGATATCGGTTTTGCAATTTTGACCAAAGGCGGAATGAAACATTTTGAAATTTTTGTTTCTTTCATTGTCTGTCTCATGCTGAATCCAACCGCCGACTTCGGCCTCAAAAAATATAATGACTTCGACAACATTAGCAAAACCGCTTTTCTTTGCGCCACGGACAGTGTCGGGAACTGCAACAGATAGTAGGAATGATATCCGCCGTTGCAAAAAAGCAAACCGTAAAGCCATTCAGAAACTTTAAAAGGTCTGCGTTTATCGAGTTCTTCTTTCACTTCTTTTATGTGCGACCACAACCGGAAATAACTTTCTTTCGTTTCGCCGGGTCCTACCCGCATTATCTCGTTAAAACTGCTGAATAAATACGCCAGATTTTCAGGTCTGCATCCGATAGAAAAAACAAGATCAAAAAATGTCTTGACTGACGGCACGAGCGTGTCCGGGTTTTTATTGTGCAAAAATGAAATCATTATTCTTTTTTCAAGGAAATCCCTTTTGCCTATTTCCAAAAATTGCAACTCGTCACTTTTTGAATCAATCTTTGAATCAATCAGGACATTTGCCTGAATTTGCTCAATGTAGTCCTTTGAGAGTTCGGAAATAAGTGCCGATCTTTTTTTAGAGTAATCCTCATCCGTTGAATTTTCCAAAAACTCAATAATTCTATAGTCCTTCAGTTTGCTGAGCGAAAGAGCGGCAGCAACCGCTATATTTATGTCTTCATAGGTTTTTAATATTTCAAACAGCGCATCCGCTGTCTCCGAAACTTTTCTTTTACCGGCGGTTTCCGCAGCCACTCTGCGAATATACGGATTTGCGTGTTTCAGCGCTTTAAGCAAAGGACCCACTGCAACTTCCACTGACTCCAATTCTATCTCAATTCCTTTGTGCACGCAAAAACGCTCTATTCCTCCGCCGATAAACACCTCAAGCGCCTTAAAAAGAGACCCCATCGCAGTCGGTTCGTTTATACTGCTTATCACGGTGAGCACCTTTTCAAAATTTTCCATCCTCCCCGGAGACCCCTCGTAGGGATTCTTTATTATGTAATCATTAAAGACCGTCCGCAGTTTTTCTATCAACTTTTTTTTCATATTTTTGTACTTTTATTTATTCGGGTATTTCAACAATCTCACCCCACCCGGGGCCCCGGTCATGGCCATCCGGAACACACCAGATAACGGGGTATTCCGGTTTTTTCTCGGGGAACTCCGAATATAAATCGGTCAACGCAATCAAAACGGTCGGTGTTATATTATTTTCTTCCACATAATCGAAAACCGGAATGTGCGAGGTGCCGCCGCGGCCGGCAAACTCCATGTTCTTAATAAAATTATCAATTTCCGCCGTCCTTATAACTTTATGAATTTCGCAATCACAGGTTATTATTGTAAGCGAACTGCTTACGGTAGAGAGTTTCAAAATCTCTCCCGCAAATTTTTCAAGCAATTTGGAACTTATTGAACCTGAAGTATCAACCGCAATCACAAGTTTTCCGGTTTCCGGTGCCTTGATTCGCGGCAAAAAAAGTTCGTCGGATATTGCGAGGTATCTTCTTGAGGGCGGAAACCGGACATAGTCATTCCTGCCGTATGCTTCGCCGACAAACGACCGAAGTTTGTTTTCCCAAGGAACTCCCGATTCCCTTATTCCTTTTTTTATGTATTCAACGATAAAACCCGGAAGCGTTCCCCTCTCATTTGAGTTCGCCGATATTTCATAGGCGCTTTTTACAATTTCATTTATCTTTTCACTCACTCTTTTTTTGTCTGCGTGAAAAGGGAGTTCAAAGTGCACATCGATTGCTTCCGGATGTATTATTCCGGAAAGTTCGTCAGAGGTCATCTCTGCCGGCCAACCGTTTTCTTCAATTATATCCTTGCCGCTAAAAAAGTGGTTTCCCGCGGGAATGGCTATTTTCATTCTTTCAAACCATTCTTTGTGTACTTTCAACCAGTCATATATTTCTTCTTCGGTCATGTTCATCCAAATCATCTTTTTAATTTCTTCGGCAATTTCTCTCTGCCCCGGCAATTTCCATTTTGTAGAGTCAAGAATAATATTGTTTATTACAAAGTCGGCTGCCCAGTTCCAGAAAAAGGGCTCTCTGTCGCCTCTTCTTATGCTGTGCCGGAGAATGATGTGAAGCAACTCGTGAGCAAAAAGCCCTCCGAGCTGCAAGTCCGTTATTTTTGAAATAGCGAAAGAATTGTAATATATCACGTCAAAACCGTTCGTAGCCGCAAGAAAATTGCGATACAGCGGCGGGATTTCCCTCAATTTTACCGCCAGCAGCAGATGACCCCAGAACGGATGAGCCAGAAGAAGCTGCATTCTGAAATTCTCAATTCTTTCTCTCTGCTCTTTTACTTCTGTCATAATAGTTGTTCTTTAATCTTCTATATCGGCATCGCTTTTTAACCCTTTTAAAATCTGGAGCGCCACATCTGCTAACTCGTAATAGTTGAGAATTCTTTTCGTATATTTCATCGGCAGATCCCTGAAAAACAACACTCTGTAAGAAGCATTTACACCCGGCGCTTTCAGAAATTGCGCAATGTTATGTTTCCACTCGTCCCGAAAATCATGAACCTGCAGCCATCTTGATACGTTGAAAACGACAGAGTAAATAAAACTCGGCTCCGCACCACTGAAATCGGGAATTTTCCCTCTCATAATAATGTCTTCCGTCTTAATATCCTTATAGCCCTTCAAAAACGCAAAAAACTCGGTGGCAAGACCTTCCCCGATGCATCCTGCGACAAGGTTTTTTCTCATTTGAGAAAGAGGGTCTTTAAAAACGTTCTCATGAGCAATTCTTGAAGCGAATTCCCATGACCTCGGCGACGGAAAAGCGCCCGTAATATCCTGTGTTTTTTTGTATAAAGCGTCCTCGCCGCCCCCGGCGATAAATGCTCTTATATCGGGCGAAATATTATTTTTAATCGCCCATTCAAGCCAGGCAATCGTATCGACCTTCAATATGTAATGGCAGAAACGATTGCTGAGAGCCGACGACATCGGTGAAACCATCGCATCGTCTTCGGGGAGGTTGCCGGCAGCCATCACAATTGTTTGCGGGTGAAATTTGTGCTGTTTTATTCTGTGGTCAAGAACAATTTCGTAAGCAGCCGCCTGATGCAGTTTTGTAACAGCCGAGTTTATCTCATCTAAAAATATAAAAGCAGGGTTTTTCAGGGGAATTTGCGCCCAATCGGGAATCAGCCATTCAAAAATTTTCTTTTTCCTGTTGGGATACGGCATTCCCGTGAGTTCGCTCGGCTCAATCTGGGCAAGGCGCAACTCTATTACCGGAAGGCCCAGTTCGGCAGCGAGCTCCCTTGCCATTGTTGATTTCCCAATTCCGGGATGTCCTAAAAGCAGAACCGAAATAGAAGGGTCTCTCTTAAAACTATGCATAATAAGCTCTTTCAGCACGGGATATTTATATCCCTCCCATGTTGTTACGCCGCTTTTATCTTCCATTGTTCACCCCTCATTCGTTTATATACAGTTGCAAAAGACCGCGAAATCTTTCGCGAATTCTTCTAAAAAGTGGAGCCCCGCCGACTGAAGTCGGCGGCTCCTCCACATTCTGCGGCTGGCGACACCCGCCGCAGAATATCCGCCTGAGGCGGATACCCGCTTCGTCCGCCTCTGGCGGATTGGGGGCGTTTCGCGAAGGCGGGTAAAATAGCGACCGCTCTACTTACACTGCCGACGGGAGTCGGCGGCGTTCTCTAACGGAGTTTACGCATTTCCAACTTCGCCGAAAGAACCCGAATTTTTAGTTTCCAACCAAACCGATAACGGCAAACCCCGCCCCACAATCTCTCTGTAAAACTCATCGAGCATTTTAAACTCCGCGCCGGGAAGGATTTTCTTTCCTTTAATTTTTTCGCAGCACTTCCTTTCCAGACCTTCGATGTAATCGCTTACCCGGGATAATGACCAGCGGTGATTTTTAATATCTGTCAGGTCATCAATGTTCCTTAGAGGGTAAGATAAGCATCCGTCCCGGAATAAAAGATGACATTCCGTCAGGACTCTAGCGGTATTCACGGCCGCAACCGCATTGTATTTGTATTCGGCGCATTCCACCGCCGCTTTTTTGGCTTTATAATCTTTGGGGTTTATTTTAATCCGACTTTTTTGCCACTTGGCGTATTGCCACAGACGTAGAATTGCATTTTGGCCCAGCAATTTACTCCTTTTTTCCATAATTATTTTTACCTCCGGAGTGGTGAATATCATACTCTCATTTTGCTTATCAGAAATAGAAAACAGCGTTTCTATTACATCAATGTCGCCTTTTAAAAACAACCGGAAAAATTTTTCTAACGGGTATAAAATAAAATGGAAAATCGTGATATCCCCCGACTCCACTTCTTTCACAGTGCCGTTAAATCTGAATTCCGGTATTTCTTTTGTGAAATGCGCCTCGGGAACAAAATACGTATAAACGCCTAATATCTGTGGGGCAGAAACATCATTAAAACCGTATAACGCCGGCCCATGCAGAGAAAAGAATATAGAATTTTTGCAAGCCCTGTCTTGACTTATCATTTTAACCCCCTAAAAAATTTAATCCGTAACTGTCTCCCCATAATAGGAACCGTCCCCATTATCTTGGGATTTCAACCAGATTTCCCCACGGAGCGTCTGCGTGGTTTTCTTCGGGAACACACCAGATAACAGGGAATCGCGGTTTTCTTTCGGGAAATTCGCTGTAAAGGTCGGTCAATCCGATGAAAACATCGGGAACAATCTTTTTTTCCCTTATAAATTCAAAAACGGGAATGTGACTCGTTCCCCCGCCCCCCTCAAAATTCATCATCTTGAGGAATTTCTTTATCTTTTTCATCGGAATAAACTGATGAATTTCACAGTCGCAGGTTATTATGTAAGCATTTTCCGAGATTTTGTAGAGTTTTTCCATTTCAAGCGCAAACTGCATAAGAATTTCTTTCGTTATAGAACCGGAGGTATCAACCGCTATCACGATATTTCTTATTTTTTCCTGTTCCTCTCTTAAAACGGGAAGCCAGAAATCGTCCGAAAGAGTAAGATATCTCTTGTTGGGAGGTGTGAGAGAATAGTCATCCCTGACAAAAATCGTCTCCACATAACGCATAAGAACTCTGCGCCATGGTACTTTTGACTCCCAAAATTTTTGAACATACCGTCTGTAAAAATCAGGAACCGTTCCTCTGTTTTTGAACTGATCGAAAGTAAATCCCTGAATAACTTTTTCTCTGATTTCATCAATTGCCGCATTTGTCTTTTTATCGTCTTTTTCCTTTTCTCCGGGGAAAGGAAGATGACAGTCGGTTCCCAGCCCGCTGTTTTCTTCCATCGGTTTTTTTTTGAAACTAAAACCGCCATAAACATAGTAATCGGTCGGGATGTAATCAGAAACGTCTCTGTTGGATTCTTCAAGGAGTAATTTATATAATTCCTCGACGGATAAATCGCCTTTGTGTTTCATTAAATCGGCCCAGTATTCTGCCTGTTCCATTGACGGCAAAAAACACTCTTGCATTTCATCGAGATAAAGTTCGACAATAATGTCGGAGGCAACATTCCAGAGATACGGTTTTCTTTTCTTTCTCCTCGGCATGTGTTCAAGGACTATGTGGAGTATCTCGTGCAGAAAAACATGCGAAAGCATGTCCGGGCTTTCAATCTTTTTCGGATTCAGCCAGATTGTCTTGTAGCCGTCCGTCGCTGCGGGAAATTGAAAGGCATCCCTGATCAAAACATTCTGCGACAGAATGATTGTTGTCCAGAAAGGATATTTCAGAAAAAGCCGCAGTTTCAGGTTGTCGATTTTTTCTTTCGTTAGTTCCATATCAGACCTCGCAATTTGAAAGCAATTTGATAAACTCGTCTATTTTCTTTCTGAAAGTCGCATCCGCCGCAAATTTCTTGAGCGCCTCTTCATCAATGTGGGAAAGTAAAAGAATCTGGTATTCTCTGCGGAGTTTCTCAATAAAACCCAGGACATTCACCGCCCATATTTTTTTCATTGGTTCCATGTTAATGTATGAAGTCAGACCGAAAATTGTGCCGTAAACAAACGAGTCATTTTTAAAATTTACAGCGCTATAATCTCCTTTTTCAACAATCTTCATTATAAAGTTTTCATCTCTCACCTTTTCATAAACGACTCTTACAAAAGCGAAAAATTCTTTTGTCATCGCGGTGCCGATACAGGCGGAAAAAAGATTTTCCCTGAATGAAGATGTGACGAATTTTTCAAATCCGTTAATGTGTGCGACTTCGGATGCTCTGTGCCATGACCTCGGGGTCGGGAAAGCCCTCTCTCCGTTGAGTTTGTAAAGAGCCTGCTCCCTTCTCCATGCAATGAAAGCCATTATATCGGGCGAAATGCCGTTTTTCTTTGCCCATTTCAACCAGACCTCGGCATTTACGCCGAGGGTGAAGTTATCGAATCTGTTCAGGAGAGCGCAGCTGAGCGGAGAAACAATGGCGTCATCCTCCTCCAAATTGCCCGCCGCCATTACGACCGTGCCGGGATGGAAATTATAGGGGCCCACCCGTCTTTCAAGCGTTATCATATACGCAATTGACTGGTGGAGTTTTGTTACCCCCGCGTTTATTTCGTCAAGAAAAATAAAGGCAGGTTTATCCGTCGGAACCCAGTAAGGCATAAAATGTCTCACAATCCCCTTTTCTCGGTCAGGGAAAAGCCCGCCCATTATCTCTTCGGGAAGATGATGGGCAAGGTGAATCGTAATCAGGGGCAGAGCCAACTCTTCCGCAAGTTCGCCCGCCAGCGTCGTTTTTCCGACCCCTGGATGACCGAGCAGAAGAACCGAGTGCTTCTGTTTAAGACAATGTTTTATAAGTTCTTTTACCGAAGTATAGGAGAATTCATTTTGGAACATCTTGCGCCTCCTTCAGTATTCCCTGTCTTTTTTTCGTATTTTTTCTTTATAAAATCTAATATTTTCACATTAATCTTGTTCAGCGCCTCGACTGCTCCTCTGCGGAATTCGCTGTCGCCGTCCCACAGTGCCTTCGTTAAAGGCACCACAGCCGGTTTTCCTATTTTTTTCAGCACGTTGACCGCTTCCGCGCGGACAGGTTCATTCCTGCATTTTAAGATGTTGACCCACCCGCTAACATCTCCCTTATTTTTTCTCAATTCCTCCACAGACGGCTTAATTCCTTCAATTTCTTCAAACCCGTATTTATAGACGCCGCCGACTTCCACTTTCTTTAACCTGCATTGCGGAAGCATTTCCCTGAATTTTCTTAGCGATTCGGGAGCGATTTTCATAATGTCGTATTCGGGAAGAGTGAAATTATATAAGTCATCAACAATTTCCTTATTCTCGGCAATATTTACTAATAAATGTTCGCACAATAAAAAAAAGGACATAAACAAAAGAAATTTAATCCTGCTTATTTTTCTGCAATCTCTGCAATCTAACGAAGAAACAAACTCCGGATTTTGAGTTACGAAGCCGTATTTCCCGATAAAAGTTTCTCCGTCATTATT
>Ga0210017_1004319_pt1 | contig 11691 bp, 12 predicted proteins | sample CryGeyCG2014_020_FD_183966 | JGI IMG/M metagenome (GOLD analysis project Ga0210017, IMG submission 183966) | Groundwater microbial communities from aquifer - Crystal Geyser CG08_land_8/20/14_0.20 (SPAdes) (version 2) | ecosystem: Environmental > Aquatic > Deep subsurface > Groundwater | place... | reverse complement strand
CGCGGCAACCCCGCGACTGTCCAGCCTCAGCACAAGCGCCTCGCCCTCTATCCGGTCGAAGCGGAAATGCGCGTTGTTGCAGAGCCGTTTGGAGGGATGCCCGTTTAGATGCGAATGCGGAACCGAAGAAAGAACGCCTCGGATGACGCCGTCGCGCAATTTTTTCATCCTCGGAACGGCGACGCCGAACTCCTTGTACGCGAGCTCAACCGCCTTGGCAAACCCGACCGCGCCCGCAACGTTCTCCGTGCCCGCGCGCAAGCCGCGTTCGTGCCCGCCGCCGTAAATCAGGGGCTCGATGCGGACTCCCTCGCGGACGAACAGCGCGCCGACGCCCTTCGGGCCGTGCAGCTTGTGGCTGGAGAACGACATCATGTCGGCGTTAAGCCTGCGAACGTCGATGCGTTCCTTACCAAGCGTCTGAACAGCGTCGACGTGGAAGAGCGCCTTCTTTTTTTCCTCCCCGATTTCGCGAATCGGCTGGATACTTCCGACTTCGTTGTTGGCGTGCATCACCGAAATAATGCCTGCGGTTTTCGCCGCACGCGCCACCTCTTCCACCGAAACGAGCGCGTCCTTTGAAACGCCGAGATATTCAGCCGAAACGCCCGCCTTTTCCAGCGCTCGCACCGTATTCAAAACAGCGGGATGCTCGATTTGCGTAGTCGCAACCTTCCTAATTTTGTTGGCGCGAACTGCGCCGGTTATCGCCAGATTGTCGGACTCGCTCCCTCCGGAAGTGAAGATTATTTCCTCCGCGTCGGCGTTGACCGCCTCCGCTATTGTTTCCCGCGACTTCGCCAGCGCCTCTGCTGCTTCGACGCCGAAGGAATGCAGGGACGAGGCGTTCCCGTATTTTGTGAAGAGGAACGGTCTCATCGCCGCCAGCACGCGCTCGTCCATGCGCGTCGTCGCAGCATTGTCCAGATACGCCTTCATTTCGAACACCCGCACGACGTGCATTTGAAATCCGAGATTATCCCTGAAAAATTCCCTACGAACTCGGCGCAGGACTGGCGCATCACCGCCCTGCCTTTCGGCGTGAGCGAATAGACGCGCTTGTTCCGCGCGCCTTTGCGCTCGCCCTTCACGAACCCTGCGGCCGCGAGCTTCGCCAGAAGCGGATAAAGCGTGCCCTGCGTCACCTTCGTCTTCTTGATGGCGTTAAGCTCGCGCATCATTTCGTAGCCGTAGGCGGGCTTCTTCCCGAGCAGCCACAGCACCTGCATCTGCAGCATTCCAAGTTCAACACCTCTTTTGACAGACATGTATGTAGATATACATATTAGGATATTTAAACCTTTGGAAAGGCGGAGAGTGGGGTGGGGGAGTTGCACCCCCCTATCTCGGTCTGCAGCCGAGCGCATAGCTGCTCTGCCAACCCCACGCACTTTTTGTTCTGCTTCGCAGAACAAAACCTGCACTAAAAATACGACTCGGCGATTTATAATTCGCTCGTCAGCGGTGCCTTATCTCGTCGAGCTTCTCGCGGAACTGCCTGCCCAAGTCCTGAAACTCGTAGTATCCCTCCTGCAGCGCGTCCCTGCGGAAGAAGGCGATGAAGCCCGCGCCGAACAGAGCGCCGAACGCATGCACGAGGAAGTCCGTCGGCGTCGACGACTCGCGCTGCCATCCGCCGTACTCGCGCTCGTACGAATCCTCTACGTGCTTCATCTGCTCCGTAACCTGCGCCGCCTCGTCCGTCCGGTTCTGGCTGACGAGCGTCGTCACCTCCTGCTCCATCGAGGAAATCTGCGCGTTTTTGGAGTCGAGCTGCCATTGGACGAAGATGTTCGAAACCGGGAAAACAACGAACATGATGAGCAGCGGAAGCGCGATGAGCAGGGGCAGCGCCTTTTTCGGCTTCACCATCGTCGCGGCAGCCATCAGCCCGGAAACCCCCGCGCTCGAGCCGATTATCACCGCTCCGGGATTCAGGAAGGAGAAGAGAACGGAGGCGAAGAACCCCGAGGCTACGAAGATGAACACGACGTTGAACCAGGCGAGCGCCTCCTCCAGCACGACGGCAAAGAGCACGAGCGGGATGAGGTTGCCGAGCAGGTGGTTTAGCCCGACGTGGAAGAACATGTGCGTGAACGCGCCGGTCCACTGCGACGCGCCGAATGCGAGCGAATTGACGGCGTCGTCGGGCAGGTAAAGCGCGCCTCCGGACAGCCAGAAGTACGGCACCAGCAGCGCGATGGCGAACACCAGCGCCGCCCACGGGATTTTCATACGCGAAAACAAGCATGGCTGCCAATAAAACGTTTTGGAACGGCCGCCGGTAAAGAGAATTAGGCCGGCTCATTAAAGCGAGCCGGCAGGGCGACCAGTTCAACCCACCTTCACAGAATCCGCTGAATGCGTTACCCGACTGCCCAATAAAAACTTTTCCGTCTTTTTAAAGGCGTTTTAAGAGGGAAAGCCTTGCCCCTTTTCTTTGCCGAAAGAAAAGGACGCGGCGGAGTTGCCGCTGCAATGGCTCCGCGCCAAAGGAAAGCGACACGTCGGAAGGGGGGTGCGTCAGTCCGGAGCAGGGGGAAACCGCGTGGGTTTCCCCCGAGCCGGACACGGGCTCAGAGGGAATCGGACCCTCGACCTACCGGTTAAGAGCCGGTTGCTCTACCAAACTGAGCTATGAGCCCACGCCGTTCCTTAAGGAACGGAAGCTAATTAAGTTGCGTCGGAATATATTAGCGTTATGGCTGTTTTCGTCCTCCGTCTTGACCACCGCTCGCGCGACAAGCGGCTCACGACGCACTGCGCGCTCATCGCGAGGGCGTTCGGCAGCCGCGGCATGTACTACACGGGCGAGCGCGACGAGTCCGTGGAGAAAAGCGTCGCCGGAGTCGCGCGGAACTGGGGCGGCTCTTTTTTCATAAGGCACGTGCCGTCTTGGAAGTCGGTTTTCAGGAATTTCGACGGAAAGAAGGCGCACCTGACGATGTACGGCATGCCGTTCGCGAAAAAAATCGGCGCGATTCGGAAGGCGCGCGGGAAACTGCTTGTCGTGGTGGGCGGCTCCAAGGTTCCGGCCGGGATTTACGGCGCCTGCGACTGGAACGTCGGCGTCACGGACCAGCCGCACTCCGAAGCAGGAGCGCTGGCGGTGTTCCTCAACGCGCTGAAACTCCGCGGAAACTTCGGGAAAGCGCGCCTGCACATTATACCCCAGGAACGTGGTAAAAAAATCGAGGAACGAGGGAAAGTATAAATAGAAAGGGAACGCAGGAAAGCTCATGCCCGCCAAGCAGCAACCGAACTTGTTATTCAACGAATACGTGAAAAACGTCGGCGGACGCAAGGGCAGGGGAATCGTCGACGCAATCGGCGACGGCGCAACTGACGAGCACATCGAGAAAAAAACCAACTACAAGATGACGGAAATCCGTTCGCTCCTCAACCGCCTGCAGAACGCGGGGGTTGTCGAGTATTCGCGCGTCAAGAACATGCAGAACGGCTGGTTCACGTATACGTGGCGCGTCAACAAGACGCGCGCGACGGCCAATTACATGGTGCAGCTGCGCCGCAGGCACGGGGAACTGCTCCGCCAACGCGAAATGCTCGACGGCACGCAGGCATACAGGTGCCGCAGGGGGTGCGCGAAGGTTTCCTTCGAAGAAGCGATGGAAACCTCGTTCCGCTGCCCGAAGTGCGAGGGGAAGATGCGCTCCGTGAACGCCTCCTTGGAGAGGCGCGAACTCGAGAAGCAGATCGGCGCCATCGATACGATCCTGAAAAAATAAAAAGTAGCGGGGGAGAGAACTATGTTCGGCGTTACCAGTAACGACCTTAAATGGACGGTATTTTTTTCGGTAGCTGCCGCAGCGTTAGCTGGAGTACTCTCGATTTTTGCCTATGAAAGGGGGACAGTATCTTTGCAAGAAGCTTGCGGGTATACGGTGGGCGCGGCGGTTTTTGTAATCTGGATTTCTGTTGTTTTTTTGTGGTTCCGCTATCTTAAAAACAAACAGATCGGCCCGAAAACAACCGAAGTTCGTCGCTGGTGGCTATTCGGAACAAAAAAAGCATAAGGGCGCGTTCCCGTTCTTAAAAACCAGAAATAGTAGCGGGGGCAGGATTTGAACCTACGATCTCCGGGTTATGAGCCCAGCGGGCACTCCTGGCTACCCTACCCCGCTTTGCGGAATTAAGTATTGCCGCGTTCGCTTAATTATACTTTCGCAACGACGGCGGGCGCTGGGCGCGAATTTTTTCTTTCTCTTTTCAGACGCTGCGCTTGTACCTGTACGAGTAGGGCATCGGCTTCTGCGGCGCGGGCGCCTCTTCCTCCTCCGCCGCCTCGGGTATCGGGGCTGAGGAGATGATTATGATGCGCTCGACCGCCTTCACGCTCTTGAACATTATCGTCTTCTCGCGGAATACCCGTTTTGCCTCGTCCTTGCTCGACGCGCTTATCGGCTCAAGCGTCAGGCGGACGACCTCGCCCTTCTGCAGGTCGAGAATCACGTCGTAAACCTTCCCCACGAACGTAGCGTTGTCCGTGTAAACGTCCATGCCCATCAGCTGGGATACCTTCAGTGCCATCTTATTTACCTCTTGCGGATTGTAAACGCAAACCGAGAAGGCGCCCTCTGCTTAAATACCTTACGCATAACGGAAGGGCGCGTCAGGAAACCCGGATTGCTCCCTTGAAAGTCGGGCTCCACGGCTCGCCGAGGTACGTGTGTTCGAGGGAAGCGTTGAACGAGCGCGTCCACGACTCTCCGGGATTGATGATTGGCGACTCCATGTCGATGAAGTAGAGGATGCGGGGCTGCGAACCGTTGTTCGTCCATGTCACCTCGCCGCCCGTTTTTATCTGTAGGTAAGCGGGCGAAAAGGAGCCGTCCAGGATTTGCACCACGTTCGCTTGCGCTTCGACTGTTGCGGCGGGCGAGGGCGAAGGCGTCGGCTCGCCTCCCCCGATGCAGCCGAACAGCAGGAGCCCGGTTCCCAGAAGCAAAAACAACAACGGTTTCCTCATTCTTCTTCTACCTCCAACGCCATCAAATCATTCTTCTCCGCGATACTGGCAAGCAACGCTCGGTTTCGGCTGGCCGTTGCGCGGGTCAACCACTACCGATACGCTGGTGACGGTCACTGTTTTTTCTTTATACGCGCCGCTTTCTGCTCTATGCGTGTCGTGATTAATTGCGTCAAAGAAATTCATGCGTTCTGGGACTCCTTCAAGCACGTTTGGATAAAGGTAAAGCTCCCTAGCCGCCGAGACGACGGGGCCAAACGGGAATTTAAGCGTCCGCGTCTCTCGGAACACCTGGTCCGGCAACACCCCGAAATCATGGTCCCATAAAGCAGCACCGGAAATCCCCGATTTTAACGGGTACGGGAAAATGATGCAACCCTCGCTAGGCCACTGGTACGGGATATCTCCCTGCCGAGCGCAATTCTTGATTTGCTCCGGCAACTTTTCAACGTTGCTGATAACCTGTTCCAAGATTTGCGACATGAGACTGTTCAACAGGTATTCTGATATGACCGCGTATTCTGATATGACCAGGCTTGTATCGCTGATGGCGTCATACCTAAGAAGGTAATCCTTCAATCCTTCCTCACTTACGGAAAACGCGGTGTCCAAGTAAACATACATTTCTTTGGGGTTGTAGGAGGATTCGTCCCAAACCATCGGGAAACCGCTTACTGGTTCGCCGTTCTTGAAGAAGTAGTCGACGCCGTAACCAGTAATCGTTTTGGAGCCCTCGTACTCCTGAATCAACGGGTAGTAATAGCACTCCCACTGCTTTACGACGTTCTCGAGCGTGTAACTCAAAACGGGCGTGCTCGTCGAGTCGATTGGGGTGGCGGAAGCGCCGTTGCCCGCGCGGAAGTTCGCCCCGTTCGAGTCCTGCAACTTTGAAACAGGCGCTTTGCATTCCACGATTACGTCTTCGCCTTCGTCCTCCTCCGCAAAACTCGCCTGTTTGGGCCCCGACTGGGAAAGGGGGGAAACTACAGCAACAGGGGACTCCGGTCGAACCTTCACTATGACGGGGCCACTGGCGGCAAGCGCAACGAGAGCATCACTGAAATCTTCGTACCTGACGATTGTTGGCAAAGATATGTCGCCGCCGGCAAAGTCCTCGGAACCGATTACTAACGTGCTGCTCGAACCCGTGGGGTCGAAAGTGCCTTCGTCCACAACATTGCCGCCTATTACCACCGTATAGTCTACGGGCACGGGCACGCCGATTACCGCCAAGGCGATGCTGTTACGGTCCTGCCTAAACGTGCACGCCGCGCTGTTCTGCAGCTTCAAAACGGCGTCGGAGCGTTTCACGGGCGTTTTTTGTTCGCCGCCGGATAACGCGACGAACGTGACCACGACGTCTTTCCCGCCGCTGCATGAGCAGTCGTCCTTGCATTCGGACTTGCTGAAGCGCCCGCGCGCCAACGGTTTGCCGTTGTCGTCCTTGATTTCAAACTCACTTCCTGCCTTCAGAGGATGCGCGTAGTCGTGCGTGTCGTCTTTTATTTTCTCGTTTGAATCCGTCTTGTAGGCTGCCTTGAAACGCACCCAGCCACTTTCCGAAAGGTCCACGTCGGAGACGCTGAATTGCGCCATGCTCTTGTCTTTTTCTTTCGACTTCATGCAGAATTGCACGCCTTGCCCCATGGGAGCGCGGGGGATGGTGATTTCGTCGTCGGCTTTCACGACGAGGCTCTTTTCCCCGCCGTTGATTTTGACGGGTTTGCCGTTCGCGTCCTTGAAGAAGAGTTCGTAGGACGCGTAAGTGCCGGACTCGAGTTTATCGGACAGGTCCACGGCCCATACGAGGCGTTCCGCACCCACCTCCCTGATTGACTCCGCATTGACGAGAATCTCTTCGGATTGTTTGAGCGTTTTTGAAAGGAGGCCTGAGTTCGTCCACTCGGCTTCGTCCAAAACGCTTTTCTTGGCTACCACGCGAACGGAAGCCACGACTCCCGCAGACGTCTTCACCGATGCCTTCCCGCCGTCAAAAACTATTCCTTCCTCGTCAACAGTCACGTCGTTACAGGCTTTGGGAAACAACTCGAAGTCTGAGCTCTTGACGAACTCCCCGGCGGGACCGGTTGTTACTGACGCGCCCAGCACTGCGACCTCGCTCCACGCTTCGCCCAAGTCGAAACCGTTCGCGGAGCAAAGCGCGTTCCTGAGTTGGGCATCCGTTTGCTTCGCGGCGTTGTAAACGAACTTGAATTCTTTTGCCACCTTATATTTCTTTTTCGGGCTGCCGAGGGCGTCCTTCGAATCATAATAATACAAGCCGCCGAATCGGCTCTTTTCTTTGGTGTTAGTTTCTTTGGCGTCAAAAGAAACGTAGACAATTGTCTTCGCGCCCTTTGGCTCCTGTCGGACGCGCAGAGTTGATTCGCAATCGTCGAGGTCGGCTATAAGCCCTTTTACCTTCCGATACTCCTGAAGTACCGGGTCGAAGAGGATTCGCTGCTTGTCGCAGCCGGGCGCGGCGGTCGTTTCCACTAGTATCTCGAACGTAGGTACTGTAACCCACCAAGAGAATTCGCGGGCGTCGGTTTTGAGAAAAGAGGTGTCGCCCGATAGGGTGACGCGCGTTGCTTCCACGCCAATGACGTCTTCGGACGCAGCGGACAGACCTGCGCCCATCGTGAAGGTCACCGAGGAGGGGGAGCGGGAGCTGCTGCAGTCCCAAATGCTCCATGTGTTCGCGGCGTTGAATTCGAAAACGACTTTGTCGGCGTAATCTGTTCTCTCCCAGCAGGACATTGACGGGGAAAACTCAAGGGAGGAAAGGGTTTCCTTAAAAATTATCGTTTCCGCGGAAACCAACGACAGCAAAAACGCGCCGGCAAGCAAAAACGAGACAAATGATTTTTTCATGGGAGCCACCGATAAGAACTGGCTTAATGTGATATAAAAAGATACCGAAATGGCGCTGGCAAGCTACTCCACGCGCAAATCTATGGTTCTGCGCACCTCGTTCAGAATGTGCCCGTAGTCGCGGTAGTGCGAAACCGCATAGACGCGCAACGGGTAGCTTCCCGCCCGCGTGCGCGACGTGCTCCATATCTTGAACGGGAACCCCTTGCGCTCGCCGGGCTGCATCTCGCCGACTCGCGTTTCGTGCTCCTGCTGCAGCGCGGTTCTGTCGAACCCGATTGTTTTGGGCACTACTAGGACCAGCGACGTCAGCAGCGGCTGGTCGGACGTGTTCTGCAGCGAGACATTCAGAAGGACGTAATCCTCCTTGAACGCCGGCAGGCGTATCGGGTGCACGCTGCACTCGAGCGAGTACTGGAACTCGGACGAAACGGGCTTCTTCCCGAACAAATCAAACACGCCCATGGAAACACCCGACCCTACTGGCCGCATTCTGCGGAATGCGGCAAACAAAGGAAGCGCGCCAAGCAATAAAACCGTTGCGCTACGCGCGCCAGCGCCGCCACCACGACGCGGACGCCTCGAGCGACGAGGAAAACGCGTCGGCCAGGGAGAACTTGCGGCCGTTCTTCGCAACCAAACCCGAACGTTCGAGCGAAAGCAGAAGAAGAAACAACGCGCTTCTGCCCAGCCCGCTCGTTACCAGCAATTCGGAGAACCCGCGCGGCTTCTCCTTCAGCGCCTCAAGCACGCGCACGAACGCGTCCTTGCGTTTCGGCGAGAAGGAAAACGCGTTGCTGACGAAGTCGTAGATGTTGAAGGAACCCGCGGCGGTCTTGCCCGCGTCCTCCATCCTCGCCCGGTAATAGATGAAGGACGAATCGCGCTGGCGGGCGTAGTGCGCCTTTGTTTTACCGGTGCGGCTGGACGGCATATAGAAGGGACCCCCCTCGATTCCGCTATTACGGATGCTTCTGCAGCCTGAAACCGCCTTTGTATTCGGCGGGGCTGGAAAGCTCGTGGAAAACCACCTGGCAGACGCGCAGCCCCGGTTTCAGTTTCAGCGTGAACGGCGAAAGGTTGGCGATTTCAAGAACCTGCACGTTGTCGCAGTTGGGTTGTATCAGGCTCGAACTGACATGGACCAGAAGCCCGATTCGGGCGAAGCGGCTCCGTCCGTCTATCACCGCGCAGTATTTCTTGGAAAGGCGGACGCGTTCCTTCGTTACGCCGAGAACGAGTTCGCCCGGCTTGAGCGAGAGCGTCTCGCCGCCGCGCAGCACGACGCGTTTGAACGCGTCCCTGCCGATGGCGTCGGGCGCGTCCTTTACCTCTTTCGTTCCTTTTTTCTTGGCAAACACCTTGAATTCGTTCCCGAGGCGCAAGTCAACCGAGCACGGCCCGACGCATTCCGCGTCGAACGGCGTCACCGCGATTTCACCCTTTTTCGCCGCACGCAGGATTTCGTTCTTGGAAAGGACCGCCGTTCCCATCACCCAATCCTTTAAATGCTTTGTTAATAAAACAGTTATTAGCGGAATTATGGGGGGTGGGTGGGTGCGCATCGCTCTCGGGTCCGACCACGCAGGCTTCGAACTCAAAAACAAAATACTCGCTTATCTGAAGAAGAAACACGACGTCCATGACTACGGCACGCACGGCGCGGAACCCGTCGACTACCCCGACTACGCGCTCAGGACGTGTGACGCGGTCGTTTCCGGCGCGGCGGTTTTCGGCGTCCTCGTCTGCGGCACGGGCGTAGGCATGAGCGTTTCCGCGAACAAAATCAAGGGCGTGCGCGCCGCGCTGTGCGCCTCGCCAGAAACAGCGAAGCAGTCCCGCGAGCACGTAGACGCGAACGTCCTCGTCCTCGCTTCCTCCACAAAGGACGCGGAAAAAATCACGGACGTCTTCCTCAACACACCCTTCACGCAAGCCGAACGCCACGTGCGTCGCTTGCGCAAGGTGGCGGAGCTCGAAGCGCCCTCGCGCCTTTCGTCGCTAAGGGCGCGGGAGGTTCTCGATTCGCGCGGCGCGCCGACAGTTGAAGCGGAGGCGTGGGCGGGGCAGTGGCGCACCCTCGCGGCCGCGCCGTCGGGCGCGTCGGCGGGCGTGCACGAGGCGTTAGAGCTTCGCGACGGCGGCAAACGCTACTTCGGCAAGGGAGTCACCAAGGCGGTGCGCAACGTCAATTCAATCCTTTCGCCATCGCTGCGGGGGAAGCACGTCGACGCGCGCGCGTTGGATTCCGTGATTCTATCCGTAGACGGCACGCCCAACAAACAGCGCATCGGCGCGAACGCAACAATCGCGTCGAGCATGGCATTGTGGCGGCTGCAGGCGCTGGTCGAAGGCAAGGCGCTTTACGCGCTTCTCGGCGACGCGCGCCGCATGCCCTGCCCCGCGGCGAACCTCATCAACGGCGGGATGCACGCCGGCAACGATTTGGATTTCCAAGAATACCTGCTCCTCCCCGTGGGCGCGAGGACGTTCTCTGAGGCGACGGAAATCGTTTCCGAAACCTACCGCGCGCTGAAGGGCATCCTCGAAAAGAAGTACGGCAGGGGCGCGACGAACGTCGGCGACGAGGGCGGGTTCGCCCCGCCGCTGAAGGACGCAGAGGCGCCGCTTGAGCTGATTTCAAAAGCCCTAGACGAAGCCGGGCACGCGAAGAAAGCAAAACTGGGCTTGGACTGCGCCGCGTCGCGGCTGTTGAAGGGCAATGCGTATGTCGTCGAAAGCAAGAAATACGCGCCCGATGCGTTCGCCGACTATTACGCGTCGCTAGCCAAGAAATTCCCGCTCGCCTACATCGAGGACCCGTTCGCCGAGGACGCGTTCGGCGAGTTCGCGATGCTGACGAAGATGCTCGGTTCCAAACTTTCCATAGTCGGCGACGATTTGCTCGTGACGAACACGGAGCGCATCAAGACCGCCATCATGGGCAGCGCGTGCAACGCGCTCCTCCTGAAGCCCAACCAAATCGGAACCGTTTCCGAGGCGCTTGAGGCGGGCCGCCTCGCGAAGGAAGCGGGCTGGAAGGTCGTCGTGTCGCACCGCTCCGGCGAGACTGACGATTCGTTCATCGCGGACATTGCGGTGGGTGTCGGCGCGGAGTTCGCGAAAATCGGCGCGCCCGCCCGCGGCGAGCGCACGAGCAAGTACAACCGACTACTGCGCATCGAGGAGCAGCTGCTTGCCCGCTAAACCCGCGCTGGAATTAACCTTTCCAATCCGCGGCAAAAGCAAAACCATCTCCCTTGACGCGACTCAGGCTAAGGAACACAACGACCTAATTCTCGCCCTGCGCGCAGAAAGGACTCCGCTAAGCCGTTGGTCGGAGCGCATGTATTTTTCGTTTCCAACGCATTTGATGCGGCGTTTGGTTAGCCGGGTGGTTAACGCTAAAACGCCGGAAGAGCAATTTCGGCACAAAAAACTAATAGCGCGCCTTGTTACCGCCTACTCGCCGCCTTCAAAACCTCGCCGACGAAGTCGTACTGCTTGATGCGCTTCCCCCTCGCGCACTCCGAATCGCCGAACTTCCTGCCGCCGCGCGCGCCCTTGTCGGGCGTGCCGAACAGGTAGGGTATCGCGTCCGTGCTGTGCCCCCCGATTTTACACGGTGTGCAGTGGTCGGCTCCGACCGCAACAACGGCGCCGTCCAGAGGCAAGCCGCCGAGGAACGCGTCCGTCCTTTCAATTTCGGAAACTTTGCGCCACAAATCGCCGTCGTGCCCCGCCATGTCGATTGTCTTGAAGTGCAGAAAGACGAAGTCGTAATTGCGCAGCGCCCCGAGCGTCGGCTTCCGTTTCATTTCCATCTCCTT
>Ga0210017_1004317_pt1 | contig 11696 bp, 13 predicted proteins | sample CryGeyCG2014_020_FD_183966 | JGI IMG/M metagenome (GOLD analysis project Ga0210017, IMG submission 183966) | Groundwater microbial communities from aquifer - Crystal Geyser CG08_land_8/20/14_0.20 (SPAdes) (version 2) | ecosystem: Environmental > Aquatic > Deep subsurface > Groundwater | place... | reverse complement strand
TAGAAACAGATCCCGTTAGAAATTTGACCTTTTGTCTTGTTCGTTTAAACATGCCTCATAGTATATTAAAGCAAAGGGTCCTCGACTTTTGGTGGAAAATACTTTATTGCCGTTGTGTTCCTTGAAACGCTTTCGTAAGTCATTAGTAAAGCCAGTATACCATTTGTTGTCTTTTCTGCTTTGAAGAATATAGGTATAGTAAAACATAAGTTTCTAACGGGGTTATGCGTGAATAACCATTGTTTGTTCTGGGTTAAGGTAAATAATATCCGCAGTAACCGCATAACCACAAATCTTAATCACATCATCAGTTCCAGAGGGCGCCGTTTGGGTCATCCCGCCAGCCGTAGCAGTATCTAAATACAATGTTCCGCCAAGAGTTGCCCAGTTCCAAGTATCATCTCTGGCAAATCCCATAAGCAGAAAGTTTCCAGTTGCGTTTTCAGCGATTGTAGCGTCAGCACATATAGCCCAAACAGTTGAAGTTGAAGCAGCGTCAGCATCTCCTAATTCCATTTTTCCATCAACACCCATATAACAAATCTGACCGAAAGTTAAGGCAGCTCCTGCTGTCAAAGTAAATGTTGCTCCGGAAACACTGTGGTCATCTGTTATCCCGGCAACTGTCCCGAGCCGTATCGGCTTATTACCCATATCCAGGCGATAACGGGAGATTTTAATAGTTCTGGTGCCGACTTTTAGGTCTCCGCATTTTAAGCAGGTAAAAAGCGAGGTGGGAATGTTCTTTTTTCCAACCCTACCCAAAAGAGGAATCCATTTATGACGACATTCAAAATTGTTCTTTGTTTCATTGCTCATTGTTATAAAAATAATTTAAGCGATAAATAGGTTCAACCTTTATTAAATTTCTAATTCCTAATTTCTAATTGGCCTAAACAAATCCCAATGACCAAAATTCTGATTATTTAACTTTCTTGTAAATTATATTCTTTTTTGGGTTTTGGGGTTTGGGTCATTGTTTAGAAATTAGGTCAATTAGGTTAATTAGGTCAATTTATACTATTATTTTTTATCATCAATAATCAGGATTTCCTCTCCTTTTTTATCGTAAATAATCAATTCTTTTCTGTCTTTAGTAACCCTAAATTCGTTAAAGTCCTGCTCCATTTTAGGAGGGAAGAAAAACTTTAAAAGACCGGGGCCAAAAATTCTCCCGAGCAAAAGCGCTCCACTGCCAATTAGTAAAAATTTAAGCAAGTTTCTTCTACTCTTATTTACCCCGTTAGAAATTTGCTCTCTCTGTAATTCTTCTTTGTTTTGGTAATCTTTAACGGGGTTTATTCCGTCCTTTTTCTTCTTCTTCATTTTGTTTATTTTCTATTTTTTTGTGGTGGCTCTTTTATCTCGCCTTCGGCGGCCTTAATCTCTTTTTCTATTTCCATTTTTCCTTTTTTAAATTCTCCGGTAAACCTTCCTATTCCCCTGGCTAATTCGGTTATTTTTTTACCGCCGAAAAAGAGAATCACCAAGGCAATTAAAATTATTACTATTTCCGGAAGTCCAAGTCCAAACATATTTTTGTAAATTTATTATTTGATTATTAATTCGACCATTTTATTTATAATTTTCAATTTTTAATTTTGCAATTTTCATTGAATTTACAATTTTTAATTTTCAAACTTTATTTCTCGATGAACTGACGATTTTTTGAAATATCAAGGTTAATTCCTGACATTCTTTCCACAACTTTCTAATTTCTTCCTTCTTTTCGGGCAAACAAGCTGCTATCATTCTTAACCAATGTTTTGTTTCTTGGGTTTCTTTTTTACAAATAAAGATCTTGTTAATAAAGTCTTTTTTGGAGCTGGCGCCGTTAGCCTCCATGTAATTAGCACCAATGCTTGTGGCAGAGCGAATTAACTGATTAATTATCGGTTTCGTAATGAGGTCCTGTTTAATATTTCTGCAAAGTAAAATAATTGTCTCGCCAAATTTTGCCGTTCTTTCTTCTAAATCGTAATTGTTTGAAAATTCGCTCATTGAAAATTGATTGAAAATTGGAAATTGGAAATTGGAAATTCTATTGACTTATTCCACGCAAGGCTAAACCAAGGACAGTAGTATAGCTAAGCGATTCTTTAAATGGTAAGCCGGGCACCTCTTTCAAGGGTTCTGGCAAGATATTAAGCCAAGGACTGGCGATTTCTACGGGAATTTTAAGTTGAGAAGAAAGAAAATCCGGAAAACCCTTAAGATTAGACCCTCTGCCGCAAAGAAGAATTTTCCCGATTTCTCGACCATCGGGAGGCAGATGCTCATGTACCCTATGACTATGATAGTAATTAATATGTTTTGCAACCTCTTTCGCCAAATTAGTTAAAATGGGAGTTATAGTTTTATTAATTTTTTTACCTTCTTGTTTAGAACATTTATCTAATCCATATTTTAATTTCAGCCTTTCGGCTTCAATTAAATCTACTTTTAAAAATTTGGAAATGACCTGGGTTAATTTTTGAGATGAAATAGATATAGAACTAGTAAAACGAAGAGAATAACCGGAAAAAATAATAAAATTAGTTGAACTTTTGCCAAAGTCAATTATAAAAACCGGGGAATAAGTAATTCCGTTTTTTATCAAAGCCCTAGCGATTGACTGGGATTCAATTTCCAGGGCTTGGGGGTTTAACCCTGTTTTTTTCAAACAGGAAAAATAGGAGTCAACTATGTCTTTGGGAATAGCGGTGATTAAAATATCAAGATGGTCCAAACCATCCTGGACCGGAAGAACGGTCTGAAAGTCCAAATAAACCCTCTCAATTGGCAAGGGAATATAATTTTCTGCTTCAAAGAAAACAGCTGTTTTTAACTCTTCTTCTGCCATTTTGGGCATCTGGATTACTTGTAAAAACGCCCTTTTTTCCGGCAAAGAAACAATAACGTTTTTTGTTTTCAATTTCTCGCCCTTTATTTCGGCAACAGCTTTTTTGATTGCTTCGACTAAAGCATCCTCGTTTTTTATTTCTCCGTCTTCCACTATTCCCGGTTCCAATTCCAGCTCGCCCCAAGAAGCCAAAGAAAAAAACTTTCCTTTTTTATTTAGTTTGGCGAATTTTAAAGACAAATCAGAAATGTCTAAACCAAATGCCTCTTTTTTTAAAGTTAAAAATTTCATAAAATATTAATCTATTATAACATAATTACTCTACTTCCTCCCATCCTACAATTTCATATTCTCCGGAAACCGGAAAATGGGGCGGCGGATTATAAGTTAAATCGGGATTATAACTCATCTCTGTTTCTTTATATCCTGAAACTACGTTTCCCCCTGAATCTACCCAGGTAAAAGTCCAAATAGTATTGGTAATAATTGAACCATAGGTTTCAATATAATTTCTAATCGCATAAGTTTTATAGGGCTCGTAATTCCATTTGGGATAATAATACCTAAAAACATGCCCCTTCTGAGCCAAAAGCGCTGCTTTTATTTCTAAATTATTCGGAGAATAAAGAGGAATTAAAATATCTTTTTGGGCAATTAGTCCTAAAACCGAATTTGAATCAAGATAGTTTATGTTCCCGGCAATAATAATTTTGGCATTGGTGCCGGGTATATCAGGAAGTCGAGCAGCCACCACTGTAACTCTTCCTATAACATCACCATCTACCCAAAGATTGTCTTCAATAAAGACCGGGCTACAATCAGCAGGCAAGGGAAGATTCTGAAAAAATTCCTCAGTAGAAATATCATTTGACTCTTTAACCCATTTTTCTCCATCATGGCCCCAGACTTTCTGTTTTAAACCTTTAACATTATAAATATTAAACGTTCCGTCACTTAAAAAACGAATATGATAACCATAATAACCTGATGCCCCAAAATAAATTCCTGAGGACTGGGCCTCGTTTTTTAATTTGGCTAAATCTTTGGTAATGCTATCAAAATCTATATTAGAAACTGGAAATTGCCAAAGTCCTTTTTCGCCTCCCCCTCCCTCTCCCCAGATTCCTGGTTTTTCTTGGGAAGGAGAACAGCCATGTTCTGGGCCGCAAATATAGGTTTTTTTTGCTGAAGTAGCTAAAGAATTTTGTTCTCCATCCATTCTAATCCCGCCATTAGAATGAAAGGGTCCTTTTAATTCTTCATCGGATCCAAACCAAACATTGCTATTTGTCAAAAAAGCATATTTTGCCAAAGCAGGTTTTGCGTATTTTACCTGAACCTTTCTTTTTGTATCGGGGAATTTTAAGGTCCAACCAGTTGATTTTATTCTCACTGCTGAATCACAATTAGAGGGAGTAGTAATTTCTAATTGATACTTACCCAAAATTTCTCCTTGGGGATTTTTATAATCATAGGTTCCGGAAAAACTAAAATCTGAAGGAGCATGAAAAATATGCCATCTGGCATAATTTATCCCAGCTTCAGCAGTATGCAAGGCCTCATTCCAGGCCAATTTCTGTAAGGATTGACGGTGCTGCAGTAAAATAAAACCTAAAAGTCCAGCTAATAATATGAGAAAGACAAGACCAAAGACCAATACTATAATAACGATAATTCCTCTTTGATTTTTCATATTTTTGGAATTAAAGGTTTGTTTTCAAATTTCTAATTTGAACTTCTGATTCTAATTCAAAATCTTGAGGCGGCCGATTTGGGTTAACGTTTACAACCAAATAAACTCTCATTAGCTTGGTGTCTTTTAATCGAGCGGGCGGCGGGAGTTCATTTCCTTGGCCGTCAAAATATCGAAAAATTGGCGGCAGATTTCTAACATAAGTACTCAAAATTAGGACTTCTTCATCTTCTGAATCATATTTTATTGGCCAGTCAGTCGGATCAATTACTCCTTTTTTAAAATCAGTTCCTTCAATGAAATATCTTACTTTTTCTGTTTTTTCATCTTTATCAATATCTGAGTAAAAAATAAATTGGAAGTCCTCAGCTTCTTCAATAAGATAAGAACCATCATCTCCGGGCCTGGCTTCTCTAATTTCTCTAACCATATTCTCTATTCCCCGACGAGCTTCATCAATAGCTACTGATTGTTCCCAGCCGTAACCGTGGGTCTGATAAAGAGCAACTATGATGCTAAAAACCAGCACTATAATAAGGGCGAAAATAACAATAGTGACCAAGGTTTCAATAAGGGTAAACGATTTCATAGATTATTCAACTCGTTGCAAATTAATTATCTTAGCGCTATCTCCGGAAACCGAAACTGTTCCTGAATAAATCGAGTAGTCGGGCGCCTGAACTTCTAAATTATAAGTGGTGGCTTGTAAAGGAATGAAGAAAGCCTGGCCAATTCCGTCAGTTGGCTGAGTCATATCATATCCTAAAGAAAGATTATAAACTCTAACTGAAGCAGCAAAAATAGGATTTAAGGTGGTTGAATCTCTTATTGTGACCAAAAGGGTATTTTCTGCTTTTAAATTTAAAATTACAGATTGCATAGTCCCTGGCAGAAGATTGATTGGTTGCTCTGGTTCACTGGAGAGCAAATCCAAACCAGTAAGAAACTTGTCAACTGAAAAACCATAAGAATCCCATTCTAAATTTGATATATCAATATGACCAATTTGATTGGTGATATGGTCGTTTGAATATTTATAAACCGGATTATCTTCAGAATCGGTTCCTAAGATTTTTACTCCCTGCAGATGAAAAACAACATTAGCTATTTTTTTTGGCTGACTGCTTTTCCAGGTAACTGTCCAGTCGTAAAGAACCGGGGTTTTTAAAAAATCAGCAGTTGAAAAATTAGCTTTTAATCTTATTTCTGGATATTTACCTTTAGGAAGGCCGGAAATATCAATTGGAGAAGTATCAAAACCAGTAAAATTGCCAACCAAGTCAGTATCAGGAATTAAAGCCCAGGAAGTTCCGTCAAAATAAAGAAATTGATATTTTAAGTCGGTATCAGTCAGCTCGGCATCGTTAAAAGAAAATTCTTTCCATTTTAATAACTGACTGGGAATAATTGTTTTTGAAATTAAATATCCTGAAGAGGAATATTCTCCTTCATAAATTGTTAATTTTACTTCACCGTCGCTAACTAAAAGGTTATTTAACTCTTCAATCTTGTTCTGGTCTAAAAAAGAATCTGACCAATATCCCTCACTTTCCGGACTTTGAGTATCAATGCTTAAATTGCTTAGATTATCAATGCTAAAACTTATACTCGTTACCTGACCTTCAAAGATAGTGGCGTGAATTTTTGAAGGATTAGCTAAAATAGTAGAATCAACTATTTCATTTTTACCATAAGTTCGCTCGGTGCTATAGCCGGTTTTAGAAACTGAGATTTTATAGGTCTCAATTGATTCTGGCAAAACAAAAAAACAATCTCCTCCATCGGTAAAGCAAGATTTTTTAAGCCCGGAAACAACATCTTCTAAATCAACATTTACTCCAGTAATAGATAGGCCTGATGCATTAAACACTGAAACAAAAAGAGTTCCGCCAATTTCAGCACATTCTTGAAAAATTCCTTTGGGAGAAATATCGGTAACTAAACTTATCTCTCCTTCATATTGACCTGACCAAGAAACTCTGATTTCTACTTTTTTATAATCATTGGGGCAGAAGTCCCCTCCAATTCCGTCAAAAGAATCATTGATATAATCAACTCGGGTTGCCACTGTGTAGTTTATATTATTGCGAGTTAAATTTTCAGTTGGTTCAATATCCCCTGAAGGATATCCTCCTTTTACACCAAGTGCTTGGTAAGATAGATTCCTGATCGTTTCAATTTTTTGATTAGCTGTGGCAGTAGCTCCGGTCCTAGCCTTTGATTGGCTAATTACTTTTAGACCCGACTGATAAGCAGAGAAAATCCCCAAAAAAACAACTAACAATAAAAAAGTTCCTATCAAAACATCTACTAAGGTGAAGGATTTTTTATGTTTTGAAAATTGAATCATTAAAAATTGATTGAAAATTAGAAATTGAAAATTGAAAATTCTATCTAAAGTGTTCCCATCATTGAATAAATTGGTTGAATCATAGAAATGGCAAAAAAGCCGACCGCTGCTCCGATAATGAGCATTAAGACAGGTTCAATCACGGCTGAAAGATTTTTAGTAGCATTGGCAATTTCTTCTTCATAAAATTCAGCTAATTTTTTCAGGATATCAGATGTCTCTCCTGTTTCCTCGCCAACCTCGAGCATTTGAAACACCAAATTTGGGTAAAGAGCTTCACGGCCCTTTAAGGCCTCAGCCAACTTACCTCCTTTTCTTACCTGCTCAACCGCCTGCGTTATAGCTTTTTTGTAATATAAATTTTCTAAAGAGTTTGAAACAATTTCCAAAGACCTTACAATAGGAACCCCGGCAATAATTAAAGAAGACAAAGTTCTTACCGTATGAGCAGAATATGTTTTTTTTATAATTGGACTAATAATAGGAAGTTTTAAAACTAAAGTATCAAAGACCAATTTGCCTGATTTGGTTTTTGGAATCAGTTTTAAAAAAACAACTACGACTAAAACCATAAATGGCACGGTGTACCAAAATTTCGCCAAAAAATTCCCTATATAAATTACCATTCTGGTAGTTAAAGGAAGTTCAACGTTTAACTCGCTGAAAACAGAGGCTAATTTCGGCACCACCATAATTAACATCGTAATTCCAATACCGATCATTGCTAAAATAATGACAGCCGGATATATCATTGCTCCTTTAATTTTTGATTTTATCTGATACTCCTTTTCCATCTGACTAGTCAGAACTTTTAAAACATCTTCCATAGTTCCGGTCTCTTCTCCAACCTTGATCATACTGCAAAAAAGTTCAGAAAATATATCAGGATATTTTTCAAGGGTCTCAGAAAAAGACCTCCCCTGAATAATTTCTTCTTTTACTTTGAAAATGGCATTTTTAAATTTTTTGTTTTTACTCTGAACAGCTAAAATATTCAAAGCCCTTGGTAAAGAAACGCCAGCTGAAACCATAACCCTGAGATTTCTGGTAAACATTATTTTTTCGTTCAGGGGAATCCAACCTATAATGGGAATTGAAATTGAAAATCCTTTTTTTAGACCCTTTCCTTCCAAATTGGTCTTTATTAAAATACATCCTTCTCGATGAAGGATAGCGGCAAGTTCATGTTCGTTCTTAGCCTCCATAGTTCCTGTCTCTGTTCTCCCTTTTAAAGTTTTAGCAATATAATTATACTTAGGCATAAATGCCTTAATTTCCAATTTTCAATTTTACAATTTTCAATGAATTTTCAATGACTCAATTTCCAAACCGGTTTAAAAATTGAAAATTGAAGGCAGGGTTTAAGGGTTAAAAAACTGATTTTTTATTTTACTCTATAATCACTCTTAGGACTTCTTCTATGCTGGTTATTCCCTGGGCTGCTTTAATAAAACCATCTTCAATCATTGTTCTCATCCCTTCTTTTTGGGCTCGCTGCTGAACCTGGTCAGTATTTGCTCTTTTAACAATTAACTCTTTTATACTTTCAGTAACATTCAAGACCTCATAAATCCCAATCCTTCCCTTATAACCTTCCGGGCAATCTTTGGAGGGCTTGGGTTTATAAAAAGGAATACTTTTTAAACTATCTTTTGGTTTGGCTATTTTCTCTTCTTTTAAGACCTTTAGAACGCTCTGTAGGTCGCAATATTTTGATAAGCTTTTTAATTCTAAATCTTTTAAAGTATATTTTTCATTTTCTGAGTAAAGCCGACGTACTAATCTCTGAGCTATAATCACGTTTAAAGTAGAAGATATCAAAAACGGTTCAGCTTTCATATCAACCAAACGAGGAATAGCTCCGGCAGCATTGGTAGTATGAAGGGTAGATAAAACCAGGTGTCCGGTAAGGGCAGCATTGATAGCCAAAGAAGCTGTTTCATCATCTCTAATTTCGCCAACCATAATAACGTCCGGGTCCTGCCGAACTAAAGAACGAAGACCGGAAGCAAAGGTTAAACCAATTTTAGCGTTAACTTGGGTCTGGTTAATCCTCGGCATTCTGTATTCAATAGGGTCTTCAACAGTAGAGATGTTTACCCCGGGCGTATTTAAAATCTCCATCATGGCATAAAGAGTCGTGGTCTTGCCACAGCCGGTAGGACCGGTAATTAAAATCATTCCAACCGGTCTTCTCAGGCCGTGTTCAACTTTCTCTAAGGACTCTCCCCTTAAACCCAAGCTCTCTAAGGTAAAGGCCTGAGTTGTTTCCTGTAAAAGACGCATTACAATTTTCTCACCGCTAAAAATCGGCAGAATTGAAACCCTGATAGAATATTTGTAGTCACCGCTTTCAATTTTAAATCTTCCATCCTGAGGAAGACGATGTTCATCAAGTTTTAAATTAGAAAGAACTTTAATCCTAGCTACAATCCCAGAACTAGTTATTTTTGGCAAAATCATAGCATCGTGCAGAATACCGTCTATCCGGTAGCGCACAATGACTTCTTTTTCTTGCGGCTCAATATGAATATCAGAGCTTCTCTGGAGGGTTGCGTGCTTAAGCAAAGTATCTACAATTCTGATCACCGGCAACTCTTCTGCTATTTTTTTTAGATCCTCTTTTTCCTCTTCAAACTCTTCTTCTTTAATAGATTTTATTCCTCCTGCTTCTTTTCTGATGATTTCTCCAAACTCTGCTTCAAGGGTTTTCTGATACTGCCTCAAAACGTTTCTAATGCTATCTAAGGTCGTTAGGCGCGGAAAAATTTTTAAATTAGCTTTCTTTTTAATAAATTCAATTGTCCTTAAGTCCTCTGGGTCCAACATAGCCACTTCTAAATTTTGTCCTTCTTTTCTGAAGGCAACAATATTATGGCTCCGGGCAATTGGTTCAGGGATTATTTTTAAAATATCTGACGAGATTTTTTCTTTTTCTAAATTAACAAAAGGGATGCCTAAAACATAGGCCTCTAATTTCGTTAATTCCTCTTGGCTAACCAAACCATCTGAAACAAAAACATCTTCCAGCTTTTGTTTGGTTTTTTCTGCTTTTTTAAAAGCCGCTTCAAACTGCTCTTTAGTAATGAGTCCGGCATCAAGCATAAATGCCTTTAATCTTTGTGGCTCTACTTTCATAACCCTATTACCCAATAATTTTTTTAATTTTCTCAATCACTTCTTCTATTTTATACTCGGTTTTGACCAAATAAGTAGTCGCTCCCAATTCAATGGCTTTGTTAATATCTTCCATTTTTCCAAGATTGGTAAGAACGATAACAGGAATTTCTTTTGTTTCAGGGTCTTCTTTTAATTTTTTTAAGACCTCAAAACCATGAAGGCGAGGCAAAACAAGATCCAGTAATATTAAATCTGGATTCTCTGACCTTGCCCTTCTCAACCCTATTTCTCCATTTAAAGCGTTGAGTATTTTGTATCCCTTTTGTTGGAGAACATCTCCAAAGGCCTTTTGAAGAGTTGCCTCGTCTTCAATGAATAAAATAGTTTTCATACAAACATATAAACATTTAAACATACAAACATTTAACATTATGTTTAAATGTTAAAATGTTCAAATGTTAAAATGATATTTATTTTATTGGTAATGTAAAATAGAAGGTTGTCCCCTTGCCTTCTTCTGATTTAAACCAAATTCTTCCGCCTAAATTTTCAATAATTGATTTGCAAACATATAATCCCAAACCGCTTCCCCGAGTTCTTTCTTTTAAAACGTTCTCTGCCCGGAAAAATTTCTGGAAAATATACTTTTTGTCCTTCTGGGGAATGCCGACACCAGTGTCTTTTATTGAAAATAAAACTTTTTTGTTTTCCATTGTCAGTTTAATTTCCACTTTTCCCGGTCCCTTGATATAGCGAATAGCATTATCAATAAGATTTTCAACCACTAATTTTATCAAAGAAGGGTCAGTAAAAACAGGGGAGGCTTGCTCCTTAAAATAAAAATTTAACTCTACATGAGAGGCCTCGGCAAAAATCCTGTATCGTTTAATCAAGTCCTTTATTAAGTTCTCTAAAAAAACCTCCTTTTTGCTTATTGGAACCCTGCCCTGCTCAATTTTAGAAACTATCAACAAATCATCAATTAATTCCACCATCCTGGCAATATTCTCTTCTACGTTTCCCATATACTCTTCTACTTTCTCAGTGGGCACTTCTAATTCTTTTGAAGTTAAAATTTCAAAAGTCCATTTTATATTGTTAAGAGGGGAACGAAGCTGATGGGAAACAATATTAATAAATTCTGATTTCATCTTTGAGGCCTCGGCCAGTCGCTCAAAGCTGCGGGTTATAATATAAGATATGATAAACAAAACAATAGCAATAATAAGCACAATAAATATAACTATTTCTACGTTAGCTATATAGTGAGCGCCGAGCAAGTAAGAAAAAATAGAGGTAAAAATAATAATAATCCCCATTACCACGAAAAGAAACTGGGGACACTGCCAAAGAGAAAGACCATAGCGCCGGCACTGGGTAACAATATTTAATTGAGCGAAGGATTCTTTTAACATTGTTATATTTATTGTAGCACAATAAAAAATTCAGCAAAAGCTGAAAAGTGAATAAATAGGTTCTCTTTGACCAAAATGAAATTTTTTGATATATTTAAAAATACGGGGTGTGGTGTAACGGTAGCACGAGTGCTTTGGGAGCATTTAGTCCGAGTTCAAATCTCGGCACCCCGACACGATAGGCGGGTGTCGTATATCGGTATTACCTCAGATTTCCAATCTGATGAGAGGGGTTCGACTCCCCTCACCCGCTCAGAAATATGTCTAAAAAATTTA
>Ga0210017_1004314_pt1 | contig 11703 bp, 8 predicted proteins | sample CryGeyCG2014_020_FD_183966 | JGI IMG/M metagenome (GOLD analysis project Ga0210017, IMG submission 183966) | Groundwater microbial communities from aquifer - Crystal Geyser CG08_land_8/20/14_0.20 (SPAdes) (version 2) | ecosystem: Environmental > Aquatic > Deep subsurface > Groundwater | place... | reverse complement strand
ATCGCCTCACGGCGTCCGGTCGTTAACCGGCATCCTGCTCTGCGGAGCCCGGACTTTCCTCTACGCAACCCAAGGTGCGCAGCGACTGTCTAGCCAGCTTCGGAGTGGAGTTTAACACGGGTGATTCCGAACGTCCGGGAACCCGGACTTTAGTTCCGGCATAACGCGCTACGCGCATTAGCCTGCACTGCAACTTCGTTGTCCTCTACGCAACCCAAGGTGCGCAGCGACTGTCTAGCCAGCTTCGGAATGGAGTTTAACACGGGGAATGCCTAAACCTCGGCAACCTGAACACTGACGTCCAACGCCTTCCATTGTTTGGCTTCGTCTTGCAAGGCGGTCTCAGTCAACGGGTTCTGCGTCAACCATCCCTTTTCCAGCGCCAAATAAAATTTCGTCCCGCTGAACTGGCCTTGCAGTTCGGGTAATGAGACGGCGCTGCGATTGCGACAAAACAGGGTGGCCAGGCGCAGGGCCATCACCAGCGCCAAGTCTTGCGACTCACGCAGTTGATCCCGCAACTTTGCCAAACCGCCACGATGCGCCAGGGTCAGCAAACTCAAGCGCGCCTGCTCTTTTCTCGAAAATCCGGGCATGTCGGCGTTGGCCAGAATGTAGGCAGAATGTTTGTGGTAACCACTGTGCGCGACGCTGATCCCGATCTCGTGCAAGCGGGCTGCCCATTGCAAATATTGCCGGGTCGATTCATCCAACTGCCCTCCCAGGAATTGCCGGGCAAGGGAAATGGACAGATCGGCGACTCGTTTGGCTTGTTGCGGCGCCACATGATAACGGCGCATGAATTGCTGAACGGTCGCTTCGCGCATGTCGTTGTGGGTGAAACGCCCATGCAGGTCGTACAGCACACCTTCGCGCAGTGCACCCAGCGCCGGCTGCATGCGCTCGATGCCGAGCTCGCAGAATGCCGCATGCATGATGGCAAAGCCGCCGGGTAACACCGGGACACGATCCGGTTTCAATCCGGGCAGATCCAGCTTGTTCACATCGCCCACCTTGAGCAGTTGCGCGCGGAGTTTCTCCAGCCCTTCACGCGTGATGCCGCCGTCGCTGTATCCGTTCTGTTCCAGGATGTCGCAGATCACGCGCGCGCTGCCGGATGATCCCAGTGCCACCTCCCAATGATCGCCGGTGTAATCCGCCACGATCGTTTGCAGCTCGTTGCGGGCGGCGAATTCTGCCTCTTTGAGATTGGATTTGGATATCTTTCCGTCGGCAAAGTAGCGCGCGCTGTAACTGACACAACCCATGTACAGGCTTTCCAATTGGGTCGGCTGAAACCCCTGGCCGATAATGAATTCGGTCGAGCCGCCGCCGATGTCCATCACCATGCGGCGCTCATCGGTGCGCGGCAGTCCCTGTGCGACGCCAAGATAGATCAGGCGCGCCTCTTCGCGGCCGGCAATGACTTCGATAGGAAAACCGAGTGCGGCTTCGGCCAGCTTGAGAAATTCCGGCGCGTTTTTGGCGACACGCAGCGAGTTGGTACCCACCGCGCGCACCGCCTCGGGCGGCAAACCGCGCAAACGCTCCCCGAATTTTTGCAGACAGGACAAACCGCGCTGTTGCGCGGCTTCATCAAGAATCTTGTCTTCGTCCATCCCGGCGGCCAGTCTGACCGCCTCACGCAGCCCATCCAGCATGTAGAGTTGATCGTCCACCACCCGCGCGACCTGCAAGCGGAAACTATTCGAGCCCAGGTCAACTGCGGCGATGAGGGGTTGTTGTTGCACGGGATGGCGCGGCGAATTATTGTTTCACTTCGCGCTCGATTTCCTCGACGGTCACATGTCGCACGTCGCGTCCCTTGACCATGTAAACCACATATTCGGACATATTCTTGGCATGGTCGCCGATGCGCTCGATCGCCTTTGCCACAAACAGAATCTCCAGCGAGGTCGAGATCGTGCGCGGGTCTTCCATCATGAATGTGATCAGGTAACGCATGATGGCGCGGAATTCCTCGTCCACCAGTTCGTCCTGGCGCACGACCGTCGCTGCCGTGGCCAGGTCGAGCCGCGCAAACGCGTCCAGCGATTTGCGCAACATGTCGAGCGCGATCTCCGCCGCGCGTTTGATCTCGTTATAGCGCGGCAGACGCAGACGCTCCTGCTGCGACAGCAGCTTGGCCATGCGCGCGATCTTCTCTGCCTCGTCGCCGATCCGCTCCAGATCAGTGATGGTCTTGATCACGGTCATCACCATGCGCAAGTCACCTGCCGCCGGTTGCCGCCGCACCAGAATGCGGCTGCAGCTCTCGTCGATCTCGACTTCCATCGCGTTCACGCGATGATCATCCCCGATTACCTTGTTCATCAGCGCCACATCGCCACTGACCAGCGATTCAACCGCCAGACGGATCTGGCTCTCGACCAGGCCGCCCATCTGCAGCACGCGCGCGCGCACCGCCTCCAGCTCGGCATCAAATTGTTTCGATGTGTGTTCGTTGTTGGCCATGGTTTTTTCCGTAAAGAGTCAATGCGGGATGTTAGCTTGTTAAAGTTAAATTTTTATTACGCGGTCAGCGTCTGAACACCCTGTGGCGTGCCCAGCAACAGGACATCGGCGCCGCGCCGCGCGAACAACCCGTTGGTGACTACTCCGGGCAACTGGTTCAGCAAGTTTTCCAGTTCGACCGGATTCATGATCTGCAGATGATGCACGTCCAGAATGACATTGCCGTTATCGGTGGTGAAACCTTCACGCAATTTTGGCTGCCCGCCCAGCTTCACCACCTCGCGCGCGATGTAACTGCGCGCCATCGGAATGACTTCGATCGGCAAAGGAAACTTGCCCAGCACATCCACCAGCTTGCTGGCGTCGCATACACAAATGAACTTCTTGCTGGCCGCCGCCACGATCTTCTCGCGCGTCAGCGCCCCGCCGCCGCCCTTGATCATATGCATGTGACGCGTGATCTCGTCCGCGCCATCCACATACACCGGCAGATCGCCCGCATCGTTCAGCGACAACACTTCGATGCCGTGTCCCTGCAAACGCTTGGCTGACGCTTCCGAACTGGCCACCGCGCCGCGGATCTTGCCCTTGATCTTCGCCAGCTCATCGATAAAGAAATTGGCGGTGGAGCCGGTGCCCACCCCCACGATGCAATCGTTCGGCACATAGGCGACCGCCGCCTGGGCGACAGCGCGTTTCATATCGTCTTGAGTCATGGTCATGATGCAGCCTCTTTGGTTTGGATTGTCGTCGTACGCCGGATTATTGCAGGAATTGCCCTGTTTAGGAACACGCTTGCCCTTCCCAAAGCGCGCATTTACCTTTAGGATGCGCACCCGCAGTGGGGGTGTAGCTCAGTTGGGAGAGCGTCTGGTTCGCAATCAGAAGGTCGTCAGTTCGATCCTGATCACCTCCACCACAAAAATCCAGCAGATACAGGCTTTCAGAGCCTGAATCAAAATACATCTTAAGACCGATTTTGACCATTTTGGCACAGTGAGTGTGCCAAAATTGTGCCAAAAACACCGCCGCTGTAGCCATTAGTGCAAATTTGCACTGGCACATCAAATCTCCAATAATTTCCCAACTCTTTTATAATGCAAACGTTCGGAGCCGTGACGCCCTCCGAACTCTCGCCGTGAGGCGATAAGCATGCCCTCGGCTGGCTAAAAGCCTTACCGCTCCGATAAGATCCTCCGGGATTGCTCACCTTAAGTGGTGAGTTGAGCTACCTGGGAAGACTTGCAGGGTCATGTGGGGTACTGCCCCGCTACAAGTCGCTATCCGTGAAAGAAGGATTCGTCCCCTAGCTTTCTCTTAATCACCGCTCGCACTCCGAGCGTGGGAAAGGGAAACTATGTCCTTCAATATTGCAAAGCACCACCTCGAAGCAGTTCAATATCTTCACTCGTTAAACCCAGATACGCTCCTCCCATTGGAGACGGCTGCGCTCTATATGCAGATGTCAGTCTCCACGGTTCGCACTTACGTAACACGGTGCCCCGATTCACTTCCGCCGATCATCAGAATCGGCAGGCGGATATTTTTCCGCAAGCGTGACATTGACCTGTTCGTTGATGAGCGGCGTATCCAAACTGTCGAGCCCGCGTACGCGTGGAAGCGAGGTTCGGCATGAGCCATTGCGTTTCCAATTCATTGCCAGATATCCATCCGAGAGGTTGTATCTCCCCGCTACAGGCCAGCTGCAAGCTGCCCCTCCGGCGAGGAGCGCACTTATATGTTTCTCCTGCGGAGAAACGTGCGGCCTCCGGCGGCGCTCCCCGAAGTGAGGAGGTTGGCTGATGGCGATTTTCCACATGAGCATCAAAGCGGGGGCTCGTTCAAAAGGTGGCGCTCAATATCATGGTCGATACTTGCGTCGCGATGTGCGGGTCAAGGTGGATGAGTACCATCCGGTCACAGTTCTTGAGTTCAACCGGCCCACGTGGGCGATCGGCATGGACGACTTCTGGACTGCTGCAGATGAGTTCGAGCGGAAGAATGGTTCGGTGTATCGAGAGTATGAGATATCTCTTCCCCTTGAGCTGAGTCAGGAGGAAAGCGAATTACTCGTATCAGAGTGGATTCAGCACACATTTCCAAACCAGGTCGTTGAAGCTGGTCTCCATTGGAAAGAAGGTAATCCTCATACGCATATCCAAGTCTGTGAGCGGTTATTGGACAACTTCCAGCGAACCCGAGAGCAGTTCTTCAAGCGCTTTAATCCCGCAAACCCTTCCAAAGGCGGATGCAAGAAAGAAGACCGATATACGGGGAACTGGCTGCCTCGCGGAGAAAGCGAAAGCAAAAAGAGCTATGACAAGCGAAGGAAGTTGGCCGGGACTGAAGCAGTCAAGGCAGTCAGGGCAAGTTGGGCAGATGCCGTCAATCGCCACATCGTACCGCTAGGTATTGAGCCAATCAGTTCGCTTTCAAACGAGGAGCGTGGGATCGAAAAAGCCCCTTCTACCCATATCGGAAGAAAAGCCTTGGCTCTGGCCAAGAAAGGCATCATCGGAGACCGAATCTCCGAGGCAATTGAACTTGAAGAAAGGAGAGCACATGTCATCTCTCGCAAAGCAAATCAAAGAAGCAAGCCAGATTCAAACCCAGGCCATTGTCAAACCGCTATTGATCGAACAGTGCGACAAACTCAACAAGTACCGGCAAGGAGATCTGAAGGCAATGGAGCTGAGGCTACAGAAATCCATCTCGGTATCGGAGACGAAGGTCTTGAGGGAAATAGCAGCCGCCGAAAAACGAATCACGAAGGAGCTAGAAGATGCACAGCTCTGGATATTGGGAACCTACATCATTTTTACGGTATTACTGTTCGCAATGGTGCTGCTCCGGTCGTAAAAGTCCACACACCAGGATTCAGGGTTCCGGCATACTTCTCAACAGAGGACTTCGCTAGAAAGCCAATTGCCATCGGACTTGATGGTGGCGGTTTTACTCTGGTGAAGGATGCACGGCTGACGGACGAGCAACTGGCCGAATTGATCCTGGATGCAGCCGGCTCAGAGCGAGAACACCTTGAATTGTTCGGCGATGCGGAGTGGCTCATGCGTGCATCAAAGATGTGTGAACTGCTTGGCCTTGAGTATGAATACTTGGAATCCAATCTCATGCAGTCGGAGACCGATGTCCATTCGAATCAGAGTGAATCGACTCGGAGCCCGGGAGTGTAGTGGCAGTCAAGGATGAGGAGGGCGATGGTGCGGCGTGCGCGGAGGTCGCAGACCGAGCACACCCACGGTCGCCCAGCCGAACGACGAAGTCGCCCGTCCTTGACGGTCATGAAACGACCTATGCTGTGGCTGCTGGGGTGGGTTGGTTTTAATAACCCGCCCCGGCTGCCGTGCGGCGAGCAAGTTTTGGGTTGGGAGTAATTTTGAGTGGGGATTATTCATCTTATCGGAGGAAATAATGCGAGCTATTGGTCCAAACGAACACTGTTTGAGTGCAACTGAGATAGCAGATCGCTTTACGGAAATATACTGTGTTGAGATACATCCAACAAATGTAGGTAATGCGGCTAAGAAACTTGATATTGATTACATCGAAGTTGAAGTCGAATCGGGAAGTCGATGGACTACGATCCAACGTCGCTATGGCGAAGAGGATATACCTGCCATTTTCGCCATTCTGTCTGAATTGGTGAGCGTCGGGAAAGCTTTAAATACGATTAGCCGAACGCGGCACGGCTTCACATCCACTACATATTGCTTTACACGACCAATCGACCGCATCGGCCGAAGATTTGCCAAGTCAGCACATCGGCCATAGCTGTCGATTAGTGATATCAGAACAAACGGCTGGTTCGCACTGAATACCGGTCAGCATCGATCAATTTTACCCAGTGGATTGAGTTTCCTTTAGAGATTCCACTCCTCTGGTGCCGAACGCTCATAGCCAACCCCGATTTCGGCGAAATGCTTCCGCGCAGATTCGATCTTGGCGAGTTCGGATGGTCGCAGCTTGTCATCATCCTGCGTACTCTTGGTTTCCCGAATCATATAGATTCTGTCTTCGCCATCCACCTGCTTGATAACCGCCCAATCCGGGTTGTAGTCGCCAACCGGGGTTGGAACCCTGAACTTGCCCGGTAGCTTCATGAACAGCTTAATGTCCTCGCGACTATCGAGAAGTTCGGCGAATTTGAGTTCCACGCCGGACTCATAAACGACGTAATCAAAATCAGTCTTCTTCTGATTCTGCACCTGATACATCTGGTCGCAGAAGCGCTCCTTTTCTTCCATGCCATCAGCTTGCAGTTCTCGCAGCTCGTAAATGGAGCCGCCGATTTTTTCGTACTGGATGCCTTCCACCACGATTTTCGCCAGTTCGCCTTGCACAGAGCGCTGTGCCATCGCGATGAAGTCGTTCGGGTTGCCGATAAACTCACCCAGCTTGCCGCTGCCGACAAGTATCTCCACCAACGTTTTGCGGGTGAGCATCGTTGATTGCTGCAACTCGCCGATGATGTCCGGCAGGTCGTAGCTCCCCTTGAGTTCTGCGGTACGCGTGCCAAGTTCATGCCCCCGCGTACCGCCGCGCAGCACCTTCACGCCAGCGCGAGTCACCTCGATGCGCAAAGGCTGGATTTCGGGCGCTTGCTTGATGACCGCAACCGCATTGCCGATAAGTTTTTCGCGCTCTACCTTTACCCGGTACATCGTCTTCTGGCTGATGGCATTCCAGAACGCCTCGAATTCCGGCGTAGCATAAAGCGCCTTGTTGAACTTGCGCGCCTGCCGCTTGCTCTTCGGTTTGACGTATTTTTCTATGCTGGTGTCGCGCACCAGCGCGATTATGTCCGCCTCGTAAGGCTGGAATTGCCCTGACAGATTCAGGGAAAAACCTTCCATGTCCGGCACGAATTTCGATGTCGCCTTGCCCTCCTTGATGAAGCCCTGGCTTTCGAGATGTTTGAAAACTTCCAGCGACCACTGATAGCCGCAAATCTCGTCGGTCAGGGCGCCGTCCGCATCCCGCCTCGGCAACTTGGCAAATTCGTTCGGCCTGACTTGGCCGATGGCAACCCCAGCGGCCTTGTATTCGTTTTGCAGGCTTTGCGCGAACGCCTGATACGATTCGTTGGCAATCACGGTCAGCGTGGCAATGCCCCTGTCCGCCACGCGCTCGTAACCCTTGGCGGTTTTCGCCACAGGCAGGCGCATGCCGCGCCCCAGCGTTTGCCTGCGTTCAGTTTCCGCGCCAATCTCACGCAGGGTGCAAATCTGGAACACGTTCGGGTTGTCCCAGCCCTCGCGCAGGGCGGAGTGGCTGAAAATGAAGCGCACCGGTTCATCCGCATCCAGCAAACGCTGCTTGTCGCGCATGATGAGCTCGTAAGCATCGTCATCCTTGGCCGTCGTGCCGGATGAATCGACGAAGGACGTTTTGCCCTTCGCCTTGAGTTGCGAAAAATACGCACGTCGCAGTTCACGCGGCTCCTGCGGCAGCAGCTCCGGATAACGTTTGTCCTTGCTGCGTTCTTCAATAAACACCTCATCGAACCACCGCACAAACTCTCCGTCGGCATCTTCGTTGTTCACTCCATCGCCAAGAAAGCTCGCCACCTTGTCTACAAAGAACAGGCTCAACACCTTGATGCCCTTGGTACGCAGCATGGCTTCCTTGCGCAAATGCTCGCGCACGGTTTCGCGGATCATCTCCTTGTAGATTGCGCCGGTCGCGCCGCCAATGGCTTCACCCTCGGTCAGCACGCCGTAGTTGGTGAGTTCAATGCTGGCTGGTTCCGCGCCATCGGCGATGCGCATTTCATTGATGCGCCATCCTTCATAGGCGGGGTTGCCGCTGACCTCGGATAACTCCTGATGCGGCTTCACCGATTTGGGCATGCGTTCCAGCGAACCACCGGCCTTGCGGCAAGCCAGCTCCAATTTTGCCGACCAGGTTTTCGCGTGCTTCACCTCCAGCAATTTGATGTAAGGCGTGGCATCTGCGCCCTGCTGCGCGACTTCGGCCACGACAATCTGCTTGACCAGCCCCAAGTCGTGCGCGTCCACCGGGTCCAGCCGATAGACAAGATTGCGCTGTCGCTTGTGCGTGGCGCTGTAACGCAGGGTAAACACCGGATCGAGTTCGCTCACCGCCGATTGCGACAGCAGCGATTCCATGTTCTGCGGCTCATCCATGATGACGACGGGGCGCGTGGCCTTCAGGTAATCAATCGGGCGCAAACCGTTCAACTTGTCGCGTTGCTGGTGGATGATGCGCGTGTTCCTGTCGCCGCGAACCGCATCTATCGTCATCACCAGAATTTGAACGCTGGTTGCGGTAGCGAAGGCTTGCACCTCCTCGGCGCGGTCGCCGCTGTAAACACTGGCATCGAAGGGGTGTGACGGATACAAGCCGCGAAAATGCTCATGCATCAGACGGATGCTGGTATTCACGCCTTCACGGATAGCCACGCTCGGCACAAGGATGATGAATTTGCCGAAGCCGTAACGCTTCGCCAGCTCGAAAACCGTGCGCAGGTAAACGTAGGTCTTGCCCGTGCCGGTTTCCATCTCGATGTCGAAATCGAGCGCGTCCTCGGCCAGCGCCTCGCGCACTTCCAGCCCGTTGCGGTCTTGAACCGTTTGCAGATTGGCGAAAATTGTGGCGTTGTCCAACACCAGCTTGTTGCCGATAGCTCCCACCTCCTGCGCGGTATCCACCGCCAGTTCGCCCTGCACGGTTTCCGTGGTGGTCACTACGCCGTGCAGCGTGATGTCAAACTTGCCCGCATCCTTGGGCTGGCCGTCGAACAGGTCGGCCACCGCATTGATGGCGTCGAGCTGGTACTGCTGGTGCGAATCGAACTGAAAGCCTGCGTTACTCATCACGCCGTCCACAACTCGATGCCACGGCTTTTCGCGTGCTGGGCAAGGTTGGTTTTCAGTTCGTCGTCGCCCTGGAAGGCATCTTCCAGCACGATGATTCTGGCGGGTGCGGCCTCCACCAGCGCCCGCAGTTGCGCCAAAGTCGGCTTGGTATGCTCATTGAGATAGGCCAGCACATCATTGTCGCCAACCTTGCGCACTTCCAGTCCGGCGATGGTTTCCGTATGAATGGTTTCAGTCAGCGAATAGCCAAGCTTGAGCAAGAGTTCGGTCAGCAGGTCGTCGGCTTGTGCCTCGTCATCGGCACTGTCACGCAGATCGAGCAGATGTTGTTCCAGTTCGTTCACCGCCACATCGCTGGTGACGCGCCATTTGTTGAAATTCGTGTCGGCCAGTTTGTAGGCGCGGAAGCCGGTGTCTAGCTCTAGTGTGGTCATAGGGCTATCAGCCTTGATTTTTTCGCCCGCCAGTTCGATGCGTTTGCGCGAGATGTCGGCAATGGTCTTGTAGCCTGCCTTGCGCGCTTCGGAGTCTTCGGGCGTAGGTTCTGGCAATTGCACCATGATGAAACGGCGATTGCTGCCGTCTTCGGCATTCTGAGTCATCACCGCGTGTGCGCTTGTGGAGCTGCCTGCGAAGAAGTCGAGGATGATGCTATCCGATTTAAGGTTGGCTATCGTGCAAAGCAGGCTTAGAAGTCTGACAGGCTTTGGCCCATCGAAAACACCAACGTCGCCAAAGAGTTCTTTAGTTTCTTGTTTTGCTTCTTGGTTATGTCCAGCTTCGTTATGGAAAAAAATGGTGTTGGGTCGAAGTCCTTGTTGAACTTCACTTAAGAACGTTTTTTGTCGTGGAATCCCATCTCCATCCTTGCCAAACCAAATTCGATTGTCTGCCAAAAGACGCTCATACTTTTCCTTATTTACGCTCCAAAATCTTCCATTTGGTGGAATACATTTCCGCCCACTTGGCGTGACTATTTCATAGAGTAAGCTGCGCGAGCCAGATTTAGCCTGTAATGCAACAGAAGCCCATGCGCCACGAGGGTCGTTGTCTGGGTTGCCATATCCTTGTGGTGTTTCGTTTCCACGAGGCAACAAACCAATCTTCCATCCATTTTCATTGGACAAAATGTTGCTTCTTGCATAGCAAAGAATATGGTCGTGCATTGTCGAAAAATATGTCGCATCATTTGCACGAGAAAACTTCTTTTGCCAAATCAGATTCGCAATAAAGTTACCCTCACCAAACACTTCATCGCAAAGTCGCCGCAGATTGGCGACTTCCGTGTCATCAATCGAAATAAAAATCACGCCATCGTCGGTGAGCAGATTCCGCGCCAGCTTCAGGCGCGGATACATCATGTTCAACCAGTTCGAGTGATAGCGGCCTTCGGTCTCGCTGTTGGTCGAAACTTTTTTGCCTTCTTCGTTCACCTGTCGCGTCCACTCAAGGTAGGTATCCAAGCCCTCCTTGAAGTTGTCCGGGTAAACAAAATCCTTGCCGGTGTTATAGGGCGGGTCGATGTAGATCAGCTTGATCTTGTTGTGGTAGTGCCTTTGCAGCGTTTTCAGCACTTCCAGATTGTCGCCCTCGATGAACACGTTTTGCGTCGTGTCCCAGTCTTTCGAGTGGGTGAAGTCCGGTTTCAGTGTCGCCGTGGTCGGTGCTTGTGCGGCGCGCAGGGCGCGCTTCTTGCCCGGCCAGAACAGGCCGAAACGCTCGTTGCCGTCGGCCACATCATCGGCCAGCAATTCGCGCAGTTTTTCAATATCCAGCTTGCCGTCGGCAACAGCTTCGGGCACCAGCTCGGCGAGCTGTGCGGCAAGTTCCGTGCGAAAGTGAGGTGTTGCGCCCGGAACCTCGAAAACATCGGGGGAGAGTGTGGAACTATCTTCAGAAGCCGCGTTTACATTGGCTTGGCTTGGCTTGGCAGTCATCATGAGGCTACTTTCTGAATTAACGTAATCTTGTTTGCACTTTCACTGGCTTATAGTAGCGCAAAAATAAGGCCCTTCACGGATTCAGGTTCCGTGAGTTATGAATTCGGTAAGCCCTTCTGGGGAGCGACGACGCCGCCCCGCTTTCAGTAGCTCATGAAACTTGAATTGTCCGAAGTTATTTCGGAAGCAGACAATGATCCAGCTAGTGAGCAAGGTCGGCTCAGGCCGAATTTCTGTCCGTCACATCCTCGCCCTGTCAGATCAAGTCTGAATTACTACAATTTATGCTCTGTTCCCAATCACTGATCCATATCGCTTGGCAATAATCAAATTTACCTTCTCTACCAGGTCGGCACGCTTGAACCTCAGGTGCAGATTGCCGTTCTTGTACGCCTTGGCCGCAAAATATTCGTCCTCGTAGAACCCGCCGT
>Ga0210017_1004312_pt1 | contig 11704 bp, 13 predicted proteins | sample CryGeyCG2014_020_FD_183966 | JGI IMG/M metagenome (GOLD analysis project Ga0210017, IMG submission 183966) | Groundwater microbial communities from aquifer - Crystal Geyser CG08_land_8/20/14_0.20 (SPAdes) (version 2) | ecosystem: Environmental > Aquatic > Deep subsurface > Groundwater | place... | reverse complement strand
TTCTATTATCTTTGGTATACCACATCAACCCCAAAATTATACTAGCTCCAATTAGAATGCCTAAAAATATATTGTTATATTTATCGGTCATAAGTTTAATTAAAAAATTTTATTATTTCATATAACGGCTTCGGAATAAGCGAAGTTGCCGGAGGGATTTCGGAGCGAAGCGGAGAAATACCGAAAGGCAATTTCGCGTATTCCGTGTTATGCGAAGTCGTGAGCGGAGCGAGCGACGAGCAGAACCGGAATTATTTCCGAAGCCGTTATGCCGAAAAGGAGCGAGCGACCCGACCGAAGCGTAGCGCAGGGAGGGGGAGCGAGCGATTTCGGCATAACGTTTGCGTATATCTGAAGTTTTCATCCCGATTTTAACGGAATTATTTTGATTATCAGATAACGCTTGATATTTTAAACTCCACCCAAATCCTCATCAAACTAAGGGATGAAAATTTGGGCGGAGTCCCGCCATTCCTTAAAAATTTAATAATGAAAGGCGGGACGTAGCCAGATACACGCTGTTATGTGATGTAGCCAGAAATTTCTTTTCCTTATTATTTTTTTGGCAATTTATTTAATAGCATCAATACCTTCCTCGGTAATGAGTCCATCTTTATCAATGAACCCATAATCTTTAAGTCTTTGAAAGGCTTGCTCAATTTCCAGTTTAGAAGCTCCTTTTCCACCTGAAGGCGGGTTTTCTAAACTTTTAACAATATTAGAATCGGGTAAGCCATTATGCTTAAGCAGTAGTATGCTCCTCTCTACTTCTTCAAGTTTTTCGTGTTCTGGAACTGGTGGTTGTTCAAATTTCATAATTTTGTCCCTTAATATTAATGATTAGATTATATCACAAGTTATGTTCGACCTGAAATAAATTGCCAAAAAATTTTAAAAAATAATCAAGGAATTTCTGGCTATTTCACATAACTCGTTTTTATGCGAACATTATTAATATAATAATTGAATTTGGTGTTTTATACGAAGTGTGGTATGATTATTATATATCGTTGCTGCCATACAAATGTTGCTAAATTTATTATATCATTCTTGTATGACATTGCAAGAACTACTTAAAAAAGTTGAAGATGAATTGAAGTTGAAAAATTATAGCCGACGTACGGTTAAAAGTTATTTGATTTGCTTAAAAGAATTTTTTGGGTACGCAAAAAATATTACCAAAGAACCGGATATCAATTTAATAAAAAAGTTTTTATTGGAATTAAAAGACAAGAATCGTTCTTCCCAGACTATTAATTTATATTTAGGGCTTGTCGCCGAAAGGCGACCTTGGTAAAAAACCGACGACAGCTAACCAGACAATGGCTATCTATCGTTGATTTTTTATCAACTTCGGTCTGAAAACTTTGTTTTTTCGCCCGTTAGGGCGCAATCTGCCCTGGCGGGGCATTAAGCCCCGATTGAATTAGGCAAAACAGCCACCGCTTTCTTTAAATTATGGCAGAGCGCCAAAGCAAAATTTTCAAATAATACTTTTACTTGGCCGCGGTAGCGCGTCCGCTTCCTTAGTTTAGAAAACACACCTTCAAACGGCATCCTCACTTTTGACCGCCATTTATCTAAATCGCGGTTTTTGTTTTTATTGTTGTTTTTTCGGATGGTGCCAACGGCGCAGCCGTTGGTCAAAAGAATCAAATCAGATTTTTTCGTGTCGTACAATTTATCCATAAACACCATTTGATTTTCCGGACAGATATTTTTTAGCGCCTGGAAATCCAGGACATTGGCCGGCGTCACCGTCAATTTATCGATCAGGCCGAATCTCATATCCACCGAGCAATGCCGTTTGTAGCCGAACCAGATTTTGGTTTTTGATTTGGCGCCCCAGCGCGCCTCCTGATCGGCGGCGTAGTTTTTTACATTGGCATTATTCAATTTCTCTTCTCCGGCCGCTATTGCCTTATCCCGCTCTTGCCACAGGGCAGTTTTGGTGACTATGGCCGAAGCATCAATAAATTTAAACATATCGCCGAATAATCCCTGGCCGCGCAACAGCTCATTCACTCGATTAAAAATGTTGGCGATATTTTCCGCACCTAACCTATCCCGCAGTTTGCCAAAATAACTGTGGTCCGGCGTGGCTGCCAATAATTCAAATCCGCAAAACCATTTGACCGCCACATTCTCGGCTACCGCCCGCTCCATCTGCCGGTCGGAGTAATCTTCCCAATACTGCACCAGCAAACACTTAAATCCTTTTAATATATCAATCCCCTTGGTACCGATTTCGCTATATAACCCATAGTAGGGGGAAACAATCTCGGCAAAATTTATTATTTGGTTTAACTTCCTGAATGGATGGTCTTTGGCCACCATTTTTTCTAAAATCTCTTCTTCGTTGGTAGTAATCATTTTTATTGTTTTGTTTTCTCTTTTGACCATAAAATTAGAGTTAATAATTAGTTATTTATACTCTAATTTTAGCATGAAATTAGTATTATTTCCATTGTTAAATGTGCATAACTTGCGGCCTGGCGGCCGCTTTTTTAGCCGCCTGCGGCGGCTTAATTGGCGACAGTCCCTTGCAAGTATTTCCGCTACACCGCCGCCGTCCGCTACGGCATTGATATGCGCCACTCGTTTGCCTCGAAGACCAGAGGCCTGCTTCAATAATTCTTTCTTTTGACGCGCCGGCATGAATCGTAAAAAGTCCGCCCGGCGTACTTGTTTTGAGAGAATAACTTTCTTAAGATATATTCGGGGCATATCTATTATGATTTATTCGCGGAATGAATAACCCGCTGCGGGAACGGAATTTCTATGCCCTCTCGGTCAAAGGCAATTTTGAGTCGTTTAAGAAATACCAATATTCAGATTAACTCTTGCAAATTGTTTTGAAAGATTCGATACCATTTTAATCTCTCCGTGAGGAACATGATGCACAATGCCGTCAGATGTATTATCTTTTACTCCGTTTTCTAAATTCCTTACAATTTTAATTACCACTCCTCGCACCTCCACTTCTTTGCGAAAAATCGGCAGCATGGTTTGATTAGCCGGCTGTAACCTAATACGGCCTCTTTCTTTATAGAGTTTTTTAAGGGTGGCCTCGTTATCATCAATTATGGCAACAACCGTCTGCCCATTGTCGGCGGACGCTTGTTTTCGGATAATTACAATATCCCCGTCAAAGATTCCTTCATTAATCATACTATCTCCTTGAACGCGTAAAGCATAATGCTCACCGAATTTACCAAGTTCATTTTTCGGCACAGCAATCATTTCGCTTTGGACCTCAATCGCTTCGATAGGTTGGCCGGCGGCAATAGTGCCAACGATAGGAATTTGGATAAAGTCGTTAATGGTTTTTTTAATTTCAATCCCCCTTGAAGAATTGTCATTTTTAAATAAGTAGCCCTTACCTATTAACGCCTCAACGTGTTGATGCACCGTAGACAGCGCGGAAAGCCTAAAACGTCTCTTTATTTCATCTAAAGTAGGGGAGATTCCCCGTTTTTTAATGTAGCCGGAGATAAAGTCTAAAATTTGTTTTTGTCTTTTTGTAAGAGTTGGCATAGTATTGACATTATTTATCCACATGTTATATTTATAGTATATACCGAAAATTTACCGAAGTAAAAAATTAATAAAATTTACTTAATTTTTAATTTTGACCCTAACCCTATGCCAATCAAAAAAATCTTAAAAATCGCGGGAATTGTTTTAGTGGCTTTTATTATTTTATATTTCGGCCTGATGATTGTTTCAAGCAGTTTAGGTATAGGTGGTAACACTGTGTCTGATGAGTCGGGCGCCGGTGCTGTCGGCACGTTTCAAGCCGTGGCGCCGTCAATGAAATCAAGCTTCGTGTCTACCGGTGAAATCGCCAGGGATTCAAATGCGGCCGCTACCGCCGTCACCGCGGTTGATAAAAAAATCATTAAAACCGGAAGTTTAAGTTTAAAAGTGGAACAGGCGGAAACCGCGGCTGAAGCTATCGCTAATATCGCTAAAGTAAATAAAGGCGAAGTGGCTAGTTCTAATTTTTATGAATCAACTCGGGGCGTAAAATCCGGCGCTATAACCATCCGCGTGCCTTATAATAATTTTGACGCGGCGTTTTCTGAAATTAAAAAAGTCGCGACCCAGGTTGTGTCCGAGGCTTCCAACGCCCAGGACATTACCGCGGAGTATATTGACCTGGAAGCGCGGCTTAAAAATACGCAAGCCGAGGAAAGCTCCTTCGTCGCTTTACTTAACCGTTCGGGAAAAATTGAAGAAATTTTAGCCGTAACCAGCGAAGTGGCCAGAGTGCGCGGCGAGATTGAACAGCTCCAGGGGCAAATTCGTTATTTAAATTCGCAAACCGATATGTCAACCATTACGGCCAATCTAACCGAAGACGTGGAGATTGCTACAGCCTCGCAAGATTGGCGGCCCTGGCAAGTCATAAAAATTTCAGTCAAGCGGCTTATCGCCAGCGGCCAGAATTTCATTGACGGCCTGATTGCCTTTCTGATCGTGGTTCTGCCCGCACTGATAATTTATGGTTTAATAATCTGGCTGATATATTATGTGGGTAGAAAAATTTATGGGAGGTTTATTAATAAGCAATAATTAATAATTAAGGAAGTGGATTGCCGTGGCTACGCCAGATCTCGCATAGCGATGACGAGGTCAAGCCCGCAATGACAAGGAAAAAAATTTATGAAAGGTTTTAATGCCAACATTGAAAAAGACACTTTGGAAAACAATAATTTCCGTAAAGTGCTGTACACGGGCAAGCACAGCCAATTGGTGCTGATGTCGCTAAAGCCCCAGGAAAAAATCGGTATGGAAGTGCACGCCGATAACGACCAATTTTTCCGTTTTGAAACCGGACAGGGTAAATGCGTTATTGACGGCAATGAATATGACGTCGGCGACGGCTCGGCCATCGTGGTGCCGGCCGGCGCCCAGCATAATGTCATTAATTTGTCCTCAAGCGAGGATTTAAAGCTTTACACCATTTATTCGCCGGCGCATCATAAAGACGGCGTCGTCCGCGCCACTAAAGCTGAAGCCCAGGCCAATGAAGCCGAATTTGACGGTATGGCCACGGAATAATTCAGGCCTAGCGCCAGGAACTAAAAAACAGCCTCAAGATTGGGGCTGTTTTTTGCGTGGCCGTAATTTTTGGCCAAAACGCCATTTTTCTTAAGTTGGCTTTGTGATATAATAGAGGCAGCCAGTTTTACATATTTATGAAAATTTATAAAAAATTAGCTGTTTATTTAGTTTTGGCTGTGGCTTTCGCCTTCCGGCGGCGCCGGCGGCAATTACAGCATTTTTTCCAACTCTAACACCAACGCGGTGAGCGCCAACATTTCCGGCAGCGCTCTGGACCGGCAACCTGGGCCCGCTCACCATGGCGGCTTTGAACAAGTAGCCGTTTTCCGGCAAATGATTTAAGCGATTTAAGAAAATCTCTCTTGGTCGGGAGATTTTCTTAAAAATTATATGAAGCTATGCCTTAATTATAAAAAAATTGATGAGCAAACGCTAAAATGCCGAACCTGCTCTCACTTTTGCCTGATTAAAGATGGCCGGGTTGGCGTTTGCGGCGTTAGGCAAAATTTAGGCGGCAAACTTTACCTGTTAGTTTACGGCCGAGCCGCGGCGGTTAATCTTGACCCGATTGAGAAAAAGCCGCTGTTTCATTTTTTGCCCGGCTCAAGCGCTTTTTCTTTCGGCACTTTGGGCTGTAATTTTTTTTGCGCCAACTGCCAGAACCATGATATCGCGCAGATGTCCGGCCTGAAGGGCCAAGTGGAAAAATATCATAAGATTAACTGGGGCAATGATTTTTCGCCGGCGGAACTTGTCAGCCGGGCGTTAGCCAGCGGCTGCCGGAGCCTGGCTTATACTTATAATGAACCCACGATTTTTTTGGAATACGCCCTGGACACCATGAAGCTGGCCAAAGCCAAGGGGCTAAAAAATATCTGGGTGTCTAACGGCTTTATGTCCGAGCCGGCCCTGGACGCGATTTTGCCTTTCCTTGACGGGATTAATATTGACATCAAATCTTTTTCCGGCGAGTTTTATAAATCAAACTGCGGCGCCGCGCTTGAGCCGGTTTTAAAAAATTGCCGGCGTTTGGTTAAGGCCGGCGTTTGGCTGGAAATAACCACTTTGGTCATGCCGACGCTGGCGGACGACGAAATCATGTTAAAGCAAATTGCCGAGTTTATTAAAAAAGACCTGGGCGATTTCGTGCCTTGGCACGTGAGCGCTTTTTCCGCCGCGATTTCCTGGAAGCTAAAGCAGCTGCCCGACACTTCTCCCCGGGCCATCGAAAAAGCTTATGCCATCGGTAAGCAAGCCGGGCTTAAATATGTTTATGCCGGCAATGTTTGGTCCAGCGGCCGGGAAGACACCGTTTGCCCCAATTGCGGCCAGCTAGTGATTAAGCGGTCTGGTTATGAAGTCGCCAGCTTTGACCAGGCCGACCGGTGTAAAAACTGCGGGGAAAAAATCGCCGGCGTTTTTAAATAATGCGAATTTTGCTGGCGATTGATAAAAATGCTATAATTAAATAATGAAAATATATTTGCTAACCAATCAAGCTGGGCGAGCGACCGACATTAGAAAGTGGTTTGAGAAAAAAAATTTGCGTCAGGCGGCCGAGCTCGCCGTTCGTCCGGCGCAAGCCGATTTATTTATCGTGGCCGGCGGCGACGGCGCCTTGCTTCACGCCATTCGCCTTTTAAGAAAGTATCATAAACCATTTTTCGGCATCAATCGCGGCACCAGCGGCTTTTTGCTAAATCAAATTGGTTCGGCCGAAGAGCTGGCTCGTGTTTTGAAAAAATTTTCTTCCTGCAAATTAATAAAGCTACGCCTGCTCAAAGGAAGGTTTTTTAGCGGCCGGAGCCGGCGGCCGGCCAGTTTTTACGCTTTTAACGATTTTTACGTTAAAGCCTCGCGCGGCAACGAACGCGTCGTCGGCGCCATCCGCGGCGCCAAGTCTTTTTCTAAACATATTTTTGACGGCGACGGCATCATCATCGCCACGCCCCAGGGTTCCACGGCCTATAATTACTCGGCCGGCGGCGCCATTCTGTCGCTCGGCGCCAAACAACTGGCCATCAAATCAATTTGCGCCCGAACGGCTTTGCGCGCGGTTGTGCCGGAGCAGAAAATTTCCGTGGAAATCGCGCGCGGCCGAGCCACGGCCTACGCCGACCACAGCCGGATTTTAAGCCAGGTAAAAAAGTTTGTCGTCTCGCCCAGCGCCAAATTCGCGACTTTAGCCTTTAAGCCGGGTTATGATTTTGAATTTAAGCGCCGGCAGGTTTGATTTTTTAAATCAATTTAAGATAAATTTATGCAAGATTTATTTAAACGAATCAACCGAAAAATCAACGGCACCGTCGTCAATTTCATTGTGACGGGCGTGATTTTGCTTATCGCCGCGATTTTAATCGTCTGGACCGATTTCTTTTTGAGGCTGGTGATCGGCCTACTGGTGGTGACGGTGGCTTATCTGTTTTTCTATCTGGCCTACAAGACTTGGTGGCTGAAAAAGGAGATTGAGAAATTTCTCAAGTTTTAATAGTACAAAAAGTTGATTTTTTAGCGATAAATGTTAAGATAAGATTATGTTTTAGCGGCAATCTTTATGCCCATCAATCCCACCATTACCAAAAAGGAAGAGGTGATTTTTACGCCCAACGAGAGCACTAAAAGATTATTTCAGGTGATTTATCGAAAAAAAAATGAAATTCAGGCCGACGACAGCGAGGAAGCGAAAATAAAAGTTTCCGAGCTGATTTCCCGGCTGGCTTTTTATTACGAAAAAATCAGAAACTCGGTTGATTACAAAGAGGAATATTTACTCAGAAAGAACGCGATTTTAAGGATTTTAAAGCGGCAGGTGATAATTGAAGGGCCGCTTAAAATTCCCAACGCCGAGGCGATCGCCCATAATCTTTTGGTGGAGCTGATCCGGGCCGGTTATCTGCCGAATAATAAATTGCCGGAAACCAAAATCGGCGAAATCGCCCGAGTGGTGGATAAATATCTTAAATTAAGGTTTTACGCTTTACCTAAACTCGCCGCTGACCAGCAAAAAAATGAATACGGCAAATGGATTTTAGCCATGGCCGCGGCCGAAGTTGAGGAAAACCTGAACACCGACGCGGTCGCCCAGGCGGCCGTCGGCAATATGTACGAGCTGTTATCCAAAGAGATCGTTTTGCCCGGCGATTCGGCTTACCAAAAAGACCGAGAAATTCAGATCTATGTCAGCATCCATCGGATTTTCATGAAATTTGACCGCGACATGCTGGATTTTTTACTGCTTAAATATTACAGCGCCAATTGGGCGCGCGCCGCCGAGGAAGAAATAAAATATCTGGCCAACCACCTGGAGGCTATGAAAGAAGCCATTACCGGGCAGATGAACCATCCGTTGGCCGCGCAGCTGAATAAAATCGTCAACCGCTACTCGGTTTATTTTACCATTTTGACCGACGTCGTTACCGACGATCCGGTGGGGGTTTATGAAGATTTTAGAGATGACCCCAAAGCTTTCCCGCGCTTGGTAAAAAAATTCGCCAACAAAAGATACCATGAAGCTAAAGAGAAGCTGCGCCGGGCCGCGGTCCGGAGCATTATCTATATTTTTCTGACCAAGATGGTGCTGGCTTTTATTTTGGAAGTGCCGGTGACGCTCTGGCTGGGCGAGGTTTTAAATTATAATTCTTTAGCCATTAACATTTCCTTCCCGCCATTACTTTTGTTTTTAATCGTGCTATTCACCCGCACGCCGACTGAAGCCAATACTTTAAAAATCGTTCAGGGAGTGGAAGAAGTGGTTTTTACCGAGAAAGAGAGAAGAGAGCCGATTGTCTTGCGCCCGCCCTCCGGCCGCGGCCGGGGCACCAGCGCCGCTTTCGCCATTATTTATACGATTACTTTTTTTATCACTTTCGGTCTGGCGGTTTATTTTTTGGATAAAATTCATTTTACCGCCGTCAGCATCGTTATTTTCCTTTTTTTTCTGACGCTGGTGAGCTTCTTCGGCCTGCGCATCAGAAAAGTGGCGCGCGAGATATGTATTATGGAAGACCGGGAGAATATTTTTACTTTCATTTTGGATTTCTTTTACGTGCCCGTTATTGAGGCGGGCAAATGGCTTAATGAAAGATTCTCCCGTCTGAATTTTTTCGTTTTCATCTTGGATTTCATCATTGAAGCGCCGTTTAAGATTTTCGTTGATATCGCGGAAGACTGGACTAAGTATGTCAAGGAAAGAAAAGAGGAGATCGCTTAATTTATGTCTACGCTTTATATTGTCGCCACGCCGATTGGCAATTTAGAAGACATTAGCATGAGAGCGCTTCGCACTTTGGGCGAAGTTGATTTTATATTATGCGAAGATACGCGAGTAACCAGAGTGCTGCTGGAGCACTACCAGATTAAGACGCCGACTATATCCTATCATCATCATTCGGGCATGAAAAAAATAAATGAAATTATTGATTTGCTCGCGGCCGGGAAAAATCTGGCGCTGGTGAGCGACGCGGGTACGCCCGGCATTTCGGATCCGGGCGGAAAATTAATTCAGGCGGTTTTGGAAAAATTAGGCGGCGAGGTTCACCCCGTTAAATTCGGCTCTGCCGGAATTCCGCCGGAGGCGGAATTATTTAACGGGGTAAAGATTGAATCCGTGCCCGGGCCGTCGGCCGTGACCGCGGCCTTGTCCATTTCCGGCATTCCGACGGATAAGTTCGTTTTTCTGGGTTTTCCGCCGCATAAAAAAGGCCGGCAGAAATTTATCAGAAAAATTATTGAGAGCGAATGGCCCGCGGTGGTGTATGAGTCAAAACACCGGATTATTAAGTTTTTGGAAGAATTAAATAAATTAGCGGAGAAAGATAATTTAACTTCTGTGGTAGTCGTCCGCGAGCTGTCCAAAATGCACGAGACGGTTTATCGCGGGAATTTGGAGAGTATTATTGAAAAAATAAAAAATAATAAAGACGACCAACGGGGGGAATTTGTGGTGATTATTGGAAAATAAAAGTATGCCTAAAAAATTTTATATTACAACGCCGGTCTATTACGTCAACGACGCGCCGCATATCGGCCATACTTATACGACCGTGGCGGCTGATGTCTTGGCGCGCTGGCATCGCTCAATCGGGGAGGAGACTTTCTTTTTGACCGGCACGGACGAGCATGGGGCGAAAATCGAGGAGAAGGCGCGAGGACTTAAACTAGAACCGAAGAAATACGCGGATGAAATCGCGGAGAAATTTAAAGAAGCTTGGCGCCAGCTTAATATTTCTAACGACAATTTCCTGCGTACGACCGATCCGGCTCATATTAAAGCCGTAGAGAAGGCTTTGCAGTCTATGTACGATAAAGGCGATGTTTATTTGGGAAAATACCAAGGCCTGTATTGCCGCGGCTGCGAGCAATATAAAAATGAACGCGATTTAGCCGACGGGCTTTGCCCTGACCATAAAGTAGCGCCGGAAAAGATGAGCGAAGAGTGCTATAACTTTAAATTGTCGAAATATCAGGACGAATTATTAAAACTGATAAAAAAAGATAAGCTGAAAATTTTGCCGTTAAACCGCAAGAATGAAATTGTCAGCTTTTTTGAAACCGAGGGGCTCGAGGACGTGTCCTTTTCGCGAAAAAACGTGGGCTGGGGCATCCCGATTCCCTGGGACAAGTCGCACACGGTTTATGTCTGGGCCGACGCCTTTTTAAATTATCTGACCGGCTTAGGCTGGGACGGCACTACCCCCCTGACAAGGGGGGCAGGGGGGTTGGATTTCTGGCCTCCGACTGTTCAGCTCATGAGCAAAGACATCTTGCGCGTGCACGCCACGATTTGGCCGGCCATGCTTTTGTCTTTGGACTTGCCTTTGCCGCAAGCGATTTTCGTCCATGGCTATTTCCAAATTAACGGCCAGAAGATGAGCAAGTCTTTAGGCAATGTGATCGCGCCCGGCGATTTAATAAAAAAGTACGGCGTGGACGCCAGCCGTTACCTGATTATGAGCGCGGCTGTGTTCGGCCATGACGGCGATATCGGCTGGGGCAAATTCGACGAAAAATATAACGCCGATTTGGCCAACGGCCTGGGCAATTTAGTGGCGCGAGCGTCAAGTTTAATTGGAAAAAACCGCCTGGAATTAAGATTAAAAATTGACAGCGATAAAAAGTTAATAAAAAAATATAAAGAGCTGATGGAGGACTATAAATTTAACGAAGCCTTGAAATTGCTCTGGCGAAAATTAAAAGAGTCGGATGAAACTTTAAGCGAAACCAAGCCTTGGAAGCTGGAAGATAAAAGAGAGATAAAAAATATCATCGAGCCGGTGGCGCAGAATATTTTAAACGTGGTGAATTTATTAAAACCCTTTATGCCGAGCGTATCGGAAAAAATAATCCAGCAATTTACCGCCAAAAAGATTGTAAAGGGCGAGGCCTTATTTCCGAGAATTTAAACTGTCATTGCGAGGAGCCGACAGGCGACGAAGCAATCTCCGGTCAAGTTCCGAGTACGTGAGATTGCTTCGCTCCCTCCGGTCGCTCGCAATGACAATAATAATTATATGCCAATTTTTGACATCATTCTTCTCATTATTCTGGCCGGTTTTGTTTTTTACGGATTATTTTTCGGCTTGATCAGAACGTTCGGCTCGTTAGTCGGCATGGTGGTCGGGCTGTGGCTGACTTT
>Ga0210017_1004309_pt1 | contig 11705 bp, 16 predicted proteins | sample CryGeyCG2014_020_FD_183966 | JGI IMG/M metagenome (GOLD analysis project Ga0210017, IMG submission 183966) | Groundwater microbial communities from aquifer - Crystal Geyser CG08_land_8/20/14_0.20 (SPAdes) (version 2) | ecosystem: Environmental > Aquatic > Deep subsurface > Groundwater | place... | reverse complement strand
GGTTATCCGCGTTGAAAGAATGCGCTCCTAGTGTCGCAAAAGTCCAACTCCTTCTTTTTCTCCCTCGTCGGGAATTTCTACCCGCCCCTCTCTGAGTGTCGTAAAACTATAAGTTTTGCGACACCGGGCGGCCGGGGCGGGGGCGTAAGAAATTTTAAGTTTTTTGGATTAGATATCCGTATATACAAATATCTCCTGCGGCTGCATTGATCACGGCGCCATGGGCCGGCCAAAAATCGCAAGGATAATTCTTTTTCTTGAAAACCCAATTTTAATACACTATACTATTCACGTTGGCGGTATATAGCAAGGCGCTGTATTCTCTGAACACAGATTCTAATTCGCTGTGCTGCTTGTGCTCGAAGAACAGAAAGTTTCTGACTTCTGGGGTGTAAAAGCAACCTACCAAAGGCTTTTATAAAAGCACATAGGCCGGAGGCCGTTATGGGCTCAGAAAAACAATTCAGGACAGACTTTTTATTCCCGCAGGCCGATTATATTCTGGGCGCGGGATCAGTTTTGGGCCTGGATGGGAGTTATTTTAAATACAATTCCTCCCCTACTGGAGAGGAAGCCGATTACGCAGCCATTAAATCCGATTGGGGCGTTGTTGGCCAGGATTTTAAAAAAACCATTACTTCCGTGGAGAAGTCCGATGGCCGATCAACCAAACGATAATCTTCCCGCTCAGTCTCCCCAACAACTTCCTCCGGATTTAGCGAGAGTAATGGGTTCCCTTTCCCCCGAAGATAAAAAGATACTGGGCAAATATATACGCGGTAACCGCGTACAGATTTCCCGGACACATGTCTTAGAAACAACCGTTCATTCCGGCCCTCTACCCCCGCCAGAGGTCTTAAAAGCTTACGAAGAAATAGCGGCCGGTTTTGCGAATCGCATCATCACAATGGCGGAAAGCCAATCCATCCACCGCATAGAATTAGAGAAGTGTGTAATCCCTCAAAGGGAAAAACTCCCCGGCCGCGGCCAGATCTTTGCATTTCTACTTGGCTTATTTGGTATCTCTTGTGGCACATATTGCATTATAAGCGGCCAGCCTGTCGCCGGCAGCATAATAGGGGGAAGCACAGTGGTAAGCCTTGTTACGGTCTTTTTAGTTGGAAGATCCAAACAAGAAAAAGACCTCTCTCAAAAACGACCGTAACCACCTGAGTTCCGTGGCATTTTTATACACTAGGATTTAGTATGCTGATTTATCGTCGGAAACACGCACTCTTGTTTTTTGAGAATAAACATACCTAGTGTATATAATATACACTAGTTTCTCTGTGAACAAAAGTAATCAATGTGACAACCTATCGACGAGAAGTTGAACTCTACGAATCATAGTGTATAGAACTCGCCCTGAATTCAGGTAACCAGTTCGTCTTCCCCTACAGAAACCCCACCTCACACCACCCTCCCCTTAATTTACCAGGCAGCTGATAAATCTGATTTAATGACGGCATGATGGAATTAATAGGAGGGGGCAGCTATGGCTGTAAATAAAAAAGCGGCAGCGCCGCACAGCAAGGGCCGCCCGGCCGGCCCGGACTATGAAAAAGTTAGTGTAACAGGTTTTATTAACTTTATCAAGTGCTGTGCTGGTGTCGCTGGTGGTGGCCTGCCTATGGCATAAATATCGCAATTATGCTATAATCATTACATGAGCGCTGTGACCGTAATTTTTTATGAAGATGAACAGGGGTGCCCTGTTCTGAAATGGTTGGAAAGCATACAGCAAAGATCCTACGCCAAAGGCATCATCCGCATTGAACGCCTGGCTGAGCTTGGACACGCCATTAGACGACCAGAAGCAGATTTTCTTAGGGACGGCATCTACGAGTTAAGATGGCGTTTAGGGAGCGTTAACTATAGAATATTTTATTTTTTCCATGGAAGAGAGCTTGTCGTGCTTGCTCATGGAATTACCAAAGAGAAGAATATTTCTGATAAGGATGTTGATTTGGCGGTCAAGCGGAAGGAAACTTATCTTAAAAAACCTGAAAAGCATACACATTATGAGGTGTTAAAATGAAAATAAGAAATGCGTTAGAGATTTTAAAAAAACGAATAGGGGAAACCCCCCGGCTAAAAGCTCTTGTTGAAGAAGAGCGTGTTAATTTTCAAGCTGCTCTGACTATACAACAAGCCAGAAAAAAAGCAGGATTGACACAGGTTCAACTGGCCAAACAGATTGGCACTACCCAATCTGTCATTGCCCGATTAGAAGACGCCAGTTACAGGGGACACACGCTTAAAATACTTGAACACATTGCTGAAGCACTAGGTCTCCGGGTTGAAATTAAATTCACGCCTGCATATAAATATCAAACGTATCCCAACGCGCACTATGCGCGTTGAGATGTTTTAACGAATTTTCTCTTCGGTTGCCCCCGCCCTACCCTCCCCCGGTGGCGTGAAAGTGCTACTTTTGCGACACCCGGAGGGAAGGAGGGCGGAGCCTCACGTCGGAAGGGGGGAAGCTAGCTTTGGACTTTTGCGACACCGGAGAGCGATTCTAAAAAGCCGCCCCTTCCCAACAGGCAACTGACGCCATGCAAGCGAGCACGCTGCGTCTCTTCGGAGGGCTTTCACCTCCGGGCCTGGTTTTATGCTGAGCAAAAAGGGCGGCCGGGGATGCCCGGCCGCCCTGTTAATGTGCTTTAGGTGTTATTGGCAAACGTGGATCTCTTTCAGTGAAAAGCGAGAGTGTGTCTTGCCGTGCTGGGGATCACTTTGGAGGGGTCGTTTCAGTTTTTCTCCATTTCTGCACCCAATCCGGGAGGCGGGGAACTACCAGGCTGGCCAGGAAGATATCCCTGCCAATCCAAGATGGGATATCGAACATGTTGAGCCCTTTTTCAAGTAGTAGCGCTGCGACTATACACCAAACTTTTCCGGCTTCTGTGAGTTTCATAAAAGCTCCTATCGAGGCTAAGGGTTAATCTTCGTCGTCGGTATTGCCGTGATCAGCGTAATTGTGGACATCCTGCATAAAGCCGTGAACTGCCCCGGCTAATGCCCCTGCTATAGATGTTGCCGCGCCTCCTGTGAATCCAGCAAAGCCACCCACGACAGCTTCTCCGACCGTATGTGTAGGTACTGCCACAGGTATTGGTGTAACATCGGGATGCCAGCTAGTTGCAGGATTCCCGTCTACCCACTTGCTCGGAGCAGGCGCTTTCCCGCCAAACCGAATTATACTATTACCGTTTATGATATAGACAATCCTAAAGGGTGATGCAGGAATAATTCCTCCATCCCGGTTTCCAGCACGTTGCCCAAGCGGAAGTCCGCGCGGCTGGATACTTTAAGGTTCCCTTTATAATCAACGACCAGGCCCTGAAAACCGAATTTTCCATGCGCCCCAAGCTCCGGGGATATTAAAACGAACAGCGGCAGGTTTGTGCCGGCAGGCACGCCTGTTTTTCTTGAGGCGACCAGTATAGCCGAGTATGCGGCCCGGAGTTCAACACCAAGCAACGGCCTCTCCCCTGCGGTTTCAAGGAAACTCTTGCCCCTGCCTTGCGGAACAAACCGCGTGAAATTCATCGCGGCGGAGTTCATGCCGGCGGCCAGGGAGAAAAACTCCTCTATCCACGGCGCGGTTCTGCTGGAAAGCACCGTCTGAAAAAACACAGTGAGCCCGGCGGCTCTCAGAGTTTTGTAGCCTGCAATGGCTTTAACGAACCCGCTGGGACCGCGCACATAATCGTGCCTCTGCGCGTCAGGCCCTTCCAGTGAGATCTGAACATCCGTTTTATGCCCGGCCATAACGACCGCGACTTTTTCGGAAATATTGGTTCTGTTAGTGAGCACGGATATTCCTGCTTTGGGCCACCTGTGGTGTGAGGGAGCGCGAACAGCATGGCAATGGAATGGCTATTGAGGCACCGTCAACCGAAAGGGACGGAAACAGATAGGCTACCCTTCCGCGTGTCTATTCAGCGCCCTACTCGACCAGATAGTAATTTTAACGAGTTGTATTACCGGGATTCCGCCCATACCGCCGAAATAGATTTCCTTATCCAAAGCCGGGACAAAATAATTCCTGTGGAAGTCAAAGCGGGCGTCCATGTCCGGTCCAGAAGCCTTGCGGTGTACAAAGAAAAATATGCCCCGCCTTATGCGATACGGATATCGGCAAAGAATTTCGGGTTTGAGAATGATATAAAGTCCGTTCCGCTGTATGCGGTGTTTTGTATCGCGTAACCAAAAGACGTTTCCGCCTTTTGGTTGCCCGAATAATGCCCGTGCGGGGGAAGTGTCCGGGGTTAGAAATGGGGTCAGCCGCCGGTTACAGCTAATCCCGGGTTTATGCAAAATATCTGCTAATGGGCCTTTATCGGTTTGCTGCTCTCCTTTTCGCCAGAGTCAATAGATATTAGGCGGGTACTTCCAATTAACTGCTCTCATGTTCCCTACGGCTTCTTTATAGGTCCTTTGGGTAGTTCCGGCCTGGGTCGTCCGTCCCTTGTCTAAGGTTAATAGCAATGTGGACTATAACTGTGAAGGGCAATACCAAAAAGGTGCCGGAGGTGTTCAATATGCGTAAGTTAACCCTGTCAGCGCTGGCCATAACCCTGTTTGCGTCCGTTGCGGCCGCGGAAATAGATTTTGATAAAGGGGGCTTCAACCTCGAAGAGGAGCTCTCGAAACAGAGCGCGCCGCCGCAGGCCTCCGCGCCTGCGCCCGAGGACAAAGGCATCTTCGACTGGCTCTTCGGCAAACCCGCCGATCCCAAGGCCCCCAAAGAATGGACCGTGATGGTCTTCATCAATGCGAAGAACAATCTTGAGCGTTTTGGTCTCAAGGATATGAACGAGATGGAAATGATAGGCTCCAGCTCCAAGGTCAATATAGTGGTGGAACTGGGCCGCATGGACGGCTTTGACGCCTCCGACGGCGACTGGAAAGGCACCCGCCGCTTCCTGATAGCCAAAGATAACGACACTTCCAAGATCTCCTCCATACCGGTGGAAGACCTGGGCAAGGTGGACATGGGCGACTATAACAGCCTGACGGCTTTCGGCAAATGGGCCAAGGAGAAGTATCCCGCCAAAAAATACATGATGATAGTCTGGAACCACGGCTCCGGCTGGACCAAAGGCGGTCCCGACCTTCTAACCAAGGGCATCTCCTACGATGATGAGACCGGCCACCATATCAATACCCCGCAGCTGGGCCTGGCCCTTAAAGCCATGGGCAAGCTGGATGTTTACGGCTCCGACGCCTGCCTGATGCAGATGGCCGAGGTGGTATACGAGATAAAGGATTCCGTGGACTATATAGTGGGCTCCGAAGAGACCGAGCCCGGTGACGGCTATACCTATGATACGCTGCTGGCCCCGCTTATAGCCAGGCCCGCCATGTCCGCCGCGGAACTGGCCAAGCTGGCCGTGGACGCCTACAGCGATCACTACGAGTCCCAGGCCACCGGTTATACACAGAGCTACCTGAAATCCTCGGCTATCGCGCAGCTGCTTACGCTGACCAACGAATTCTCCTACGCCATAACGGTTGCCGGTGAAAAGGACCTGGCCAAGAGCGCCCGCGACGCGGCCATCAGCTTTGCGGTGGAGGAGAACAAGGACTTACACCATTTCGCTTCGCTCGTGATCGCCGGCACCAAGGACGCCGAAGTAAAGGCCAAAGGGCAGGCCCTGATGACCTTTATTACCTCCACGCTGGTGCAGCACCACCGCAGCAAGAACGATCCGGGCAGCTGGTGGTCCGGGCCGAAGGACTTCAGCACTACGCGCGGCCTGGCTATCTATATCCCCTCCGGGTCCGTGGCGGGCGGCTATGCCGATCTGCAATGGGCCAAGTATTCCAACTGGGACGAGTTCATGCTCTGGCTGAACCAGCCGTAAAAGAGGCGCTGCGCAAAAAAGAGGCCGGGAAACCGGCCTCTTTTTACGGTTACCGGGAGAGGTTTTCATTGGAAGAGCGGCGAAAAAAGCCGCCATTTTTGGTACAATGTGATTTAGGAGAATATGCGGGAGGGAACAATAATGAAAAAGATCTTTTTAGCGGCCGTCTGCGGGCTTTTCACGGCCCAGCTCTATGCCGGGCAGAAACTGGATTTCAGCTCCGCCGATTTTACGAAACAATTGACCGCGCTGCCGGTAGCCGCCCAGGCCGCCGCGGCGAAAACGCCGGTGTCCGCGCCGGTCAAGGTGAAGCTCGGCCGCTACGTGCAGGTTTCCGGCTATGTCAACCTTCGCGGCAATGGCTGGATGCCGACCAACGGCGGCTACACCTCCATTACGCTCAGCGGCTGGGCCACTTTCCGCGACGGTACCGGTATGGTTACCAGTAATAATACCTATATAAATGTCCCGGCTTCCATGTGGATCTATCCAAACCAGTATGTTTTCCAGACCGTCCGGCCCAATGTTTATGTCCAGCTCTACAAGGACGGGAAGATGATAGGCTCCACCAGCATGAGCGGCAGCATCTCCGTTTCCGGCTGGCCGGGCAGTTCCAGTTACTTTTCGCTGAGCGGGTCCGGGTACCTCAGCGGCAGCATCTACGTGGAAGACGCGCAGTAGCCGCCGGTACGGCTCGGAAGAAAAGGGCGGCTTCATACGGCCGCCCTTTTTCACAAATATGCGATTACTTGAAGGAAAGACCCTTTCTGCGGAGATCCTGGCCTCCCTGGCCCCCCGCATAGCGGAGGTGCGGGAAAGGCTGGGCCGCGCCCCGTCCCTGGCCATCGTCAATTACTTCGCGGATTCCCCTTCCGCGGTCTATGTGAAACGCAAGATAGCCGCCTGCGGAAAACTCGGCATTACCGTAAAGCTTTTCAGCCCCGCCGCCTCCGAAGGCTATCCCGCCTTCAAAACCCTGCTGGCGCGGCTGGGAGCGGATCCGGCCTATGACGCCATAATGCTGGAGCGGCCTTTGCCTGACGGTTTTGAGACCCTGGAGACCTGGGACGCCCTGCCCGCCGCCAAAGACGTGGACGGGCTGTCCTCTCTTAACATGGGCCGGCTCTTTATAGCTAAAAGGTTTGCCGAACTGGAGAGCGGGAATTTCTTCGTGCCGTGCACGGCGCTGGCGGTGATACGCCTGCTCAAACATCATGGTTTCGACGTGGCCGGAAAGAATATAGCCGTGGCCGGCCGCTCGGCCGTGGTGGGCCGGCCGCTGGCGCATATGCTGACCGGCCTGGACGCCACCGTGACTCTTTGTCACACGCGCACCCGCGATATAGCGGGCGTTTTCAAACGGTCCGATATCGTGATACTGGCGGCCGGCAAGGCTAAGTGGGTAAAAAAAGAGATGCTGGGCCCGGGCGCGGTGGTCATAGACGTGGGCACCAATTTCGACGAGAGCGGAAAAATGTGCGGCGACGCGGACGAGGATATAAAAGATACTGCCGCCGCCGTTACGCCGGTGCCGGGCGGAGTGGGGCCGGTCACGCTGGCCTGCCTGCTGGAGGCCGCGGTGAAGGCCGCGGAGCTTGCCCCTAAACCGGAAAGAGGGGGGATAATACTGACATGAAGAAAATACTGAACCTTCTGCTGGCCGCTCTTTTCTGCTCTTCGCTCTGCCTGCCCGCCCTGGCGCAGGAGGAGGACGCCCCGGCCCAGCCGCCGGAAGAGTCACAACAGGACCCGGCCCAGCCGCCGGAGGAGTCGCAGCCGGAGGAGATTTCGCTGGCGCCGCTGCCCAAAGAAGGGCCGGTTTCCGAGTATAAGGCAAAAAAACGCCCGGCCAGGAAAAAGAAGAAGGCCCCGCCCGTGTCCGAATATAAGTTCAGCACGGATAAAGGAACCCCGGCTTACAAGTTTACCGATGAGGCCGGGCCGGCAGTAAAAAAGCCCCCAAAAAGCAAGAAGAGCAAAAAAAGCAGGCGAAAAAAGAGAAGCAAGAAGAGTAAAAAGTCGACCTCCTATAAATTCAAGTCCGATGAGGGCACTGCGGCTTATACGTTCAACAAGAAGGGCGACCCGATAGTAAAAAAGTCCCGGAAAAAGAATACTTCCGGGAAGGGCGCCGTGGGCGCCGGCGGGAAGTCCATCCCCAAGCTGAAAAAGGTGAAATCCTTCGACGAGCAGAACCAGGAAGCGGCGAAGGCGGACGATCCCCTGGCCGGCATGAATATTCCCGGCATGCCCGGTGCGGGAGGCAAATAATGGCGGACCTGCTGGTAAAGCTTTACGACCTGCCCTCCTCCGCGCCGGTAATAGAGAAGCTTAAGGCGGCCGGCGTGGAGATAAAGCGCGCTATAGGCCCCGAGAAGCAGGCCGTGGAGGAATGGGCGGAAAAGAAGTTCTCCCGCGCCTGGGCTTCGGAATGCGACGCGGCCCTCTCTGTGCAGCCGGCCACCTGTTTCCTGGCCGTCAAAGACCAGCGCCTGGTCGGTTTCGCCTGCTACGATTCCACTGCGAAAGGTTTTTTCGGGCCGATAGGCGTGGACGAGGCCGAACGCACCGGCGGGGTGGGCAAGGCCCTGCTGCTACGCACGCTGGAGGCCATGCGCGAGGCCGGCTACGGCTACGCCGTAGTGGGCGGGGCCGGGCCGGTGGAGTTCTTTAAAAAAACCGTGGGCGCCACGGTGATAGAGGGCTCCGAGCCCGGCGTTTACCGCCACCTGGTAAAAGCGCCGCCGCGATGAGGCCCTCCGCCGGCTGGTATAAGAACTTTTTCAAAAATTCCTTCTACAACCCCGCCTCTCCTGAGGCGGTAAAAAAGGCGCCAGCCGAGGCGCGCTTTGTGCTGCGGCAGCTCGGGCTGGCCAGGGGGGAAGCGCTGCTTGACCTCTGCTGCGGGCCGGGCCGGCATTCGGTGGAGTTCGCCAAAAAGGGCCTGGCGGTGACCGGTTATGATTTTTCACCCGAATACCTGCGCGAGGCGGCGGCGCGCGCGAAAAAGAATAAAGTCGGATTGCGGCTTATGCGCGGGGATATGCGCCGGCTTAAGTTCGACGGCGAATTCGACGCGGCCGTGAACCTGTTTACCAGCTTCGGCTATTTCCTTAAATTCTCCGACGATATCAGGACCCTGAAAGGCGCGGCGCGCGCTCTCAAGCCCGGCGGGCTTTTCCTTATAGACATAGTTAACGGGGATTTCGTGCGCAAGAACTTTATTCCGCGCAACTGGTGGGATATGGGCGACCATTACCACCTGGAAGAGCGGGAGTTGAACAAGGACGGCGCGTTCAATACGTGGACTAAGATAATGAAGCGCACCGGCAAGACACGGACAAAAAGCTTTTTCAGCCGCCTGTATACACGGGAACGCATGAGCGCGGCCCTGGAGAAGGCCGGGCTCAAGCCGCTTAAATTCTGGGGCGGTTTCCGGGCCCAACCCCTTTCGGAAGATCGCAACCGGCTTATAGTGCTGGCCAAAAAACTCTGATGCCCGCCCAGCGACCATTTACGCTTCCCGAAGCGCTGGAATTAAAACCCATAGGGATACTGGAATCCTGCTTCCAGGAAAAGTTCGGCACGCCGCGCCAGCCCGGGCTTGTGCCGGGCTCTGCGGCAAAATTGCGGATCTTTCCTAAGTTCGCCCCGGAGCATTCCCTGGAAGGCCTGGACGGCTTCAGCCATGTCTGGCTGCTGGCCTGGTTTCACCTCAGCACCAATAAAACCTTTCATCCCAAAATACACCCGCCGCGCCTGAAAGGCGGCAAGATAGGGGTTTTTGCGTCGCGTTCGCCGCACCGTCCCAATCCCGTGGGGCTTTCCCTGGCGAAGCTGGAGCGCGTGGAGGGGGGCACCCTTTTCCTTTCAGGCGTGGACCTTATAAACGGCACACCCATACTCGATATCAAGCCGTATCTGCCGGACCATGACCGGGCCGACGGCGTGCGGGCCGGCTGGGCGGAAAAGAACGCCTTCCCGGAGCTGGAAGTGAAGTTCTCCCCGCGGGCCAGGGCCGATGTGGCGCGCGTGGAGGCCTCCGGCTATGCCGGTATGGGCCGGCTTATCTCCGACACGCTCCGCCACGACCCGCGCAATATGCGCGACAAGACGCAGATGGCCGACGGGGTGGATATGGGGTTCTTCCTGGCCAATCACGACGTGCATTTTTCCGTGAAGGGGCGCACCGCCACGGTGCTGCGCATCGAGACCGGCGCCAGGTTCGAAAAGAAATTCCGCCGGGAAAAACCGCGGCCCGCCTGATACGGTGCGGGCTGTAAAGACTTCCGGAGGCCGGGGTCCGCGCAGGGATACCGCTCGTTTGCCGTGAACAACACATGGTCCGAAATAAGGTAAAGAGAAGCGTTGCGGCGTCGCTGAAGGACGGGCTGGCCTGGTCCGGCATGACCGGTTTTGTTGAGCCTTATGTCGTCCCGTTCGCCCTGGCGCTGGGCGCTTCCAATCCCGCCATAGGCTTCCTGCGTTCGGCGCCGCCGCTGGCGGCTTGCGTGGCGCAGCTATTCAACGAGCGGATGGTGCGGCGCCTCGGCAGCTGCCGCCGGGCCGTCAGGCTGGATGTGCTGGCGCAGGCCGCCGCCCTCTTTATAGCGGCTTGCGCGGTTTTCCTGCCTGCCGGCTGGTCCTTTGGCTGCCTGGCCGCGGCGATGGTCCTCTATACCACCGCCGGTAATATGGCCGGCCCCCCCTGGGCCACACTGATGGGTGAATACATCCCGCGCCGCAAACGCGGCGCTTTCTTCGGCTTCCGCAACCAGGTGGTGGGCGTAACTTTCTTCCTGGCCAGCCTGGTCGCAGCCAGGGTGCTTAATTTATATCCCGGGCTTTGGGCTTTTTGGGGTCTTTTCACCGCCGCCGGGCTCTTCCGGCTGCTGTCGTTTCAGTATATCGGGGAGATGTACGAGCCGGCTTCCGGGTTCCACCTGCCCGCGCCGGAGTTGAAAGAGCCGGCTCCGCCCCTGGACCCGGCGCTGCGGCCGTTCCTGCTCAGCATATTCGCGGTCATGTTCTCGTCCTTCCTGGTGGCTCCCTATTTTAGTGTGTACATACTCAAGCAGCTCGGCTACGGCTATCTTGAATACATGGTGATAATGACGGCCGGCCAGTTGGTAACCTATCTGCTGATGCGGCGCTGGGGCGCCATGGCCGACGCTTATGGCAGCGTCAGGGTGCTGCGGCTGGCTTTCCTGGGGATCCCGCTGATACCGCTGTTATGGGCGCTGGCGCCTTCTTTCGGCTGGCTGGTCTGCGTGGAGCTTTTTTCGGGCATTATCTGGGCGGCCTACGGCATGGGCACCAATAATTTCGTCTATGAGCTGGCCGGCGCACAGAACCGGACAAGGTATAACGCCCTGTTCGGCTTCACGGCCTGCCTCGGGCAGTTCGCGGGGGCGCTGGCCGGCGGCCTGCTTTATAACTGCCTTCCGGGCGAGGCCTTTATCACGCTGCTCCTTATAAGCGCCGCGCTGCGCAGCGCGGCCATACTGCCTTTCCTGAGGCGCGTGGGTGAGAAAGACCTGGCCGGTGGTGAAAAGCCGGGCTTCCTGCTGGCAGCGATAGGTTTCCGCTCGGTTGATATCTATCCGGCCGCGGCGCTCATCCCGCTGCGGAAACAGGGGTAACGGTGACGGGTGCCGGCTCTAAAAATTAACTAAAATATTAAGTGAACTTCTTATGAATATTGCTGTTTCAATGTTATGAATATTATCACGAACATCCCTGCGTTCCGTTCTTTTTTCCGGGTAATGCTGCCGGTCGTCCTGGCCCTGGCCCCGGTTTTTTCTCTGTCCGGCTGCGGTGCGTACCGGA
>Ga0210017_1004307_pt1 | contig 11710 bp, 8 predicted proteins | sample CryGeyCG2014_020_FD_183966 | JGI IMG/M metagenome (GOLD analysis project Ga0210017, IMG submission 183966) | Groundwater microbial communities from aquifer - Crystal Geyser CG08_land_8/20/14_0.20 (SPAdes) (version 2) | ecosystem: Environmental > Aquatic > Deep subsurface > Groundwater | place... | reverse complement strand
ACACCATGGCTGGTATCCTGCCTGCGCAGGACCATGGCAACCGCCTTCTGGACAAATTATTTATTTTTTGAATCCTTTAGACTTTCTCTCTTACTTCTTACTTCTTACTTCTTACTTCTTACTTCTTACTTTTCACCTCTAATCCCTAATTACCTAAGTACCTAACCTCTATCGCCTCACTTCTATCTTAATCCTATCCGCCAAATTCGGCACTTTATCTACAAAAGACGGAAAAAAGTTAATTTCATAGCCGGCGATTTCCTTAAAGCCACTTAAATAATCTTCTAATTGTTCGCGCGTTAAATTAACGATTTTCTGCCGGTCAATGATATCCGCCTCGCTTTTTAAACTCATTTTCCCTTCAAAAGTAGCGTTAATGGTTGCCCGGCTCTGGCTTATATCCAGATTTTTTAATTCATAACTTATCTCTTCCGGCTTAAATTCTATCAGTTCCTTATTATCCGGCACTACTTCCCCTAATTTCCCCTGGGCCATTTTCCCGGCCTCTCCGCCTGAAAAAGCGACAATCGTTACCATCGCCTTCAGGCTAACATCAAATTTATCCTTCTCTTCCCCTACTTTCCCGTTGACTTCGGTGCTCATGGTATTTTCATCAACACTATAAATAACTTCATTATAGCCTTTATAGTTTTCCCCTATCTCTTTTTTCGCTTTTTCCAATAAGCTTCTTTTTAAATCCTTGGCTGCCTCGTCAAGGTCAGACTGCTGAATATATTTTTTTGCCTGCTCGCCGTAAACGAATTTTTCCTTGCTTTCCGCATAAATTTTATCCTGCAAACCGGCCCAAAGCCCCGGAATCGTAAATTTTGTCGGGCCGATAGCTATCTCCGCGCTCGGTTCGTCAGCGTATATTTCCACTTCCTGCGATCCTCCCGCCGGCACATTGATTGTGCTTTTTATCCTGAATAGCTTGTTGTCAGGAGAGAGCAATCTGGTCGTCGCCACCAACGGCTGATTTTTATTATAGTTATTTATAATCGTAACCTTCCCCGTCACTTCTTCACCGATCTTTTCTGATCCACTGGCAGAATAAGTATTCTTCTCTTCAAGGCTCGTTTGTTCCACGATGCCAACTAGAGATTTTCCCGGCACGGCCGGCTCGCTGCCGCTCCCGTAGATATCTATAGCCAAACTGTCGCTTAACCTTTCCTGCGCCGGTATCAAAACTATATCCAATTTAACAAAAGAAAAATAAAAAATAACGCCCAGCAAAATAACGGTTAAAACAATAAAACTCACGGCTATTTTGCGGTATAAATTTATTTTTGGAGGGTTCATATTTTTTTTCGCCTCTTTTTCGGCCGGCCGAAGCGGACTCACCCCGCTTTGCGGCCGAAACGGGCTTGATTCTAATTTTTTAGAATTTTTATTCTGCTTTTTAAAGCCAGAACTAATATTATCCGCGGGAGGAGACGGTTGATAAACTTGGCCTATCTTTAAGGGAAATTTAGCTTCCTCTTTAACGCTTTTAACATCCGGGGGAACGGCTTCTTTCTTGGCTTTCTTCAAAAGAGAAGATTTCCCTATTTTTCCTTTTGCTTTTGGCATAATGCCTCCTTTTACGAATTGAAATTAGCAATTGGCAATTAGTCCCGCCACATCATTATAAAATTTATAGAGGGCGGGACCAATTACAAATTTCAAATTACTGTTTAATAAGCACTATTAACTTATTAACTTAACCTCAATTAATATATTATATGGCGTGGTTCTACTATTAATATAACAAACTTTTTATTTTTTGTCTACAATCTCCAGGCTGTTGCCAAACAAACCGATTATTTCTTCCCTGAGATGATTATTGTTGTTTACGCGAAAGCCTGTTTCCATGACGCTGTTTTCCCCGCCCTCTCTAATTATAAAATAAACCCTATCTTCTCCTCTGTTCTTCAAAAATATCCCCTTGAGTTCCAGAAGTTCTTCCGGATTTAAGCCCTTATTAAATATTAACCCCAGGGGCCGGCCGGCAGATTTAGAAGGAGGAGGGACAGCCGCCTTATCGGCGGATTTCACCTGGGGGTTATTTAAGCCATTCCCGCTTCCTCCCCGGACAAAGCCATTGCTAGTCGGCATTTTTCTAAAATTATTTATAGAATTTCCAATGGTTTCTAAAATTAGCTCTTCGGCCTTGTTCGCCAGCAATTTTATTTCCCGGTCTTTGGTGGAAATTTTTCCCTGGCAGATAACCGCTTTCCCTTCCTGCCAAATCTGAGCGGTTTCCTTTAACAAGCGGGGAAATACTAAAACTTCCACATTGCTTATCGCGTCTTCTATTTTAACAAAAAACATTGATTCATTCGTGCGGGTGATTATTTTCTTTATGCTCGTGATTATTCCGGAAACATTAACCGACTCGCCGTTTCCGTTCTGACCGGACGTAAAATTCGCTTTTCTCTCAAAGGGGCTGGCAGGGCTAAAGTCCTCTAGCAGGGCTGATTGCAGTTCAGCCAAAGGGACAATGATATCCCGCAAATATTTCTCATAGCTTAAAAACGGATGTTCGGTAATATAAAAGCCCAATAATTCCTTTTCCCAGTCTAACTTTTCCCGGTTCTCAGCCGGCGGAGCTGGAGCCAATTTTATTTCATTGGCCTTACTTAAATTAGGAGCATCAACAAATAAGCTGTTTTGTTTGCTCTCCTTGGCTTTACTCACCTCCTTGTTAAAGTTAAGTAAGCCGTCAATATTGGCAAGCATCTGTCCCCGCTCGCCAAATTGGTCTAATCCCCCGCTTTTTATTAAACTTTCCAAAGATTTTTTATTTAAATCTTTATCAGTCACCCGAGCCAAAAAATCAAAAATATCCCTGTAGGGCCCGTTAGTTTTTCTCTCTTTTATAATTACTTCCACAATATGCTCACCCACATTCTTTATGGCCCTTAAACCAAAGCGGATAGTATCCACTTTCTCGGCCTCCCCAACCGCCCGGTTAGTTTTTGTGCCGCTGGTCACCACGGTAAAAGAAGCGAAAGATTCATTTATATCAGGCGGCATTATCTTAATCCCCATTTTCCGGCACTCTTCAATTTCAATGGTAATCCTATCTGTATTCTGCTGGTCGGAAGTGAGCAAGGCGGCCATAAATTCCGCCGGCCAATGGGCTTTTAGATAAGCGGTCTGGTAGCTAATTAAAGCATAGCAGGCGGCATGGCTCCGGTTAAAGCCATAGCCGGCGAAGGGCTCAATAAAAGAAAAAATTTTCTCCACCTGCTCTTTGGCTATGCCGTTTTTTACACCGCCGTCAACAAATTTCTCCCTTTGCTTGGCTAAGAGTTCCGGGATCTTTTTCCCCACCGCCTTTCTTAAAACATCCGCCTCGGCCATGGAAAATCCGGCTAAACTTTTAGCGATTTCCATAACTTGCTCCTGGTAAATCGCCACCCCGTAAGTTTTTCCTAGTATCGGCTCGAGTTTCGGATGAAGATAGGAAACTTTCTTCCTCTTATGTTTCCCGCTGATATAATCATCTATCCATTCCATCGGCCCAGGCCGATATAAAGCTACCATAGCGACTACATCTTCAAATTCCGTAGGTTTTAATTCGCGCAGATACCGTTTCATGCCCGAAGATTCAAACTGGAACACGCCCGTTGTTTCTCCGGCCTGGAATAACTCGTAAGTCTTTTTATCGGACAAAGGGATATCGTCAATATCAATCTCAAGGCCGCGGGTATTTTTTATAATCTTGATAGCCGACTCAATTATCGTCAGGTTTTTAAGCCCTAAAAAATCCATTTTAAGCAGGCCCAGATCTTCAATTGGATGAAGGCTGTATTGGGAAACTATGCTGCGGTCGGAAGAGGAAGCATATTGCAGGGGCACATAATTAGTGAGCGGCTCTTTCGTAATAAGAACGCCGCAGGCATGGGTAGAAGCGTGCCGGGCCACGCCTTCTAACCGGCGGGCATAATCAATAATCCGCCGGGCCGCTTCTTCATTTTTGTATATTTCTTTTAACTCATTGACATTTTTCAAGGCCTCGTCAATTTTTAAAAACATCGGGATCATCTTGGCCAATTTATCGCAGTAGTCATAAGGATAATCCAGAACCCGGCCGACATCGCGGACCGCCGCTCTGGCCGCCATGGTCCCAAAAGTAATAATCTGGGCGACATGGTCTTGGCCGTACTTAGCCTCTACATAGCGGATCACTTCATCCCGCCTGGTATCGGCAAAATCCATATCTATATCCGGCATAGAAATACGATCCGGATTAAGAAAGCGTTCAAATAATAAATCGTATTTTAAAGGATCGAGATTTGTTATGCCAGTCAAATAGCAAACCAAAGATCCGGCCGCGCTGCCCCGGCCCGGGCCAACAACAATTTCGTTATTTTTTGCCCAATTAACGAAATCAGCCACAATCAAAAAATAAGAAGAAAGGCCCATTTTTTCGATCACCGACAATTCATAATCCATCCTTTCCTTTATTTCTTTATTTACTTCCCGATAATCTCTTCCATATCTTTTTACTAGACCCTGCTGACACAACTCCCTTAAATAACCGATTTCATCATAACCTTCGGGGACTTTAAAAAAGGGCAAAGTCGTGTTGCCTAATTCAATATCTACTTCGCAGGCCAAAGCAATTTTTTCTGTGTTGGCAATCGCTTCCGGCACTTGAGAAAAAGCTTCAACTATTTCCCTTCCTGGCCTTAAAGAATAATCAACGCCGGTCATATTCATCCGGTCACTATCCTCTTTTTTCTTTTTATTCTGCAGGCAGAGAAGGATATCTTGGGCTTCATCATCTTCTTTCCTTAAATAATGGATATCATTGGTAGCGATCAAGGGAACATTTAACTCCCGGGAAAATTCAATCAGTTTCTTATTTACCTCGTCTTGGCCGGGAAGATTAGGATGGTCCTGCAGTTCCAGATAAAAATTGCCCTGGCCAAAAAGTTCATTATACTCTCTAATCCTTTGCCGGGCCTTCTCCAGCTTGCCTGATAAAACCAGACGAGGTATTTCCCCGCCTAAGCAGGCCGTAGCGGCAATCAGGCCCTCATGGTACTTTTCTAAAACTTCCCAGTCTATTCTCGGCTTATAGTAAAACCCTTCCAGATGGGCAATCGTCGTGAGCTTTATTAAATTTTTATAGCCCTCATTGTTTCTAGCTAAAAGCAAAAGATGATAATAATTTTCGTCAGCTTTGGAATTTTTGTCAAAACGGGATTTTGGCGCCAGATAGGCTTCCACGCCAATAATCGGCTTTATCCCGGCCTTTTTGCATTTCTGGTAGAATTCAACCGCGCCATACATAACCCCGTGGTCAGTCAAGGCTAGAGCCTCGGCCCCGTCATCTTTAGCCGCGGCAATCAGTTCATCTATTTTAGTTAAACCGTCAAGTAAAGAATAATGGCTATGGAGATGGAGATGGACAAATTTCATAAAACACGAATAAATACACAAATTTAATGCGAATTTAACGAATTTATTTTTATCCGTTGCGGCAGTCCCGCCCTTCGCGAAGGGCGGGACTGCCGGTAGTTCGCACTGGATGATAATGGTTTATCCCTTTATTAATCAATAACCCTTATTTCATCTATTATCATACCTAAGAAAAAGAGGGTTGGCAAATGGAAAAAATTAAAAAGCAGCAGTCCTTTACTTAAGAAACTGCTGCCAGGCGAAAAAAAATCTAAATAAAGAGTTTGGCAAACGGCTCCATGGATAAAATTTCTTTTTCTTCAATTTCAGTAATAACTTTTCGCCTTTTAAGAATCTCTATTAACTTGACGACTTTGGTGTCTTCTTTGCGCATTAAAACCACTAAATCGCCACGCAAATCAGCTAATTTTTCATCTAAATAATCTTTGGTCACCATTAAGGCTTTTATACTGCCAACTTCTTTTTTTATATCGCCAATTTCCGACTTTATACCACCAATTTCCGACTTTATACCACCAATTTCCGACTTTAAGCTTTCATGTTGTTGATCAACATGAGTAGAAAACTCATTAATGGCTTCTAAAATTTCATTTTTTGATGCTTCTTTTTCCATATTGGAAATAATAGCATAATTATAATGAGTTAGCAATAGATTCCGGAAGATTGGCAAAGACTTCGTCGTGTCTTCGACCCTGAGCTCAGACCGAAGGGAGCTCAGTCGAACAATCAATAAAATTTATATGACTATGCTCAAATCAATAGTTAATGAGAGTTCACTTTAGTCAGTATTAGTCCGTTCTAGTCCGCCTAAGTCCGTATTAATAAAGAAGCCAAGTTAAAATTAGAAGTCCCAAGATTATCCGATAAACTCCGAAGGCGAAAAAATTATGTTTAACAACAAATTTCAGAAAAAATTTAATCCCGGCCATGGCGGTTAAAAAGGAAACGACAAAACCAATCAAAAATACTCCCAACTCCTGGCTGGAAAAAGCCAGACCGGTTTTAATTAAGTCATAGCCGGTAGCCGCGAGCATTGTCGGCACCGCCAAGAGGAAAGAAAATTCCACAATCGCCTTACGCGATAATTTTAAAGATAAGCCGCCGATAATGGTAGCCGCGGCCCGAGAAACTCCCGGGATTATTGCCACGGACTGGCATAAACCGATTAAAAAAGCTTGTTTATAAGTAATTAAATCACTGCCATTATCCCCGGTTCTTTTGCCTTTGCCAGCTTCAAATAAAATTATAACTATTCCACCTAAAAGCAAAGCTAAGGCGATAACCAAAAGACTTTCCATTAAAAAATTCTTTATAATCTGGTAAAAGATAAAACCAACCACGGCCGTTGGCAAAAAAGCTGTAATTATTTTCTTCAGATAGTCCCAGTCTTTTAAAAATTTTTCCCAGTACAAAAATACCACCGCTAAAATTGCGCCCAGCTGGATAGTAATGGCAAAACTCTTAACAAATTCCGTCTGGCCAATCGCCAAAAGCTTAGCCGCAATTATTAAATGGGCCGTTGAAGATATGGGCAAGAATTCCGTCAGGCCCTCGACTATGCCTAAAATTATACTTTGAATTATATCCATAGTAATTATGCCCCCTTGTTAAAGGGGGTGGGGGGATTATGGATATAAAAAGAGATAAATCCCCCTTAGTCCCCCTTTATCAAGGGGGTAATTTCCATTAATTTTTTATCTTATTTCTAAGCAAACGGCAAATTAGTTGGCGGAGAAGCGCCTTTATTTAGATTATTCTCCTTTTTAGTCATAACTTCGTCCCGTAATTCTTTTTTTCCGTTCTTACTATTATTTCCCTCTTTCATAAATTCCGGCTCGGCTATGGCCTCGCTCACTATTTCTTCGCCAATCGGCAGATACATGGGCGGGCCGGATTTCCTCCCCGGCGCTTTTTGGATCATCGGCGCTTTAACCACGAACTCTATCGGAAAATGCCAAAGAGTAGCTAGTTCCTCTATATTCATTATACCCATATTTCTCCCCTTGGTGGTGCTTCGGCCTTTATAAGCCCGCATAATTTTATTTTTTCTTAAATTAATGCGGTAATTCCTAAAAAAATAATCTACCGAAGTCGCCGTTACCTTCATATCCGGCTTTAAATTATTTAAATCTAAATCCATGAACTGCTTCATATAACCGATAAAACCTTCTCTCGCTTTTGGCTTATTCATTATTTCTTTTCTGGCTATATAGACGAACCGAGATTTAAACTGGAACCCAAGTTTGCCACATTTATTTTGGATACCTTCTACCTGCTTTTTTTCTTTCGGCTTTAATTGCATCATTTTTAAAGCATCTTCTTTTTCATCTTTTACCGGAATATCTCCCCAGAGTTTGTAAATAGCTTCGCTAAATCTTTCAATCCATTCTAATATACCATCTATGACTCTGTTTGAAAAAGTGGCAGGCAGCTTTTCTCTCAAAATTTTCTTCACTTCCTTTTCCCCTTCCTCGGGCCAGTCAAAACCCATGGGCTTAATCAGGATCTGGAACCAAAGCTGTTCGCCTTTTTTTAAACTACTGCATAAATCCATTAAAGTCGCCATCGTATCTTTATACTGGGCTTCGGGCGGCCCTAATTGTTGCTCAAATTCCTGGTAAGTCTTAATCGGGTACACGGGATTATTGGCTTGGATAAATTCACACCCCCAGATATCATAGACTTCGTCCGGAAATTTATCAGGCAGACCTTCGGTATAATCATCAACCTCGGTAATCTCCGCGTCCGGATATTGGGAATAAACGGCCGCTTCAACCATATCCCGGAATTTCACGTGCGGGCGAATTAAAAACTGGGTGTAACCCTCAATACTGATAATCTCAAAACTGAAAGGTATCTGAAATTCCCCTAGCCAATATTTTTCTATTAAATTATGGGTCTTATGGGCGCCGCCGATATAAGTAAATAAATTTTCTACCGCTTTAATTGTCTGCTCGTTGCTACGCGGGATATCAATCGCTAGTAGGACAAATTTATTTGTCCTGTCCCATTTAGTTTTTATGTAAAAAATCCAGGACTCTTTGGCTCCCCAAAGGAAAGCTAGGGCAATCGGCAGCCAACCAAATAATAAAAAAGTCCGCCACATCAGCAAATCCGGGCTGGTATTAAAAAAATTATAAACAGATGAAAAATCAATAACTATGTCCATGGTTATTGGGATTAGTAATTTGTAATTGGTAATTTGGATATTATACTAAACATCTTAAAATCTACCCCAAATTATCACCGCCCCAGCCACGCCCCGTCGTCGCCTTTGGCGTGACCCCGCAAAATGCGGTGGCCAAAGGCGAGGCTCCGCTAAAGCGGGGCCGTGGGCGGGATCCCGTTTACCCCGCCTGCCTCGCCATGGCGATGGCCAATGGCGGTGGCCCGCCATAAATATAATAAAGTAGCGGGACAAATTACAAATTACCAATTACTGATTACCAATTACTAACCTTATTCTACCATATTTTGCCATTTTTAGACAAACAAAAACCGCCTCTCATAAGAATACTTTTAATCAGGACAAAAAAATCAACCTATTTTATTAATTATTGATTGCTCTAGGTTATGAGCGCGAGCGTGGCAACAAATACCCAAATAAGATGCGATATTTTTATTATTAACCAAACGTAAAATTCTTTGCTTGGTTTTAGTTCTAATTATACGATAATGCGGCAAAGTTACATAACCCAGAAAGTCTATCCCCTGTCTTAATTTGCGAATAGTAATTTTGTTGGGGTGCAAAAATAACTTTAACTTTATTTGCAAAAAACTATTGATTGGTTCGACTAAACTTTTTAAGTATTTCTCATCATGATGCAAAATAATAAAATCATCGCAATAGCGAAGATAAAATTTCTGCTTTAAATTATGTTTGATGTAATAATCAAGCTCATTCAGATAAATATTGGAAAATAATTGGCTGGTAACATTCCCTAAAGGCAAACCTTTATTTGGACGTTCAACAAAACTAAAAATAATTTTTTTAATCAACCAGATGACATTGGGGTCAATTATTCTCTTCTTAATAAGAGATAATAATATTGGTTGGTCAATATTAGCGAAAAATTTTTTAATATCGCATTTTAAGGCAAAAGCTGATTTTTGATAATTAAAAGTCGCCTTTCTCACAAATTTTTCTAATCTGTATATGGCCGGATGAACGCCTTTCCGAAAACGGCAGGAATAAGAATCAAAGATAAACTGTTTATCAAAATGATGGTATAATACCCTAAACAGGGCCTGATGCACCAATCTATCCTCCACGCTTGCTTTATGAATATGCCTTAATCTAGGATCCTGGATATAAAAAGACTTATAAGGGCTATGAAAATATGTTTTGTTTTTCAACCTCTCATGCAGGTAGAACAAATTTCTTTCAAGGTTGAACTCATATTTCTGCACTTCTAACTTTTTTGTCTTGCCTCGCTTGAATTCTTGCCAAGCCAAAAGCAAATTATCTAAAGAAATAATTTTATTAAAAAAGCTAATATGTTTGCCCCCCCCCAGCGGAAATGAAATAACTTTGCCAATTATTCATGAGATTTCTTGTTTATATAAGGAGTTATGTATTAGCCGCAAACAAATCCCGAAAATGGACAGATTTGGAATTTATTTAAGAATAGAAAATATTGTTATTGAATGCCTTGAGCTGGCCATCGCGGCGGCTTTGACTGAAAAAGACAAAAAAGATATTCTGGTGGAAAAGTTAAAAATTCAGATTGAAATAAGTAAGAAGCTGATTCGATTAATGTGGGAATCAAAAATTATTACTGACAAAAAATATCTTTTATTTGAGCAAAAATTACAGCAAATCTCTAAAATGGCCAGTGGCTGGCTTAAATATTTAAAACCAAATAGCCCACGGCTTTAACCGCAGGCTATTCTTTTTTATTTTTTGAAAACTTCTGGCGAGCCCGCAAATTGCCGTTCGCATTGCCGAGATTGTACCAGTTGACGTGGAGCTTGCGATTATCGGAGTTCCAATTCACGTTCGGCACATTGCCATCGGAGTTACGCGAGCTAAAATATTTGCCAAATCCCCTCTAAAAGCGCTGAATAATATTTTTATACCATCCAGCGCCCAAGCGCCTATGGCTTGGCAATGTGCGCGGGTTTTTAAACCCGACCAGAACCTGGCAAGCAGTTTCCAAAAAATATTACGGCAAATCGCTATCCGGCCGTAAATTGGCAGGACCGATTTATTAGCCATAACCATTTTACCATAATTTTCTTGAAAAAGAAAAGGAGGAGCTGAAACAAGTTTAAGCTCCTCCAAGGGAACAAGATAAAAGAAACAAGCGTTAGGAAACTGCCTGGCGAGCCCGCAAATCGCCGCCCGCACGGCCGAGAGCGCACCAGCCGACGCGGAGCCCGCGACTACCGGAGCGCCAACCCACGCCCGGCACACGGCCACCGGAGTAACGCGAGCCGGCGCAGAGCGTCCAATTATCAATATCCATATGCTCGCCGGTTTCATCAAACCACTTAAGCTCGTCCACCAGCCGCTCCATAAGCGTAACGCAGTTGACATTCTGCTCTTTAAGCTGACTGGCAGACGTGTCTTTCCACTCCTCGTCAGCTTCTTGCCGGCCATGGACGCGGATAGCGTAGCTCTTATCTGGAATCCTAATATTTTCGGTTACATCCTTGTCCAAATCCTCGGTATAAAGACTCACTTTGAACTTCTCACGCAGGGCTTTGATGACAGTCGCGAAAGTCAATCCCTCGGGGATAAAAATTACCCGGGGAAAACCGCCCGGATCTTCAGGGATGATGACATCCGAGAAATCCACGGTGATACGGAAATACTTCCGATAGAACTCCTGCCATTCCTCTCGAATGTTGGTGATGGCAAAGGGATTGCGGTTTTCCAAAAACGCCTGAAACATCTGCCTGGTTTTTGAACCATCACCAATCTGGCGTAATAAATCCATTAACATGCCGGACCATTCCGACATGTCTCCGACCAATTGTTTTTCACTCATGGCCAGTTCCTCCTATTTTTATTGAACGTACTTGTCACCGCTACTTTGGGGGCGACATCCCACTAAAACTAATATTACAATCGTAATTTTTATCTAATTTTCAGGCTTTAAGCTTCCGACTAACTGGTATTTATTCCCGGCCTTCTCAAACATTTCTTTATTCATTAAAGCTAGAATAATGGTTGTTTTTTTAACCACCCGTTTTTCCATGACCTTATCAATAATTTCTTCGCGAGAAAGCGGCTTGCCGGCTTCGGCTAAAATATCTTTAATCACGTCAACGACTGTGCCCTCTTTGTAGCCCC
>Ga0210017_1004302_pt1 | contig 11714 bp, 13 predicted proteins | sample CryGeyCG2014_020_FD_183966 | JGI IMG/M metagenome (GOLD analysis project Ga0210017, IMG submission 183966) | Groundwater microbial communities from aquifer - Crystal Geyser CG08_land_8/20/14_0.20 (SPAdes) (version 2) | ecosystem: Environmental > Aquatic > Deep subsurface > Groundwater | place... | reverse complement strand
CAATTTCCTTACATGTTGGGCAATAATAAGTCATGAAGTAAGTATAAAACAGTTGGACACCGAGGTCTAAATGATTGATTAGAGCTTAATGAAGAGCTAAAGAAGATTTACAGGTCAGGATTTGGTTACCAGTGCCTGAACTATCATTTGATCATCCTTTTGGACGTTTTAGTACCCCAGGAATTAAATTTGGTTTACAGGGGGGAGTGGGAGTATCTCCGTCTGAAGGTGTCCCTAAACCAGCAGGCTCATCAACACCTTTAATTAGTGAAGTTAAAGGCATTACTGGCATTAGCGACCGAGAAGGTTTCCGTAGTAATAATGAACCACAAGGACAAGCTATATCGACGACTCCTATTTCCGCTCCAAAAACTACTAAGTAATTTTATTAAGTTAATTCTCCTAATATTTAAATATTTTTCTCGCATTTATAATCAAAATTACACTAATTTCAACACTTTAATTAATTAAAGTGTCGTGCTTAAATTCCTCTTTGTTTTTTACGCTCGATTTCAAATTTTTGTCTCCACGCCGATTTCCAATCAATTCCATAGGTTCCCGGTTCGCGAAAAAATAATTCTTCAAAAAAATCTTTTATCCTGTCATTTCCAGCTACGCTTTCTATTATATTTTTAATTTCTTTACCCTCAGTTATCATTGCGTGAAATTTAGCAATTGTCCGAGAAGATACTTTAAGAACGTCCGAGATAATCAGATAGTTAATATCTTTCATCAACAAATAAACTATTGCTACCCTTTTTGCAATCATAATTTTTTCCGTTGGAGACAAAAGTTCATACATTATTCCTTCGAATCTTTCCTTTTTACTCATGTTGGAGATTACCTCAAACATCAACGAATAAAGTTTTTTCAAAACTTTATCTTCAACTCGGTATTTCGAAATTCTGGTCATATCAATAACTTTAATTAATCAGAGTATTTTATGTCAACCGCTTATAACCTACAACCCGTGAATCATTCCAGACTTAACCAGGAGTGTTCTGTATTGCTCCAAATACAATATGATTTATGGGCAAAAACCTACAATTTACAATTAATATATGAGGCTAATTTTGTACAATCGAAGTGGGATAATTTAGTCGATATATATATTTCGTTTTATCAGCCCCATATTTTTAAAAAATATTTAAAAACATAAAAAAAATTATGTTTAAATACTTTAATTAATTAAAGTATTTCTATCTATTTCTATCGAAATATATTATAAACTAGTTCAAAATTGTTTTGACAAAGTAGTAGTAGTAGTAGTAGTAAAATTCTTATATATGATTGCTAATGAAATGTTAAATGTAATCGATTTGATGAAACCTCCACCAAAAACCATAGGAAGATATTTTACCAATTTAAAAGATGACATAGTTACTTTTACTTCATTACCTATAATTGGTAAAGCAATAGCAGGTAATAAAGAAAAAGGCGCAATAAAAATTATTACAGATGTCAAAGAGGCTAATCTGTTCAAATTAAAATTAATTCATAAACTACCTAAAGAGTATTATTCAGTAATGGAATTAACAGATCTAACTACAAAAGAATTAATTCTATCAGCGAAAGAAAAACCTAATAAATTTCGTCTAATTATGAAATCTAATGACCAACTTTTTTTACACATTATAAAAAAGATGTCTATAGAAGATTTAAAACGCTTTATTAATGATGGGGTTTTTACTCAAAAAGAATTAGTAACTTGGTCGAAAAAACATATTCCTTGGGTAGCGGAGCGAGGTCATTGGGTAAGGAAAAATTATGGTGATGAGATCATTGGAAAGTTTATTTCTAAAAACGGCGATCCGGAATATGGACTTGATAATAAAGAATACGGTTTTGGCTATTTTCTTGAAAATGGACGTCGCTCTTGGATTGAAAAAAATTATGGGACAGAGTTCGATAGTGAAATGTTAGAACAATATGGCGATCGTGTCCCTGATTCAGTTGATTTTATTGTGGATATTGTAAATAAGTTAAATGAAGTAATAACAAGCAGATAATTATAACTCATAATAATCTCCACTTGCTATAGTGAACAAGTGTTTACTATAATTGACTTCATATGATCGATGAAAGGCTTGGAGCAATAAAAAAATTTTTCCGCAAAAATAGACGCTTACCATCTTATTCGGAGATGTTAAAGCTTTTTAATATCTCTTCTAAAAATGCTGTTTTTAAAATAATCAATAAATTAATTGATTTGGGATTTATTGAAAAAGACAGCAAAAAACTTTCTCCAACTAAAAAGTTTTTTGCCCTTCCCCTTCTTGGGGTTATCAAGGCCGGCTTCCCAATTATGGCTGAGGAAAATAAAGATTATTTAACCATCGATGATTATTTGATTGAAAACCCACAAACTTCATTCCTCTTAAAAGTGTCTGGAGATTCAATGACCGGAGTCGGAATATTTGAAGGAGATATCGTTATAATTGAAAGAAATAAAAATGCCAACATCGGCACAATTGTTCTTGCTCAGATTGATAATGAATGGACATTAAAGATTTTAAAAACCGACCGGAAAAAACATATTAATTACCTTGAAGCCGCCAATCCAAAATATCCACCTTTTTATCCAATTAACGACCTACAGATCTATGGTATCGTAAAAGGGGTGATCCGTAAGATTAATTAACTTCATTAGTTCTTTTTCGGTTGAAGTAATAACGGTTTGATAATTACCAATTAGATTAAATATTAATTTTTGGTTTTTGTGATCAAGTTCCGAAAATATATCATCAAGAAGCAAAATTGGTTTCTTTCTAAAAAAATCTTCTAAATATTTCAATTCATTAATTTTTAACCAAAAAAGCCCAAGCCTCTGTTCACTGCGAGACCCGTAGAAATGAATATTTTTTTTATCACCATTAATTAAAAAAATATTATATTCGTCCCGGTGTGGACCAATCAAAGTTCTTTTAACCAATAATTCTTTTTTAAGAGAATCAGAAAATAGTTTTTGACTAATTTTATTTTCTAAATATTCTATTTCAAATTCTTTTGAATCTATTATTTTATTTGAGTTTAAGTAAGTAACATATTCTCTTCTTTTTATAATTAAATACGATCCATTTTCAATCAAAAGTTTATTCCAATAAGAAAGTTCAGCGTCAAGATTTTCACTATCAAAACCTACTTCCAAAATTTTATTTCTTTTTCTTAAAGCTTGGTTATAGTTTGTCAGGCGCTTTTTATATTCCCTGTCTATTCCCGATAAAAATTTATCAAAATATTCGCGACGGATAGACATTGTCCTATCGATAATTTCAATTTGTTCGGGAGAAAACAAAACTACTGGAATTAAATTTTTTAAATATGAATGGCGACCCTTCTTCGTCTTTTCTAAAAAATATGTTTTTAATAATCCAAAATCATTTATCGTCAAATCTATTCTTAGATTGCTACTATTATTATTATTTTTATCTTCAATCTTGGCCTCGACATAACAATTATTTTCGGCAAATTTTATCAATTGTTCCTCACGGCTTTCTCTAAATCCTTCACCGCTCAAGATAAAATAAATTCCTTCCAGTAAATTGGTCTTACCGCGCTCATTATCTCCTAAAATTACTGTTAAATTAGAGTTAATTTGAAATTGGTTATCTGAAAAATTACGAAAGTTGTGAAAAGAAATTAATTTAAGATTCATGAGCTTATTACTGTCCCTTTAAATTCCTGACCGTTTATAATTTTTTTAATATTCTCCATATCATTTCCATTGGCGATGGCGACCGTTAGATTAAGACTGGTTGCCAATTTGGTTGCAATTGGATCAAAAGGTGAATTGTGGCCAGGTATCCATCTATCCCCGACCAAATCTTTCATCTCCCCCCAGCTGATTTTCTCTAAAGGTTTAGCGTCGGAAAATTTACCAGGATCCTTATCAAAGACATAATCAATGTTTGACATATTGATAATCATTTTCGCTTTATGATCACGAGCCAATATTACAGCGTCATAATCTGTGGAGCATCCAGGCATCCAACCGGCTCCGATTGCGACTGGTTCCGTCCAATTTTCAAGCTTTCTATCATAATGTTGCATTACTCGGGGGTTGGCAATATCCTGAAATATCGTTCTAAGAAGATGACCGTTAAGATGAGTTGAGTGTATCCCTAACCAGTCTAAATCTTCACGCGTCAACTTTCCAATCACGGCTGAGCCTGCTTCTTGATAACGTCTGGCTAATTTTCCTCCACCGGCAATCAGCATAAACCTTTTACCTATCACCACCTCTTCACGAATCATTTTATTTAATTTAATTAAAAAACCCGTATCTATTCCCCCATTTGGGACGATAAGACTACCGCCGACCGAAATGACAATTGGGGATTCTTGCATATGAATATATTATACCCTAAAAGATTCCACCGCCAAGACCAAAGACAAAAGCAATTAATCTGATAATTAAAAATGAAGCGATTAAAAGAGCAAATCCAATAATTCCAGCCGTTATTTTTCCTTGACCGGCTTTTATTTTCTCCGGATTTCCCTGTGACATCATATAATCATATCCCCCGGAAATAAGGACAAAAAGAAGAATAATTCCTGCCATCGGTATAATAAAACCTAAAGCTTTTGTGATAATTCCCCCTAAAGTACTGACGCTGTCATCAAGCGGTCCCTGGATTTGAGTAGGAGTACCTCCTTCATTTGAAATATTTAATGATTGAGCAAGATAATTCATCTTTTAATAAAATAATTTAATAATTTAGTTGTTCCAAATAAAAAAGCATCTATTAACAAAACAAAAAAAATATACCGATTAATATTATTCATTATAACATTTAAACTATTCATATTTATTTTAATATTAAAAACGTAAATTATTATTATAATTAATAATATGACTGGAATTATCAGTAATAGATCCTTCAAATCTTGTTTTGAAGAAAACATATTAGCTGAGATTGAAAATATTAAATATGCATAAAAAATATTTAATCCAATATTATTAGCTGGATAAATATGAAAATAAAATAATGAAAATAATATCCCTATACCAAAAAAAACTGGCGCTACACCAACGAGGATAGCCCTTAAAAAATCTTTTTTTATGAAAAGTACCTCACCTAATTTTATCTCATTTTCATCCCATTTAGGAAACACGGTCATGCTTTTTACCGGAAGAATAAGTAATAATGCCGTGATAAAATGAGCTGATTCATGGATGATTGTTCCCGGAAGAAAAAGTAATGAAACTAAAGAGAAAACAACAAAATCGGACTGAAAAAATTTTCTTAGTAATATAAATAGTTCTTTTAATATCAATCTCGAAACAATATAGATTGCAATTATTAGAAGTAAAAAAACTAACATAAAATTAATTTACCGGAGCTGGCTTAACATCGGTTATCTTCTCAGATTCTTTAACAACTGGCTCAGGCATTTTTAACTCTTCTGCCTTTGGTTTTTCAACTACAACGACTTTTTCTCCATAACTCAAACATTTCGGACAAATTGTTGTCGAATTGGCAATAACTTCATTCTCAAAACTCCAGCCACATTTTTGGCAATGATATTTTTTAGTTATTTTTGGCACAAAAACCGTTTTTTCAACTTCAAAAATCAACTCATCTTTATCTACTCTCGCTCGAATCAAATCCCCGGCTTTTGCCTTACCATCAATAATTAAATTAGAGATTGGATTTTCAATTAATCTCTGTATCGCTCTTCTCAATGGCCGAGCTCCGTATAGGGGATCAAATCCTGATTTAACTATTTCCTGAATGACTTCATCAGTGTAAGTAAATCCCATATCTTGATCTTCAATCATTTTTACAACCCCTTTCATCTGTAGTTTAACTATCTCCACCATATCTTGAAATTTAAGCGGTTCAAAGACAATCACCTCATCAAAACGGTTAATAAGTTCAGGTTTAAAAAATTTAGTCAACTCAACCATGACTTTTTCTTTAATTGACTTAAAGTTATTTTTATCCAGAACGTCTTCTTCTTTTGTCTTTTGATTTGCACTTTTGACTTTTGACTTTTGACTTTTGACTTCGTTCTTCATCATTTCATCTTGAATTAATTTCGTCCCAAGATTAGAAGTACAGATAACAACCGTGTTTTTAAATGAGACAACGTGCCCTTTATTATCTGTTAGTCGCCCATCGTCAAGTATCTGAAGAAGAATATTAAAAATATCAGGGTGAGCTTTTTCTACTTCATCAAAAAGGACGACGCTATAAGGTTTCCGACGAACCGCCTCAGTTAATTTTCCGCCTTCCTCATATCCGACGTATCCAGGAGGAGCTCCAAGTAACTTAGCCACCTCATGTTTCTCCATATACTCCGTCATATCAAATCTAATCATCAGTTCCTCACTTCCAAATAAAATATCAGCCAGTGCCTTCGCCAATTCAGTCTTTCCAACTCCGGTTGGCCCCAAGAAAACAAAGCTTCCAATTGGTCGGCCGGCCGATTTAAGTCCTGCCCTTCCCCGGCGAACCGCTTGAGAGACTGAGGCAACTGCACCTACTTGACCAATTAATCTCTTATGTAAAATGTCTTCTAAATGGGCTAATTTTTCCGTCTCGGAACCTGATATTTTAGCAACCGGAATTCCGGTCCAACGGGCAATGATATCTTTGATTATTTCGACAGTCACCGCTCCCGTTGACTGACTTTTTTTAAGATTAAACTCTTCTTTTTTTTCTTTTAATCCCGAACCAATTTCATCAATTTTTGATCTAAGAATTCTTGACTTGACTTTATCTGCTTTTTTTTCAGACTCTTTTAGTTCTTGGTTAAGCTGGGCAATTCTTGTTTCAAGTGATTTTATTTCCTCAGGTAAAGATATTAGTGGAAGGCGGACAGCCGCCGCCGCCTCATCGATGAGATCAACGGCCTTATCCGGTAAAAATCTGTCACCAACATATCGTTTTGATAAAATCACAGCTGCTTCAATGGCATCATCAGGAATTTTGACTCGGTGAAATGCTTCATATTTATCTTTTATCGCCTTAAGCATTTTTATACCCTGCTCTTCGGTTGGTTCAGGAACTAAAACCGGTTGAAAACGTCGCTCCAGTGCAGGGTCTTTTTCAACATATTTTCTATATTCAGTTAGGGTTGTTGCCCCAATAATTTGGATTTCACCTCGGGCAAGGGCCGGTTTTAGAAAATTTGAAGCGTCAAGCGAACCTTCTCCGGAAGATCCTGCCCCAACAATATTGTGTATCTCATCAATAAACAAAATAATTTGACCTTGACTGGCTTTGACTTCTTCAATCAAATCTTTCATTCTTTCCTCAAACTCACCTCGATGTGATGCTCCCGCCAACATACTCATCAAATCTAATTGAAGAATTCTTTTATTAAGTAAAGGTTCAGGGACTTCTTTGGCAACTATTTTTTCCGCCAAACCTTCGACGATGGCCGTTTTTCCGACTCCGGCTTCGCCAACTAATGACGGATTATTTTTACTACGTCGAGAAAGAATATGAATAACTCTTTCAACTACGGCTGACCGCTCCACGACCGGATCAAGTAATCCTTGGGAAGCTTTAGCGGTCAAATCAATCGTAAACTGCTCCAATGCTTTTTTCTTACTTTCAGCTTTTTTATATTCTTCAGTTAGCCCCTCTTTTTTACCAACCACTATTTTATTTAATGTCTCTTTTGTCAGCCCTAATTTAACTAATACCCTTGCTCCGACCCCTTCACCCTCTTCATATAACCCGAGCATCATATGCTCAGGTGCGATGAATTCAAACCCAAGTTTTCTCGCAACAATTAAGGAGTCATTAAGGATTTTTTTTATTCTTGGAGAAAATTGAGGTGGTTTATCGACTGTCCCTCTTTTATAAATTTTTGCTAATTCATCGGTAACTAATTGAGGTTGGATTTTTGCCTCAACGAGCAGGTTATAGATTTCACTATCGGTGGTCAGAGCATATAGAAGATGTTCACTGTCAACTAAGTCTGATTTTAATTCTTTTGCTTTAGATTGGGATGTCATCATAACCCGATTAGACCTTTGGGTCAGATGAGTCATTAGATCAAGGTTATTGGTAGCTTGGTTAGTTGGTTGCTTGTTTACTTGCTTGTCCGCCGTAGCTTTAGCGAAGGAGGAGTTAGGAACCTTAACTTCAGGCTTAACAGGTGGAGGTGTTGGTATAACTGTTTTGTCGTTTGGAATTTGGTTATTAGTATTTATTGGAGTTGGGATTTGGGTTTTGTTGCCATTGACCTGATTTGCGTTTGCATTCTGGGTCGGTTTTTTAATAAAATCAAAATAGTCAGCCATATTTTCATTATCAAGAAAATGGCGTTAAATGTCAAATCTTTTGGGATGCGGTTTATTAGTTGGTAAATAAAAATTTATAAGAACAATCTGTTTGAAACTATATCACATCCAAGCTGTTGAGTTTTGTTCGAATAAATTTTTGTTTACCAACGTAAAACATCTATGAAAAAAATTTATATTGTCATCGCCGGAGCCCTCCTCATTCTTCTCGTAATCACCTTGATGCTTCTTTCCCTTCAAAAAAAGGTGGCGACGAATACTCAAAAAAATTATCCATTCCCGACCGGAATTCCTGACCGGGGAACCAATGGTCAACCTGTAAATAATCCCCCAGCCACAGGAGGCGACCAAGGATTAAAAGACCTGACTAATTTAACAAATTCAACTAATTTTGAGCCATTTGAAACACTTGATTTTAAAGTAGCCTATGTACCGGAATTAGATAAAATTGTTGTTGAACAAAAAACTCCAATAGCTGAGCAATCTTTTAATCAATGGGTTGAAGATAATAAAATAAATCAAATAATCGATAATAAAAACAAAATTTTGTTTACTAAGGAAAAAATAATCCCAACTCCAAGTGATTCTATCCATAAACTTGAAAATACTGTGATTAATTTTTTTCAATTAATAGATGATTTAAATAATATTAGCAATGGCTCTCAACAATCTATCTCCCCATCTCCTAAAGAAGCAACTAAGGAAGAAACTAAGGAAAAAATTAAGAAAGTAACTAAGAAACCAACTAACCAAGCTACTAAATTAACTTACTTCGCCCAATGTGGTGATCAAGGCAATCTGCCATTACCAGACGGTGACACTTTATGTCACGCCGGTTGTGGTCCTACAAGTGTAGCCATGATTGCCTCCAGTTTAGTTGATAAAAAATACGATCCTAAAACAATAGTTGAAATATATAGAAAAAATAATTATTTACTCGGAGGCAGTGGTTCACGTTATACTGATGCTCATGAACTTCTTAAAGGTCTTGGGCTAAAAACAACTGATTATCTTGTTTTTGATTCTGAAAAATCCGATACTGTCGTCCCACAGCTTCGAAAATATCTAAATGCCGGCTGGACATTTTTTACTCTGGCAAGCTACTGTTCAGGTGGTTGTGGTCATTATTTTTGGATTACAGACATTGACGCCAGTGGGAATATCTGGGCATACGATCCGGCCTACGGCCGTTATCAAATCCCGTATAATGAAAATACCCGTTACCCATACCCGTTATATAGGCTGGCGTTTGGAGTCAAACGATAATTTAGAATTATGAATTCATAATTAAGAATTATTTGTGAGTAATTGTCATTCCCGCGAAGGCGGGAATCCAGACTAAAATCACATTTTAAATTAATTATGAATTCTGAATTATAAATTCTGAATTATAAATTCTGAATTAATATAATGGATTCACAAAATATTAAAGTTTATCTCGCTATTTCCGGAGCCCTTGTTGTATTACTTATTTTGATAATCATCATCCCCTTTTCCTCCAAAAAAACTTCGACCTACCACCTACCCCCTACCACCTACCCCCTAATTCCCACCACCGTTCAGATCAATTCTTCTCCAAGTAGCCAGGTCACCAATAACCAAGCTACTAATTCTGTCCCGGCCACCTTCACCGGCGCCCTCGACGAACCCGTCTCCCAGAATATAATTGATGTCTCAAATCAAAAAAGAGACCTACAATCAAAATTACCCCTCAGTCTTTCTACTTTCTCCATCGACTTTAACTACTCCGAAGATAAATTTGAAGTCACTCTCAATGATCCAAAAGACCAAGCTAAAAAAGAATTTGAAAGCTGGAGGTTGACCAATTATCCTTTGCTTGGTAGTGAGCAATTTATCCTCAAGTAAATTTAAAATTCAGAGTTCAGAATTAAGAATTAATTATGAGTTTAGAATTGGATAAGAAAGAACAATTTAAGCATGATTTTAAGAAAAGATGTTATTTGTTCTCTATCTCTATCTTAAAGTTAAGTGAGAAATTAAGAAGTAATAGTCTAAATTGGCCGTTAATTGATCAATTAGTAAGATCAGGAACTTCAATCGGAGCTAATGTTGTTGAAGGCGGAAATAGTGTTTCCAAAAAAGAATTTATCAATTACTTTCAAATTGCGTTAAAGTCCTCTTCTGAAACTCTTTATTGGCTTTCACTCCTAAAAGAAATTAATCCAGATTTTATAAAGGAACTAGAATTATTATTAAAAGAATGTCTTGAACTTAAGAAGCTATTATCAACAATTATTTTAAACACTAGAAATTCTAGTTAATAAATATTATTCACAATTCTGAATTCTGAATTATGAATTATGAATTCTGAATTCTAAATTAATGCTATAATCAAATTATGTTCCTATTTTTCAAACCCTTCTTAGATTTTGCCAAAAAAGCCTTTCTCGTCATCGCCGTCTACTTTATCGTCATCTCTCTCTTTTCCCATTTTATAAACAAAGATAAAACCCAAATCTCCCCAATCTCCCAAATCTCCCCCATTGAAAAAAACCGTGCTGAAATCTACAAAGTCATCAATGACAAAGAGCTCAATAAAACTACCCAGGGTAAGCTCGCTATTTTTATGTACAAAGGTATGATGTGCTCAATGATGGGTGAAGCCTGTACTGATAATCCGGCTGACGCGGATAAAAACTATGGAAAAAGTTTTTTGGGATTTGTTAGTAATTTAATTGTTCTCCCCTTCGCTAATCCTCCCGCCTCAGGTATCGCCTGGACTTATTCAGGGCTCGCCAACGCCGGCTTTGTCCCAAAGACACTTGCCGCCGAAGGCATCGGTATGGGCTCGATCCAACCTTTTGCTAAAATCTGGAAAATCTTCCGCGACGTCACCTATCTTTTACTGGTGGTTATTCTTATAGCTATTGGTTTTATGGTAATGTTTCGCACCAAAATTAATCCTCAGACGGTCATCTCCGTCGAAAACTCCCTCCCCAAAATAATCATCGCCCTAATCCTAATTACCTTTTCCTTCGCCATTGCAGGATTTATGATTGACCTCATGTATATATTAATCGCTATTATTATTTCCATCCTTGGACCTGTTTATAATTTTACTGGAGGTACTAGTATCAATAGTCCAAAGAATGTGGCCGATTTACAAAAGTACTATCTTACAGCTGGCCCTGGTGCACTTTATACTGGCACAGGCAAACTTAATGATAATTCATTTTTTACGTTTATTTTTGCTTTACCGAACGCTATACTAGGGTTAATTCCTACTCTTGGTTTCGCTGTTAAAATATTCGGCGGATTAACTCTTTCTTATTTTTTAGCTACGATTATTAAGGGTTTAGCTAAATTTATCTCTAATGGAGGTGGTTTTGCAGATTTATTAAAATCTATTAGTATATATGCTGCACCATTAGGAGGTGGTTTAACAGCTACTTTAAAAGATGTTATTAATGGAGTACAGGGTACAACACAAATT